>Ga0194133_10005484_pt1 | contig 16136 bp, 17 predicted proteins | sample TA2KigOf40mmetaG_FD_155448 | JGI IMG/M metagenome (GOLD analysis project Ga0194133, IMG submission 155448) | Freshwater microbial communities from Lake Tanganyika, Tanzania - TA2015055 Kigoma Offshore 40m | ecosystem: Environmental > Aquatic > Freshwater > Lake | place: Tanzania: Lake...
GGTATATATTGAAGCTTGAAATAGGAATACAATTAGTTGTATTATAATTATATATCCAGCTTAATGTAACTGACGTGTTTGTGCTTGATTCAAGTGTTAAAACTGGTGGAGCTGGTGTAACAGCTGACACTAATCCTTTATAATTATATGGCCATTTAGTTCCGCTATTATTCATAGAATATCGATATCTTGGAAACCAAGACTGAATATTCTTATTCCAACATAAAATAGAAGGACCAGGAACATTGGATGCTGACGCAGAATTACATATTGTAGCATTCGTAGATGCTGCTTGGTAAATTTCGCCTGTGCATGGATTCGCGTATGTTCCACAAACGAGTGTTCCTCCGACTTGAATAGAATTATTTGAACAATCATTTGGATTTTGAATACCGTAAGCAAATGGCCCAGAAATATTATTTGGTGCGCCAACAATTTGGTTTGGAGGATAACTACTGTATCCAACTCTTAAAAGTCCAGTTGTATTTGGATTCGAATATGTTTGACTTTGAGTAGCAAATACCTTTGTTCTATTTGGTCCAACACACCTAGCTAGTTGTGAATATCTTTGCGTTTTTGTTAGCCGAGCACTATTTCCCTTATATTGAAGTATGTTACCTTTATATAACATTTGAGTTTCATAATTTGCTTGTGCTAGAGGTAAAGTTTGACCAGTTAAGGGCACATAAGCTTCTTGGTAAGTGTCACCAGGAACTACATATGTACATTGGTTTTGAACTCTAGACCACACCCTAGGTGGATTTGGATTATAATTGTAATTAGACATTTATATAATCCACTTTTAAAAAAAGTGGAGCAAAAATAATTAAATCCACTTTTATACCTTTGGACATTTAAAACACCGACTTTGGAGAATTAAAAAAAAACAAAAATGTAATGGCGAATTTCACGCCTTACCATACTTATCTTCCCTAAAGGAGTATCGTAGGTATTTATTCTTTTTGTTCCCTAAAACATTTTGGTCTTCTTTTTCCTTGTTTTTCACTTTGTGAAGAGCAAACTTTTTGATTATTTTGGCATTAAGCGTGCCATTTTAAATCTTCAAGGGTGTAAACTGATTTCATATATTAGATAACATTATTGATATACTTTTCGAACAATTCGAGAGCTTCTTTAGGTTTATATGTTGGGACTTCATGTCCCGCAAAATGAACAGTCATAAATGAGAAGCGACTATCTTTGCTAAATGGGGTGTTAAATTTGGTAATATATCCTGCAGTTTGTCCGTCGACATACCAAGTATCCCATAATGAAGAAACAGAAAATCCAAGGTCATAAATCCAACGTTGAGTACCAATAGTTCCACATACTCCATCATCATCCCCAGAATAAACTAGAACTCTTAAATCAGGATGCGTTTTGGAGTTCAAAATAGTCTTATAATAATGTTCCATTGGTAGCATTTTGTCAGCTAAATTATATTTGGTGGTTCTAGAGCATTCTTCCCATTGAATATCATTTTTAACATGAAGAGAGGTCTTAACATCCATTTTATTAAGATAATCGGCAGCATAATTATCTTCACAAGGTTCATATTCAGTATAATCGTTTTCATAATCGAATAAAAATTGTTGCATTCTGCGTTGTTGAGAAGTTAAACAAACAGGATAATCAAGAGCATAAGGGTTAAGATTGCCAATTTTTTTATTAAAGTCGAGTAATAATAGAGAACAGATAGAATTATTGAGCTGTTGAACAGGATCGGTACATCCATTAGCAATATAATTGTCCCATAAGGGTTTGGGTAATAATTGTTTGCCCCAATAAGTTTCCATTTGTGCGCCGGTTCCAGAATAATAATCGGTATAAGGATTTCCGACGGCGAAGCCTTTGAAATTAATTTTATCTTGAGAGTATTGCTGAGCATCATTATATTTGATGATAGCATCAGCCCAAGTGGGCATATAATGTCCGCCATAAGATTCAGATGTGATGAATAATGCTGTGTGATTGAAATGTGGATATTTAGTAAAAAATGCGAGAATAGTGGCTAGATTATCAGCGGCGGCTTGATCATCGCCGATCTTATAATCGTTTTTATTATTAGAATAGGAGAATCCGACTCCGACGGGTTGTTCTAAGAAGACCATATTAGCAATTTTATTCCAAGCATAAATATTTGGCTGGATATTGCCGTCAGAATCAGGTCTGAAAGGTCCCTGTTCAGTCATAAATCCGATTAAACCCGAGCACCCGGGCCCACCATTTGTCCAAAAAACTAGTGGAGCAGTTTCAGGCGAAGCCTCAGCTTCAACCAACCAATAATGGATAAATTTTTGGGTTCCTTCTAGGTTTAAATAACCGCTAAACTGATTAAAATTAGGTCTCCAATGAAGACCAGGTAAATCAACGACTTGTTCTAACAAAGCTTCATTAGTATACTGAAATGAATAAGTATACTTGGAGAGAAACAAGAGCGAAAATAACAATCCAATCGCAAACATTATGAATATATAGAAGATAATACTTTTATATATTTTTCAAAATATATTTTTTACAAATTATTTGATACTTCTTCCAATTCATAGGTTACTTCAACGATTCCAACTGGCTCCTCAACTGGGTCTTTTTTTGTCTTTTGTTTATCCGGATCTACATCATTGAATTGTACTTTACTCTTTAAATAAGCAGAATAAAAAACATTTTTTTCCGTATTTACATTAGCATATACGTCAGATAATTTTGATAACATAAACAATACATTTGTAATAAATGTTGTTGTAGTTTGTCCGTCTAAATAATATTCATAAACAACAAAACCACTTAAAATAACATTTACTAGATATGTTGCAATAGATGTATAACCAAGACGTTGATACCATTTGTCTAAATGTAATATGGCTTCACGTTTATCTTCTGGTAACATTTTTAACGCATTTTCAACACTTTCATTATCACAAGGGACTTCTTTATTTACTTCTAAATAAGTTATTAATCTATTTTCACGTTTAATTTCAATTGTATACATAGTTGCTAGCAAAACCATTGTGTAAAAATTAAATACTAATCCAGTAGAATATAATTCATTTTCTAAAACCATATTTTCACTATAAGTACAAACGTGATCGTCGCATTTTTGAGGAACAAATAGAATTAAAAATGCAGAAACTAACACACGATATAACTCTAAAATTACAGTAACAGATGCGCTAGATTTTTGCATAAAATCTTGGTCGTCAAGTTTGGATTTAACGCGCTTAACAATCGACTCCATATAATATACTAATAAATTTTATATTTTTGGAATAGATACTTTCTTTATAACATTTGACGCAATTTTTTCATAATTTTTGTTAGTTTCTTCCTTACTTGAACCACACATTGAATTCTTTGTTATATTCAAAAACAAATCATTTTTCATTGAATCGGATTTATTACAACCTGGATATTTTTTTTGCCAATGAAATATATTTTGTATATTTTTATTCGCAATTTCTTTTATTGCATTAACTAACAATGGTTTGTCTTCTGTTTCTTTATTCCAAACATTGTTAGTTTTCACATATAATGTTTCTCGCTTTAAATCAGAACAATGAATTGGCCTATCTGTTAATTCCGTATTATTTAGTTTATCAATTATTATTTTACTTATTCCTTCTACATAACCTACTCTTCCTACGTGTTCTAAATCTTCTAATGTTGGCTCTATTGAACTAACAAATTCATCTATATTCATCGCATTTTTACATGTTTCATTTAAAAAGAATTGTAAATTAAATGTTTTATTATTATTATTTGAATTTGTCATCGTATTTATATTGCCATTTGTATTACTTATTATTCCATTTTCCAATACCTTCATTAACATCGATTTGAAATCTTCATTATCTTTTAACAACATCATAAACATCTCTTTTGTTATAAAATTGTTGTCAACTTGGTCATCTGAAGTTGTTTCTGATTTATTATCTTGATTACACTTTTTTTTATGTTTCCATAAACCAGAATTGTTTTGGTATTCCTTGTTACAATTAGGACATTTGAATGACTTTTCGGCGACTTTTTGATTTCCAATTTGGAAACAGACATTTCCAAAATGTTTCTTACTTTTAAGATGTTTTTCATAATCAGATAATTTAGACGTATTATAGTCACATATATCACAATTAAACTTTTTTAAATTATGCGTTGGCGAATTTTGGATATCCATTTTCTTAATATATGGAAATATAAAAATCGCCGTTGATTTAACGCAAAAAAAATTACAATCACAAAATAATTCGTTTACAAAAATATTTTGTGACTATTAAGCTCAGAAGGTCATTTTTGAAGGTATTTTTTAGAAAAATATTTTAGCTTTTCAATTTTGGACATTTTTAAAAATGTCCATTTTCCAAAACCTAATTGACTTTTTGAAAAATTGTTGTGACTGACAACCACTACTACTATATGTGTAGTAGGTTCTTTACTGATTATGGTGTAAAACATAAAATATGTAAATAATTTATATTTTTCAGTAACAAATATAAGATAATTTACAACATAATTAACGCGTTATGAACAGCCTTATCTATATTATCCATTAGAGTCTCTAATGATTTTACATCTGTTTGTGCGTGTTCATCATTTGTTAGAAAAGTTGTTAGATTTAATATAATTTTAATCTTTTCTTGAGTCCATATCTTATGCATTTTTGCCAACATATGTTCTGTGTATAACATTGACATATTGTCTTTTTTGAATAAAGTTTCGTTGTTAGTTTCGTCTAAATAATTTGATATTAACGCACTATAATAATTTAATGAAATACGAATCATAGAACATGTTTTATATGTTTCCGATAAATTTGTTAACCCTTTTTGAGCACATTTAAAAAGGTCTTTTAGCTTTGGATTTTGTTGTACAGATGATTTTGTTAAGTAATATTTACACGCTAATTCAATTGGATTATATAAATATTGCAAATCAGTTTTGTTAGTTTTAAGTATAATACGACAAAAGGCTTGAAATATACCGGGTTCCTGAAATTTAATGGTGTTTCTATCAATATAGATTTTTGTACCAATGAATTTATTGCTTAAAATAGCGAGTTTAATAATAGTAGATAAAGGATCTAAGATAAATAGATTATAATCAATAGATTTATTATCGGGAAGATAGTTGGAAAAAATATCCATATTATAAATATATTATAATATAGATTTATGTTTATATTCTTTGTATATTATTATTTGAATAATTACAAACATATAAATAACCATATGAATTATCAAATGCGATTCCTTTTGGAGTAATTATTGATTTATCTTTTAATACTCCCAATAAATTTAAATTAAAATCCATTTTTACTATTGTATTATCGTACTCATTTGCAGAATACAAATTTCCTATTTTATCAAAATCAAATAATATAGATGTTATATCAGTACGTCCTTGGTCAGGCATTTTATATTTAACTGTAGTTGCTTCACCATTAACTTCATATCTAATTCCTGAAGGTGGGTTAGGGCCGTAATAATTTGTATCAACAAATAAATCTCTTTCTTCGTATGTACGTTGAATATTTGAAAAATATGGGTATACTTTTTTTGTTATAGATACTTTACTTACATATGTGTCGTATCGATATTTTCCTGATGTATTTGACGAATAATATAATATAATATATTGTCATTATCATATGCTAAAGCACAAGCACCAACAGTATTAGTACAATATATTGAAATATTAAATGTATCATCAATTAAAAGTATTTCTGAGTTACCTTGATTTGCACAATAAAAAATTCCTGAAGAGGGGTCAAATATTAAACCGTAAGGTTTATTAATTTTTATTAATGATTCTAATATATCATCCATTAGAATATAATTACATTATAAATCTAAAATAATAAAATTATTTTATTTTGTTTCTGTTCCACCTAAAAATTCATTCTTCAATTCTTGTGGTATGTAATTAAAATCTATTATTGTTTTATTTAATTCATATTGCTTCTTATATTCCTCATTTTCTTCCAACTTCTTCAAAAATAATTCCCTATCATTATAATATTTTAACGCCGTCTTTGGACCACATTTTGGAAATACTGATGGAATATTATCACTTACATCTCCCGTCAAAATCTTACAAAATAAATCACAATCCGCATCTTTTGTACAACTCTTCTGTTCCGTTAAATCCTTAAATGCTAAATTATATATATGTACATTTTCTGCTGCCAATTGCAAATAATCCTTATCTGATGTTATTATATATATTTCTATATCTTCTTCATATTTTGATAATAAATGCTTTACACTTAATGCAATACAATCATCGGCTTCTAAACTTGGATGTTTTAAAATTGCCCGTGCTCCTCCCTTAATAAATAATTCGTCTTCATATGCCATTTTAAAGAATGGCCCACCCATAAATCCATCTTCTGGTCCATTTGCTCTGTTTGCTTTATATTTTGGAAATAATTTATTACGCCATATGTTTTCTCTCTTACAATCCTTACCAACAATCATATTATAGTTGACATCTTTTCCCAGTTTAAGTCCCTTTGAAATTTTTTCAACATTATCTACGAATGTTTTCTTAAACTTTTCCACAAACTTCTCGTTTTGATATGGGTCTTTAAGTACATCTGATTCCTCCGGATAAGCATTACGCCACCATGTTAATAAAGAATGATAACGATAAAAGCAGAAATAACTGCCGTCAATAAAGATATAAGTTCGTGTCATATGTATTATAATATATATGATATTAGTATTTGATATTTTTAAAGTCAATTTTTTTTGCAAGACATTTATTTGGCGACTTTTTGATAGATAAATGTCTTGCGGGACACTGAAAAACATTAATATTTACCACACATTCATTTTGAAACCATAACCAGTAAAGAACCTAGGACGCATACTCTATCGAAGTTTTCAGTCACAAGAAATTTTCAAAAAGTAAATTAGGTTTTCAATTTTGGACATTTTTAAAAATGTCCATTTTTAAAAAACCAAAGGATTTTCTTAAATAAAATGCATTTGTGACCGACTTCATCACAATTATTTTTTTTGTAAGAAAATCTATGATGATAAAAATAAAATATTATTTTATAATTTTAATATTTAGGAAGTATATATGGCTGACACAGAAGTTTCCAAAAATATCCTTAATTTTTATTGTGAAAATTGTAACTATAAATGTAGCAAACAAAGTTTATGGGATAAACATTGTTTAACTCATAAACATAAAATGGCTGACAACGACTTACATGTCAGTAAAAGTTTCCAATGCAAATGTGGTAAAAATTATAAACATAGACAAAGCTTATTTAAACACAAAAATGTTTGCGAATTAGCATCAAATAATGCAGATTATTTAACAATAGAAAATAATGATATGCAAAATATTATTATAACTGAATCTGCTGTTAAAGCTATTATGCAGAGTGAACCTTTTATGGCATTAATTCAACAAAATAAAGAATTACATACAATATTGGCGAATCAAAATACCAAATTATTCGATATGGTGAATAATAACAGTATAACTAACATTAATAGTAATAATAATATACATAGTAATAATCAAACTAACAATAACAGCAATAACAAAACATTTAATTTACAATTCTTTTTAAACGAAACATGTAAAAATGCTATGAATATGTCTCAATTTATAGAACAAATGCAAATCTCATTAGAAGATTTAGAAGAAACTGGTAGAATTGGTTATGTTGAAGGAATTAGCAAGTTATTTATAAAAAATTTAAAAAATTTAGAAATAACGGATCGACCTATACATTGCTCCGATGCCAAAAGAGAAACACTATATATTAAAAATGAAGATGTATGGACAAAAAATGACGACATCAATCGATTATTGACAAATGCAATTAAAGAAGTTGCTAAAAAGAATTCGCTACAAATTGGAGACTGGCAAAAAAAATATCCGGGCTATAAAGATCCCGATTCTAGAGACAGCGATAAATATCAAAAAATGATATTAAATAGTATGCCTGGTTCAACTAAAGATGAATGTAGTACTAATTATAATAAAATTATTAAAAATATTGCCAAAGAAGTCATAATACAGAAATAATAGTTCGTAAAAAATTGATTTAAATATATTTAAATAATATTGTTAGTATAAATAATATTATTACATTACATTATGAATATAATTTTAGATATGGATGAGACATTATTAAGCAGTCAATATTGCTATGAATCAGCTTTATTTTCAGCAGCATTCGCTAACGAAGATAATAATAAAATAATTTTACAAACTAATCATATTCACGAACGCCCATTTTTGGATACCTTCTTTCAATATATTTTTAATAAATTTGAAAGGGTCTCAATATGGACTCACGGCACAACTGATTGGTATAATACTTGTTATAATCATATTTTATATAAATTTATACCACCAGGCAAAGGCTTTTACAAAGTAATTACACGAGATAACGGTATTCTTCCATTTGAAGCTGATTGTAGTAAACCATTACATAAATTTTATTTATTATGCCCTCATCATAATGAAAAAAATACATTCATTGTTGATGATAAACCACATACTTATAAGTTTAATATTGAAAATTCCATTCCTATTAAACCATATTATTTATCTAGTTATTTTGGCGAAAAGAATTTAAATGATTCTGAGTTGCTACGTATTATACATTATTTAGAAAAGAATTTATTTGCGAATTACACCGACCGGAAAGAAAAATGAGACAAACTCATCCTAAATTTCGGTGGCTGAAAGTATTACCTTCCGTAAAATCAACTGATGGTCTAACTTTTTCCATTTCTTCTTTTTTATTTGAAATGGTGAAAGACGAAATACAAAACTCATTTGGTCTTTGTTGTTTGTATATCCAACATTTTCCCAAATTCATTATATTTATTGAAGAATTTGCGTCTCGTGTTCTAAATACGATTTTTTTGTTTTCGCAACTCACGCAGTTAGAACATACTATTTTATTACATATTTCTTCTCTTTCATTTTGATATTTATCACTTAATTTAATCCTCATTATATTAAATTAAACATATTATCTTTATTATATTTTTGTCTCATTTTTCTTTCCGAACGGTGTAATAAATCTTTATATTATTTTATTATATTTGTTAGTTAACTGCTGCTCGATACATTGCTAATGCTTTTTCTTTTTGTTCTGTGTAATTACATATTGGTTTATTATATTTTATATTTTTATTATTCTTCCATTCTTCAAACCAATTATGAATAGTCTTATTATCAAGTGATTCTAATTCAGGAATCCATTTTTTAATATATTCGCAGTCAGGATCGTGTTCTTCTTGTTGTGACCAAGGATTAAAAATTCTAAAATATGGCATCGCATCTATAGCCGTAGATGCAGTCCATTGCCAATTAAGTTGATTACTTGCTGGATCATAATCCACCAAATGTTGCGCAAAATATTCTGCTCCTTTTTTCCAATCTATTAATAATGTTTTAACCAAAAAACTTGATACTAATAATCGGGAACGATTATGCATATATCCAGTAGTATTAAGCTCACGCATTGCAGCATCAATTACTGGAAATCCTGTTGTACCTTGACACCAATGTTTAAACCAATTAGCATTATAATGCCAATGAATTTTCTGATAACTTGGCTTCATTGATTTTGTTAGCACATCTGGATAATAAAATAAGACCTGAGCGTAAAAATCCCTCCAGTATAATTGCCTGATAAATGCTGTCCTAGATTTAAATACTTTATAAACTTCTCTAATACTTACACAACCAAATTTTATATATGCACTTAATTGACTTGTTGGTTTACTTAATTCATCACGTGTTGTTGCATAATGTGCCACATTTTTAATTGATTGTTTCATTTGTTTTAAGGCATTATCTCGGCCACCGTGCACTAATATATTTGGATTATCTTTTGTGAAACGCTTAAATGCTGTATCAAGTGTAATAGTATGTTGTAAGTGTTTAGAAGTGGAGGCAAATTTTATAGCACGTTTTCCTAAAGGTGAATCAACATGTTTTTTATGGGCTTTATTATAGTATGGCGTAAACTTTTGATATGGTTTTCCAGTTCCATTTAAAATAGAACCAGGCTCATGTAAATAATAATCGTGAGCATATTGTATTGCAACACCGAGTTTGTCACATAATTGAATAATTGTTAGTTCACGTTCAACAGCATAAGGACTATAATCGGCATTAAAAATGATGCAATCAATTTCTAAAGTTTCAATCAAGTGTTTAATAATAGAGATATTATGACCGTAAAAGGTAAGTAAATGATTATTACATTGTTTTTTGAGATCTTCAAGAGATTCAATCATAAATTGAACGGCATTATTAGATTTATAATGATTTTGTCCAGTAACTTGTTCGGGAGTAAAAATAAAAATAGGATAAATTTTTTCACAAGTATCATTTGCTAAATAAAGTCCTTTATTATCAATAGTTCTTAAATCACGACGAAAAATAAATAATCCATTTTTGTACATTTATATTTATATTATACAAGTAAAATATAATATAAACATATATTGATATAATATACTATGTCAAATTATGATTCAAAGTATTATTTCACTCTTGATAATGGAGGAAGACCATTTATGGTTGATATTATAAAAAAAGGTATAAATCAAAATATAAATGTTTTTGTGTATAAAAAAGATAACAATTATTCTGATTACGATGATAATGATGAAATAGAAAATAGTTATACAGAAAATGTAGAAACTTTTTATGATATTAAAGAAGTATTTATAGGTAAAAGCACAATAAATAAAATGACAGAATATTCTTGTGGATATGGATCAAAATTTGATGGCAATTCTATTTTATTAAAAATAAATGATGAAAATGAATATGTTTTTATTGGTCATAAAATATTTTCATTTCAAACAGACAAAAAAATAATAAAATTTGTTTCAGATGTTGGAAATAGTAGTGTGCCATATCCGTATGCAATAGACGAAGATGATAGTTATTATTTTTTGTTAAAATGTGCTATATTAAAAGATCCATTAATTAAATATGAAATAGAAGTGAAAAAAGATAATCCATATATATATTTTTATAGTTTAATAAGAAACATAAAAGAAAGTGAAAACATCGAAAATTTAATTATAAATGATCATACATATCGCATAACAACAAACCCAGATCCAGAAGCAGACTATAATGATTTAATAAATCGTATTGGTAACCCAATTTATATAAAAAGACCAAATAAAGAAAAACAAATAATTAATAAAAATGAATATATAGAATTGTTAACAAAATATAATGAAAAAATTGGTTTAAGAAAACTAAATATTGAAATAATTCAAGAAAGATTATATTAAATATTAATTTTTTTAGTTTTACCTTGACCAAATCCATGTTTCTTTTTTGCTTTAGTTGCCAACTTAAATGCTTTTCCTTTATGTTTGCAACCACGTTCTAAAATTTTATAATCTACTGCCGCTGATTTACCGGAAGTAATAGCACTAGCTAATCGAGCATAGCCCCAACTTTGCGCCGTCTGATTTGGTCTCGAACCAGATGAATAATATGCTCCTTCCCCTTTTTTAACTATTTGTCTTAATGCATTAATCGAGCAACCAGTTTTTTCAGCTAATTCTTTGTTTGGACTAATATTTTCTACACCATATATTTTTTGTGCGTTAAGAATATGATTAGAAGGTTTAGACTTAAATGAACGCATTTTTGGTCGAGTAAAATATTTACCTTTTTTATATAATTTTCTGGATTTTTTAAGTGCATTTTTTTGTTTTAATTTGTCTTTTTTTGTCAGGTTGTATGGAATATAACGTAATGGAATTTTGGTGCCTCCACTACTACTACGTTTAAGGTCACTACGTTTTACACATTTAAATTCAGCATCACGGACAAAACCTTCTTTACATTTTTTAACGCATCTTTTTTTAATTGGATGCCATTCTTTATCTTCAGGACAACTAACAGTTATGGAAAATTCGGTTGCATCTAAATTTGCATCTTTTTCTAATTCAGCACTTAAATGGGGACTTGAAACTGTTTCTGATTTTCTTATAATAGGACTACCATCTTCTAAATTATTATTGGAAAAATGTTTTTTTAACGCACTTAAGACTCCAATTTCCAACAAAATATTTTCGTATTCATTTAACAAGACATCTAAATCAGTAACGCGAGTCATAGGATTAAAATCATACATTTTAGATAAAAATGATGTTACCCTAGTGTAACACGTTAAATCAATATAATTATTACGTTTTAAACAATTAACAAAATATTGTAATGAAAATCCGAGTCCATATACGTCAATTGAATCTATTATTTTATTGATAACTGTTTTTTTGGGTTCTTTTAATAATTCATTGAATCCGTCAAAAAAAGATTCAATATAACCTGTTTGTGTGTCTTTAGGTAATAATTTGTCTTCAACATTTAAATATGTAAAGAATATTTTGAATGTTTCGGGCTTAGTAATAGGAAATCCGGATATATTTTTAACTTTTGCTTGTTCTACAATCATTTCAATTAATTTTTTCTTCCACATATTTCTTAAAGCAGTTGTTCTAACTTTATACTTATTATATATTTCTTCATTTAAAAAACCATTATCTAAAGGATATGACCAATGATAAACAGCTAATGCATTTTTATTATTTTCAGATGATTTAATTATATCTTCTTTTTTTTGTGTTAATCCGAAATCAATAAATGTCATTTTTCCGGTTTTAGTATCAAATAATATATTTTGTGGCTTAATATCATAATGGACTATATCATTATTTCTAAAAGCTTTTAAACCTTTTAATAGATGATGAAATTCAAGAAATATTTTATTGATTTTTTCTTCTTTTTTTGTAGATAAATATTTATCTAAATATTTACTACATAAACCTTTAATATCTGGACCACCATATTTAAAAAGTAGTAAACTGTAATTATCTGGATCAGCAGGAAAATCAATTAAATGTTTACAACGATCAATATCATCTTTAACTGCATTAGTTAGTTCGGGTTTACATAATATTGGCATTCCTAAATGATATTCTTCACTTGGGTCAACACGATGAATAATTAGAAACTCATTTAATTCTTTTTCGGCATATTTTGTCTTCATTATTTTAGACACATGTTCATCGTAATTGAAACCAGGTGAAGGTAATTTATCGCAATGGATGCTTGGTTTATGAACGCACCCATATGAACCTTCACCAATTATTATTCTCTTTGACATATAATATATATTGAAAAAAACTAATATATTATAAATAATAAATATTTGGCTCTTACTTTGTTTTAACCTTTTGATAACTCCAGTCCAAAGGCTATGCCGGGGCATTTTGCGCTTCTCCCTTTAGGGAAAGGTGGATTTAGATATCTAAACTAACTGTATTCTTATCTGACTTTTGTTTTCTTCTACTACGTTTAGGCACATTTGCCTCACTTTGAATACTCTTCAAATCTTCAATACTTATTGTACTATTATTATTATCTTGAATATTTATCGTTTCTGCTGGTGGAATAAAACTGTTTTGCTGATATTGTTGAGGTGCAGGATTAACTGTTATTGTTTTAGTTTTTAAACCAGATAAAATATCTCCTAAATCACTTGGACCCTTCATATCTGGTCTTCTTGAACTACGTTGTGCTGGTTGTGGAGGTTCAAAACCCGGAACACCAATACTTGTTTCTCTAATATTAATTCCATCATCAAAAATGGCGCCTCTTGCAATAGATACATCAGGTCTTGAATTATAGTTATTATTTCCTGGTCTATTTGTTGGAGTTGGTATAGCATTAGGACCTTGGGTTGCTAAAGGAGGAGGAGGACCAGTTCCACGTGGATTTTGTGGTTCTGGATTCATTAAACCAGACATAAAACCAGAAAATCCCGGATTCTTAGTTGCCATTGAATTAACTGCCGCAGTTTGGAATTGATGCATTAAATCGGGATTTTGACGCAAAATGTCGTCCATTCCTGGCATTGCATTACATATTTTATTCGACATATGGACCATCATAGCACTTCCACCGAGTTGAAATAATAATTTTAATTCTGGAGCAATAGTTGCCTTCGATTTATACTTATCATATAATTCCGCAAAAATTTCATCATAATCATTAATATTTTCGTTTACTTGAGTCGTCCAACCATCTAAATTAATATCAAATGGATCAAATTTGCCGTTAAGATATTCAATGCCTTGAATTATATTTTTCATCCAAGTTGCCTGAAATTTAATTGAATTATCTTTTGCTTTTTCTTCCATAATCATTTCATACTCTCCTTGCATTTCTTGCAAACTCGAATCCATATTATATTTCTTTGTTAGTTCAACACCTTTCTTTTCAAGTGCTTCCAACTTTCTTAAATATTTGAATTTTTCCCTTAATAATTCTTCCTTTGATAACTTTGGCTCCGATGACATTTTAATATCCGGATTAATTGGAATATTATTAAATTTACCATAACCATCCCACGTCTTTGCATCTGAAGCGGTATTTGATGTTGAATGTCCTAAATTTGATGAATTTCTTGGACTATCAACAAATTTAATAGAAGGTTCTTCATCAAATCGGACAGACGGTTTATCATCATAACTACTTTTAACTCCAAATAAATTAGATTCAAAACTATTGCTAAAAGATCCTCCGGTAGTGTCTTGTGCTAAATCATTTAATTCATTTTCTAAATTATTTAAATCTTCAATGTCAATATCGCTGGTTGGAGCAGCTGAGCCAGGTTTCTTATCGTTCATAAGTAATTCTAAACCACCACCAAAACTGGATTTGGAGGAAAAGTTGTCTAAAGAATCAAAGTCCATTGAAATATCAATAATATCGTTATCCATATTATGAATTAATTAGAACATTTATTTTTAAGTCATACGAATTAAAATATATATTATTTTAAAAATCCCTTAATTATCATTTATTTCTTCGAATTTAGCATAAATATATCCATCAGAATTAGAATAGGTTTTAACACAATTAATTTCAACTATTAGACAATCATCGGTATATAACTTATCATTTAATGCGTCTAAAACGAATTTAACCATATTATCTAAATCTTTATTATTGGTGTTATATTTAGGGGCTGTATCCTTAAGGATATGTGCATTTTTACCAGTTTTATAATGAGTTTTAGGTCGTTTGCAAAAAAAATGCAAAGTACATTTAATTGGTTTCGTCATTTTTTCTAAAGGTAAATCACCAACTATTTTAACAAAATCATCTTTATCTTTTTTTGATGGATCATAAGTTCCTCCTTTTAATCTGTGTCTATGACGCTTTAAACTAACAGGCTCAAAATTAATAGTACGTTCAAATATCATTATTTATATTTATCGAAATATTTCTAAATATAAATACAATTAAAATTATATTATTTATTAACCATTTTTTTATAATCAAACGCACTAAACATATTTGTATTAATACTTGGTGCGACCATACGTGCAGTCATTTGTTCCTTTTCTAAATAATTTTGTTTTAAATCTGAATTGCTAATTTTAAGATTGTTGTTATACAATGAACTAAATAAATATGGAGTTTGCATTGAATCAAGTTGACCTGGATTAGAAATATAGGGATTATTACCTGATGCATATATTGCAGACATTGAATTATATTTCATTATTTGTGAAGCATTATTTTGAATATATTGACGATATTTCCAATTAGACATAATTCCGTTTTCATTCAATATATTATCATTTGTTTTTGAAGTGGGCTGCCAAGCATAACCAGTATTGTTAGTTGGGATAGTATAATATGAATCCATATTATATTATACTATTATAAATATTTATTATTCTTCACCTAATAATTTTAATATATCATTCTTCTTAAATTTTGATGCATCTGCTACTAAACCCTTTTCAACAACTACTTCTCTTAACTTATTTAATGACATCTTTTTGTAATTATCTGATTTTGTTAAATTAATCTTATTCGGATCTACTACATCTATATCCAAATCTTCTTGTTCTTTTAATTCTTCTTGCTCTTTTGACTCTTCTATTTGGGTAAAATTTAAATCTAATGGTTCAAAATCAGTATCTAAATCTATTGGTTCCTCTAAATGAATTGTCTTCATATCTTCTCTTAATTCATCTATATCTAACTCTTCATCTTCCTCTACATCTCCTTCTTCAAAATCACTATCTTCTTCTATTTCACTATCA
>Ga0194133_10005486_pt1 | contig 16131 bp, 16 predicted proteins | sample TA2KigOf40mmetaG_FD_155448 | JGI IMG/M metagenome (GOLD analysis project Ga0194133, IMG submission 155448) | Freshwater microbial communities from Lake Tanganyika, Tanzania - TA2015055 Kigoma Offshore 40m | ecosystem: Environmental > Aquatic > Freshwater > Lake | place: Tanzania: Lake...
GGTCGAGCACCACAGCACAAAGCCAGTTGTTGCGGCGGGCACTGAGCAGCCCCTCCTCCAGCACCGTGCCGGGGGTGAGCACCCGGGTGATGTCGCGCTTGAGCAGGGCCCCCTTGGCCGGGGTGGTTTCCAGTTGGTCGCAGAGGGCCACGCTGAGGCCGCGGCCCACCAGCTCGGCGCAATAGCGCTCGGCAGCGTGGTGGGGAATGCCCGCCATGGGCACTCGGCCGATGCTTTTACCGGCTTCCTTGCCGGTGAGGGTGAGCTCCAGCAGCCGCGAGAGCTGGATCGCGTCCTCAAAAAAGCACTCGAAGAAATCCCCCAAGCGGTAGAGCAGCACCCGCTCCGGGTGGGCCGCCTTCAGCTCCACGTAGTGGCGCAGCATCGGCGTGAGCTGCTGCGGGTCCACCTGGCTGTGGTGGTGCCAGGGGGGCAGGTCGGTGTCGCCGGTTGCGGGGGTGGCCGGGTTGGCGGTGGGCTCGGGCTCCTGGGTTTGGCGCCGTTGCCGGGGGCGCCGCTGGGCGTCGGCGATCAGTTGATCAGCGGCGTGCGCGTCGGCGGCTGGCTGGCAGGGGTCCGGCGGAGCGGATGCTGAATCCAGCGACTTGGCACTGCCCCCAAACAGATCCCCCTGCAGGGCCACCTTGGGCGACTGCTCAGAGGGAACGGCCAAGGCTCAAGGGCATGAGCCCATGATCGTAGGGGCCCTCTCCCGGAGGGCCAACACCCCGGGCAGGTGTTGCTTCGCGGCGGCTGTGCACGACCCCGCCACAACATGTGAAGGAACCCGGCGGCGCCCCCAAACCCCACCACCGCACCATGGGAGAATCCATTAACTGACCGGCCGGCCCAGCCGCTGTTCCATGACGATCCTCAACACCCTCACCGTTCTGGCTCTGGTGGTGCTGTCGTTCGCGCTGATCGTGGCCGTGCCGGTGCTTTACGCCAGCGACGACACCAGCGGCCGCTCCAACCGCCTGATCCTGCTGGGTGGCCTCGCTTGGGTGGCCCTGGTGTTGGTGAATTGGGGCATGAGCTTCTTCGTGGTCTGAGGCCCTGTCTAGGCTGATCGGATCAGAGATCCGCCCCAGTGAGCGTTTTTGAAGGCCAATTCACCGGTGCGCAGAGCTTGCGCATCGCGGTGGTGGTGGCCCGGTTCAACGATCTGGTCACCAGCAAGCTGCTCAGTGGCTGCCTGGATTGCCTGTCGCGCCACGGCATTGACACCGGTGCCGATAGTGCCCAGCTCGATGTGGCCTGGGTGCCGGGCAGTTTTGAGATCCCCCTGGTGGCCCAGCGGCTAGCTGCCAGCGGCCGCTACCAGGCGGTGATCACCCTCGGAGCTGTGATCCGCGGGGACACACCCCACTTCGACGTGGTGGTTGCGGAGGTGAGCAAAGGGGTGGCCGCCGTGAGCCGCGACACCGGGGTACCGGTGATCTTCGGCGTGCTCACCACCGACACCATGCAGCAGGCCCTGGAGCGGGCTGGCATCAAGAGCAATCTCGGCTGGAGCTACGGCCTGCAGGCGATCGAGATGGGCAGCCTGATGGCGGCGCTGCCGGCCTGAACCCCCACATCTAGGGGTCCGTTCGGCTGACCGACCCCAAGGCTGGTGCTTTTTCCGCAAGTCTGTGGGATACTTCTTTCATCTCCTCGATGAAGGGTCCTGGTCCGCGTGATCAGGCCCTTTTTTTTGGTTTGGCCGATCCCGGCTCGCTCATGGTCCGTCCATGGCAGCATCAGCATCCGTGAATGAGCGGCATTGCAGCGCAAGGGCATCATCCTGGCCGGGGGCAGTGGCACCCGCCTGCATCCGATCACCCAGGCGGTGAGCAAGCAATTGCTGCCGGTGTACGACAAGCCGATGATCTATTACCCCCTCAGCACCTTGATGCTGGCGGGGATTCGGGAGGTGTTGATCATCACCACGCCCCACGATCAGCCTGCCTTTCAGCGCCTGTTGGGGGATGGTGCCGGCTGGGGGATCGAGCTGAGCTATGCGGTGCAGCCCAGCCCCGATGGTCTGGCCCAGGCGTTCTTGATTGGTGCCGCTTTTCTGAACGGTGCCCCTGCAGCCCTGGTGCTGGGTGACAACCTCTTCCACGGCCATGATTTGGTGCCGCAGTTGCAGGCGTGCAACCACGAACGACCAGGGGCCACGGTGTTTGCCTATCCCGTGAGCGACCCGCACCGCTACGGCGTGGTGGAGTTTGCCGCCGATGGCCGGGTGCTGAGCATTCAGGAGAAGCCGGCTCAGCCTCGCAGCCGCTACGCCGTGACCGGTCTGTACTTTTACGATCACACCGTGGTTGAGCGGGCGCGTCAGGTGCGGCCCTCACCCCGTGGGGAGCTGGAGATCACCGATCTCAATGGCCTGTATCTGCAAGAGGAGTTGTTGCGTGTGGAGTTGATGGGCCGAGGCATGGCTTGGCTGGATACCGGCACCTGTGATTCGTTGCACGAGGCCGCCAGTTACATCCGCACCCTGGAGAAACGCCAGGGTCTCAAGGTGGGTTGTCCGGAGGAGGTGGCCTTCCGCCAGGGCTGGATCACGGCTGAGCAGCTGCAACGCCTGGGCGAACCCCAACGCAAGAGTGGCTATGGCGAGTATTTGTTGCAGGTGTTGCGCGAACCCACCCCGTTTCCCCAGCCGCAACCAGCGTTCCAGCCGCTGAGCTCCCATGCAGGCTGAGCGGCTGATCACCAGCGCCGGTGAGCTTTTGGCGGGGCCCTTGCTGCTCACCCCACAGGTCTTTGCTGATGGCCGCGGCTTCTTTTTTGAGACCTGGAATCAGCAGCGTTTTGCCGCCGCCCTCGAGGCCGATGGCCAGCCGTCATCCCACCCCTTTGTGCAAGACAACCATTCCCGCTCCACCCGGGGGGTGCTGCGTGGGTTGCATTATCAAATCCCACCCCATCCCCAGGGCAAGTTGGTGCGCTGTGTCGTGGGGGAGATCTTCGATGTGGCTGTGGATCTGCGCCGCAGCTCCTCCAGCTTTGGGCAGTGGGTGGCGGCACGGCTCAGTGCCGAGAACCACCGCCAGCTCTGGGTACCGCCGGGCTTCGCCCATGGCTTCCTCACCTTGAGCCCCGTGGCGGAGGTGCTCTACAAAACCACCGATCTGTGGAGCCACAGCTGTGAGCGGGCCATTCGCTGGAACGATCCGGATCTGGCGATCGCTTGGCCTGGTGTGGAAACCTCTGGAGTTGGTGCCGGAGCGGGCGATGGGGGTCTGATCTTTCCGCAGCTCTCACCGAAGGACGCAGCCGCCCCGCTGCTGGCGGAGCAGACATGCGTGTTTTGATCACCGGGGCCAAAGGCCAGCTGGGGCGGGCCTTGCTGGCCTCAGCTCCGGCTGAGCTGGAGGGCCGGCCCCTGGAGCTGTTGCCCCTGTGCCGGGCTGAGTTGGATCTCGCCGATGCGGGGGCCTGTGCCGCTGCGGTGCGGCACCTGCGTCCCCATTGGCTGATCAACGCAGCGGCCTACACGGCGGTGGATCAAGCCGAACAGCAGCCCCAGCAAGCCATGGCTGTCAACGCTGAGGCCCCCGCTGCCTTTGCGGAGGCCTTGGCGGAGCTGCACCCGGGGCAGGGGGCTGGCGGCGGCCTCGTGCAGATCAGCACCGATTTTGTGTTCAACGGGGCCCGGGGCAACCCCTACGGCCCCGAGCAGCCGCAGGCTCCGCTTGGGGTGTACGGGGCCAGCAAGGCGGAGGGTGAGCGGCGCGTGCTGGAGCGGTTGGGGCCGGCTGGCCGGGTTCACGTGCTGCGCACCAGTTGGCTGTATGGGCCGGTTGGACGCAACTTCTGCCTCACGATGCTGCGCCTGCACCGCCAGCGGGCGGCCGCCGGCGAGCCGCTGGCGGTGGTGGCCGATCAGGTGGGGTGCCCCACCAGCACCGCTGGCTTGGCAAACGCCTGCTGGCGGCTGCTCGGCCGGGCGCCGGCTGGGCTGCCCCCGATCCTGCACTGGAGTGATGCCGGTGTGGCCAGCTGGTACGACTTCGCCGTGGCCATCGGTGAGTTGGGGGCTGCAGAGGGTTTGCTGCAGCAGCCCGCTCATGTGCGGCCGATCACCACGGCGGACTATCCAACCCCGGCTCGCCGGCCCAGCTATTCCGTGCTCGAGTGCAGTGCCAGCCGAGCGGCTCTCGGGTTGGAGCCGGAGCACTGGCGACTGGCGCTCCGTAGTGTGTTGCAGAAGCTGGTTGAGCAGCCTTCGCCCGTGGAAGCGCACTGATGCTGCCGCAGGTTGTCCTGTTTCATTACGGGGCCTTTCAGCCGCTTTGGCAGCAGCCTGGCCTGATCCAATGCGGTCCTCAGCTTGAGGCTGGCTCAGCGGCGGTGCCAGTGCCGCAACCCGAGGTGCGGGCGATCCAGGCGGCCCTACGGCAGCGCGGTCTGCCCACTCAAGGGGTGCTGATCCACTACACCGATCCCTTCCTGATCCGGGCGGCTGGGTTGCGGGGCGTTCAGGCATGGATGGGCCCGCGGCTGTTGGTGTGTGGTGATCTGCACCATGGGCCTGCTCCGATCGACACCCTCTCGGCTTACGTGCAACTGCAGGCGCACGATGCTGTGTTGCTCGCCTTCAATCCGATGTTGTTGCCGGAGGTGCAACGCCGCCTATCCATACCGGTGCATTGCCACCCCCCCGGCTTTTTCCGGTATCCGCGGGTGCCGCGCTCCCCATGCCCCGTTCCGGCGTTGGTGCATGTGGGGAGCTTGGGCCCCCACCATCCCCGGCGTCGGGCCTTGGTGGAGGCTCTCCAACAGCGGGGTCGCATCCCTTTTCACCATTGCACCACCGCCACACCGGAGCAGGCAGCCCAGGTGTACGCGGCCCATGCACTCGTGCTCAACATTCCCCTGAACAACGACCTCAACCATCGCGTGTTTGAGGTGATGGCGGCCGGTGCCCCTCAAGTGATGTTTGGTACCAGGGCCCTGTCGGGATCCTTGGAGGAATTGGCCTCCAGGCGTGATCTGTTCTGGGTGCAGGATCTCGAGCAGCTGGAGGAGCTTGTGGCCCAGTTATTGGCTGATCCGGCCAGGCTCGACGTGCCGGTGGCCCCGCCGCTGGAGCTGCCCCTGGTGCAACTGCTGCGCCGCTGCCTGGGGCCCGCACCCATACGCTGATGGCAGTGCCCCTAGCTCCATGAAAGGCTCCACCAGCGACCCACATTCCGCTGCCACGGAAAGATGTCTCTTGCCTGAGGGCATCAATCGGGTGTTGGTCACCGGCGGGGCTGGCTTCATTGGAGGGGCCCTGGTGCGTCGGCTGCTCACCGGCTCGTCGGCTTTCGTGTTCAACCTCGACAAGCTTGGCTACGCAAGCGATCTCAGCAGCATTGAGCAAGTGCCAGAGGCGGCGAAACGCCATCGGCTGTTGCGGGTGGATTTGGTGGATGGGGCGGCTACGACCGCGGCGGTGCAGCAGGCCGATCCCGACTTGGTGTTTCACCTGGCAGCCGAAAGCCATGTGGATCGGTCCATCGATGGGCCGGCGGCGTTCATCGAGAGCAACATCAACGGCACCTTTGAGCTGCTGCAGGCGGTCCGCGCCCATTGGCAGCAACTGCCGGCGCCGCGTCGCGAGCGCTTTCGCTTCCACCACATCAGCACCGATGAGGTGTTTGGTTCCTTGGGGCCCACGGGCCGCTTTAGTGAATCAACCCCCTACGACCCCCGTAGCCCCTACTCCGCCAGTAAGGCAGCCAGCGATCACCTGGTGCGGGCCTGGCACCACACCTACGGACTGCCCGTGGTACTCACCAACTGTTCCAACAACTTTGGCCCCTGGCAGTTCCCAGAGAAACTGATCCCGGTGGTGATCCTCAAGGCCCTGGCGGGCCAGCCGATCCCCCTGTACGGCGATGGCGCCAATGTGCGCGATTGGCTGTATGTGGAGGATCACGTCGAGGCCCTGATGCTGGCCGCCACCCGCGGCCGGCTTGGGGAGAGCTATTGCGTGGGCGGCCATGGTGAGCGCAGCAACCGCCAGGTGGTGGAGGCGATCTGTGCCTTGCTTGACCAACAGCACCCTGAGGGGGCTCCCCACGCGCGACTCATCACCGCCGTGGCCGATCGTCCGGGGCACGATCGCCGCTACGCCATAGACCCCGCGCGGCTCACCCATGAGCTGGGCTGGATCCCCCGCCACAGCTTCGAAGCCGCTTTGGCCTCCACGGTGGCCTGGTATTTGAAGCATCAGGCCTGGTGCGACACGGTTTGCCACCAGGCGAAATTCGGTGGGGAACGCTTCGGCAAGCTACCGACCATGTGTCAAGAGGTGAGGACCAGCTGATCAGCTGCGATTTTTCGGTATCCCGGGCATCCATTTGCCGATATTCTTTCCACAATCGCGATCGGGTCTTGCCCTGGCGTAGCCCAAGACGATTGCTTTGGATCTGCGCAGGGTTGGATCTGGCATCTGTTGTGGCGGCCCTTGGCCTGATCAACCTCCATGTGGAGCCTGATCTCTGGCATCCCCCCAATGTGGTGATCGGGGTGGGATTGCTCTATGGCCTGTTCTCCTGGCTTTTTGGGGGCTACACCCTGTTGCGCTGGCCGTGGCTGCGGTTGAGGCTTGTGCTGCAGCGGCTGCTTCTCACGGCTCTAGCCACCATGCTCACCACGGTGGTCGGGGCCTGGATCTTCGGTTTGGGCGCTGAGCAGCTGAGTTTGCTCGACCGCTCCGTGTTGCTCGAGTGGTTATCCCTTCAGACGGCCTTAGCCCTGGCGTCACGGCTGTTGCTGCGCTGGTTCACCCGTACCGCCACCAGACCTGTCTGGCAGCTGGTTGCGGCCCCTGAGCACCAAAGGAATGTGCTCAGGGAGTGGCAGCGCAACCCGTTTGTGAGGCCCCCTAGTCTGCTCTCCCCGAGCACATTTGAGCCCGCCCTTGCTCAAGCCCTGCCGGACGGCCGCCAAGTGGGAGTGGCTCTAGCTCCAGAGTTGCCGCAGCATCCCTCACTCACCACCGCCATCGAGCAGCTGCGCTCCCGCGGCGTGCTGGTCACCACCCTAGAAGATCTGGCCCAACGCCAATTGGAGCGTTTGCCGCCCACCCTGCTCCCCGCCTCTTGGTTGGCCATGGCGGATCTGCCCTGGAGCGATGAGTTCAGCCTGGCTCGCAAGATCAAGCGCATTGCTGATGTGATGGTGGCTTTGCCGTTGTTCCTGATGGTGTTGCCCCTTCTAGCTGTCTTGAGCGCGGCCATTTGGCTGGAAGATCGCGGCCCAGTTCTGTACGTGCAACAACGAACAGGCTGGTGTGGTCGTACCTTCCCGCTCTACAAATTGCGCACGATGCGCTACGGGAAGCCTGGAGCGCCCACCCCCTGGACATCCAAATCTGATGCTCGGGTTACCGCTGTTGGAGGATGGTTAAGGCGAACCAGACTCGATGAGTTGCCGCAGCTGATCAATGTGATCCGCGGTGAAATGAGTTTAATCGGCCCGCGGCCTGAGCAGCCCCATCTTGATGATCAATTGGCCGAGTCCATCCCTCACTACCGCAAGCGCTATTGGATGCTGCCTGGCCTGAGTGGCTGGGCCCAAGTGTGTGGTCCGGCCTACCCCGCCAGCTTGGAGGAATCAGAGCTCAAACTGAGCTACGATCTCTATTACATCCGCAACTGGACACTGCAGCTCGACATGCTGATCTTTGCTAAAACATTCAAAACGTTATTGAAGTTTCGGGGTGTTTAATCGTCGTCTCTTGAATTTTTCGAGACTGCCGTTCAGAAGCCAGTTTTCTGCATAGACATCAACGGCCCTTTGTTGATGGGCCTCCATCTCTTCAACCACTTGGAGTGCGAGTTCTCTGCCGTTCTGAGCGATATCACAGCATGTTTGGGCATTGTCTTTGCACCATTCGAGTACGGCTCCGAGATCATGCAAATCCGCTGACACTGGCACGATGTGAACCCAAGTCCTCAGTTTGTGGTGATACCACTGGGTTCGGGTGCTGGAAACGCGGACAACGCAGCAGCCGCTGAGTAGTTTCCACAGCAGTCCCCAAGAGTTCACGTTGCCATCGATTTCAACAAGCCATCGGTGCAGCGCCAGGTGCCAGGGGCTCACCCGTGGAGCCATGAGCTCTTCCTGGTGGAGCTGATCAACCACCCCTGCTTGGCTCTCTGGATCGTCGCATTGCACAACGGCGGTCAAGCGGGCATCGAGCCCGAGCGCTAACCGTTTGCTTTGCCTGCAGAGCTGATAGCGCTTGTTCTCAGTGAGGTTGGCAACGGTTAACGCTTGGTTTCCTGTCGTTGATCCACGCCAGACTGCCTGTGGGAGGCGTTCAGGCCAGCGCGGCAGGGGTTGTTCTGTGAACTGTTGCCGTAGCTGTGCAAATCCCTGAGATCCCAGCGCGTAAGGGTCTGGGATCAGTAAGCCTTGGCCTGGATTCCGTAGAGGCGCATCAAATCGAAAGCAGGGCTCTGGGGGGGCTTCGTCATGCAATTGCACAGCAAAACTGGCGTCTGTAAGCCCGAGCTCTCTGAACCGAGCACTCGCGAGGTGGAGGAACGGCTCCAGCGCAGGCAGTCGATTCCGGACCAATGTTTTGGTGCTGAGATCGCGGCGTCCCCGAAGAGTCGAGGCATAACCTTCTTGGGCCTTCAGCCTCACCTGCAGTGTGGTGTGTTCCTGGCTGATCACGGCAGTTTGACGCTGTTATGTACTACTACGTTGATCACACGAGCCGCTTTGAGCGCAACACGGGAATCCAGCGTTGTGTGCGAGCGATTGCTTCGGGGTTGATCGAGGCAGGTGTGCGTTTGACCCCAATGGTGTGGAACCGTAGCCGGTTGGACTTGCAGCGTGCATCTGATCAGGCCTTGGATCATCTCAGCCGCTGGCATGGACCTGACGCAGACGCGTGGTCAGAGCAGGGTCATGAGCCTTGGTTGTTGATCGTAGAACTGGTGAGTGGGCCCAGCAATCCTTCTGCCGCCCAGCTGCGTGCGGCGGCGGATCGCCACGGGCTAAAGCTGGCTTGGGTGTTCCACGATGCGATCCCCCTGCGCTGGGCGTCGCTGTACGGCGCAGGAGCCAGAGCTACGGCCAGCCACCACGCGACCTACATGGCCGGACTGGCTGCGGCTGACCTCGTGTTGGCCAATTCCCACACCACGGCCCAACATCTCATCGCCTTTCTGAAGCAGCAGCATTTGCCCCATGGTCACGTGCAGGCGCTCCCCTTGGCAGAGCAGTTTCGAGGTGTGCAACGCATCCGCCCAGCGATAGGGACGGGAACGGTGCATGCTCCTCAGCGGTTGCTGTGTGTCGGCTCACTCGAGCCCCGCAAAAATCACCGCAACTTGCTCAAAGCAGTGGCTTGGCTGTGCGCACAGGCCAGCTTTCCGGCGGAGTTGGTGCTTGTGGGTTGGCCCAATGACCCCCGGGTTGTGTCCCTTGTGGAGCGTGTTCTTCAACGGGATGTGCCGGTGCGTTGGGAGCCCGATGCCGATGACGCCCGCTTGGCTGAGCTCTATCACTGGTGCGATGCCACCGTTGTGGCGTCGCTGGAAGAGGGCTTTGGATTGCCCGTGGCCGAAAGTCTCTGGTTTGGGAAGCCCTGCCTCACACAAGACCAGGGGGCCCTGGGTGAGTTGGTTCGCGATGGGGGATGCTGGCCCTTGCAGGTCCAGGATTGGCGCCAGTTGGCGCAGGGTTTAGCCCAGTGGCTAGGGAATCCCTCCCTGCAGCGTCAGGTCCTGGTTCAACTCCGACGCCGTGAGCTGCGCACCTGGCGAGACTACGCCGCTGAGCTGTTGAGCAGGTTGGCAGGCTGCCACGAGAGCAGCTGGCGCCAGCGGTTGACCCCATCGCCGTAGCTCGCATGCTCTTGGCACAACCTGTGGAGGGCTTGAGCTTCTGCACTCCACAGGTTGTGGTCGAGTAGGGGGATGAGGTGGTTGATCCACGCGCTCGGGCTTTGGCAGAGCCGCCCCGACCACTGCCATTGCCGGCAGAGCTCCCGGTAAGGGTCAACATCCGAGGCCAACCATGGAATGGCCTGGCTGCTGTACTCAATCACTTTGATGGCACTTTTGAAGCGATTGAAGCTGTTGCTGGCTAGGGGGGCCAGTCCGATGTCAAACCGAAACGACCGCACATAATCACCGTGGCTTTGTAGGGGTACCGTCTCCACGAGCTGCTTGGGCAGCGCCAGCGCTTCGGCCAAGCTGAGATACCCCTCCGCATGCCCCACATGCACCAGCCGCAGTTGCTGGGGTCGTTCGGCAATCCAGGCCGCCAGGGGGCGTAGCAGTTCCAGGTCGGCGGGCCTGATCCACGGGGCACCGGTCCAACCGATGCGCAGCGGTTCATCCGGTGAGCTGGGCGGCCGCTGGAGCTGGTGTTTCGGAGCGCTGTTGGCTAGCACCTGCATCGGCACCGTTGGAAACATCACCTGCAGTTGCGCCATCAGGGCCCCTGTGCTGCAGCTCAAGGCATGACAGAGCCGCAGCATGTTGGTGCAGCCCCGTAGGCGTTCCCGAGACCAACCGCAGGCTTGCCAGAGGTAATCATCCACATCGCTCAGAATCACTACGCCTTGGCGGTGAGCCGTCCGTAGCTGCGCTGTGAGATCGCCCCAATCGCAGCTGTAGCGGTAGATCAGCAGCCGATCTCCAGCCTGCAGATCCGCGATGTTGCTGGGATCGTTGCTGATGGTCACCGGCCAGGGCAGAGCATCGGCGTACTGCCCGAAACGGATCCAAAAGCTGTGCCAAGGAGCCAGAGAATCACTCAGCGCCAGCACCTTCATGCTGGCCCCCCGTTCTGCAGCGCTTGCCCCATGGCCTCGACAACCGCATCCCAAGCTCCAGGTCGCGGTTGGCGGAATAACCGCACGCTGCTGTACCAAGGGGTGTGGCGACCGTCCAAACCCCACCGCCATTCCGGTACGTGGCTGAGGGCCAGCCAAGTGGGCAGACCCATCGCCCCAGCCAGGTGAGCCACACTGCTGTCAGCTGTGAGCAGCAGATCGCAATTGGCCAGGGCTGCAGCGGTGTCTTCGAAATTAAAGCTGGCATCGAAGGCCTGCTGTCCAGCCACAAACGCCAAGCCGGCATCGTCACGCCGTTGTTCAGCACCGGCCCCCTTCTGAATGGAGAGGAATTCAACGTTCTTCAAGTCACGCAGGCCCAGCCAGGCCTCAAAGGGCATGGATCTCCCTTTGGAGTAAAGCTTGCGCTCGAACTTGGGATTGCCTTGCCAGTGCAAGGCAATTAAGCGTTTGCCCGGGGTGCGTTGCAGTTGTTGTGCCCAAGCATTGATGCGACGTGCGCAAGGCTGTAGGTAGCCCTCAGGCGTTGGAATGGTGCCCGCATTCAGGTTGAGTCGCTGCGGCAGGCTCAGCAGAGGGCACCACCGGGTGTGTGGTGCATGGTTGCCCAGCATCAAGCTGATGGTGCCGATCCTGCTGCCGTGTCGCAGCAAACCAGCCAAAGGCTCCTGGCAGACAAAGTTCGTCCGCAAGTCAAGACTCTGGAGTGTGGGAATCAATCGGCAGAATTGAAGCGTATCGCCAAAGCCCTGTTCAGCCACCAGGATCAAGGCTTCGCAGGGTCTGGGGTCCTCGAATCCTTGCCAGGGTTGCCCAAAGTGTTGCAGGTAGCTGCTGTAGCGCTCAACCGGCTGGCGTTGCAGCCGGTGTTCGTATAGCTTCCACCCCTCCTGAAATTGGCCGTTTAACAGCAGATCCTGGGCAAGGTTGTTGAAGGCTTCATTGCGGGGTGCATCCTGGCAGCGCAGGGCCTGGCGGTAGGCCCGGATGGCTGCGGGGATGCGTTTGCGTTGATGCAGGGCAAGCCCAAGGTTGAACCAGGCCAAGCCCAGCTCCGGAAGCCGTTTGATCCCCTCACCAATGAAGCGTTGCCCCAGGGCGGGGTCATGGGCAATCAGAGCGCCTCCTTGGTTCAACCAATTGGCGGCTGGCCAGGAGGGCCCTGGCGTCACGTCGGCTATCTGTTCAGCCACAGCTCCTCCAGCGCTGCCGCTGCTGTGCCAACGCTGAAGTGTTGCTGCACACGACGCCATCCCTCCACTTGGAGTTGATTCAGCAGTGCTGGGTGCTCCACCAGCTGGCGCAGCTGTTGGGCCAGGTCATCGGCCTGTCCCGGCTGAAAGGCCAAGCCGCTGACCCCATGCTCAAACAGCTCAGCGGCGCCACCCACGCCACTGCTCACCAGCGCCAGCCCGCTGGCTTGCATTTCCGCCGCCACGATGCCGAAGGCTTCGGGGTATTCCGAGGGGAAAACCCCCACTTGATGCAACTGGAAAAAGCGCGCCAGCTTGCGGCGGCTGAGCGGGCCATACCAACGGACACGATCGGCCAGGCCTTCGGCATGGGCCAGGGCTTGCAAGTTGGGCCAATAATCGGCTTGAAAGGCTGCTCCCGCCAGGTTCAACTGAACGGCGATGCCCTGCCTGTGCAGTTGAACGGCAGCCCGCAGCAGCGTGTGCGCCCCTTTGCTTGCCATCAGCAGCCCCGCGAAGCAGAGCTTGAGGGGATTGGATGGCTGTCCCACTGGGCTGGCGCGCCAGCGGGGGTAGGGGTTGTTGTCAAACAGTTCCAACCGGGCTCCCGGGTACACCACCGGGCATGCAGCCACTGGCAGCCCCGCCGCACGGAGCGACCGCCGCACCGCATCACTGGCCGCCACCAGGGTGTAGTGGCTCACCTGTGGCCAATGCTGGGGCTGAAAGGGTGGCGCGATGAATCCCACGTGGTGAAGCACCGGGATGCGGGGCTCCAGCACAGTCGGGAGAAGTTCGGGGCCCAACAAATCAATGTTGCCTAGCAGGATGCCTTGGTAGGGAGATCCCGAGAGCCGGCCTTGGATCACTTGGGCGTTGTGCCCATCCACCCGCGCACAGGCTGCGGGGTCGTCGAGCAGTTGCAGGCCCCCATCAAAGCTGCCCTTAAGCAGCAGATCGCGCCACACCCGCTCTCCGCTGGGGCCGTTCTCCGCCGGGCCCAGGTAGGGCGCGTTGGCACTCAGCACATCCACCTGGTGACCGCGCTGTTGGAGCCCCCACACGAAATCCGCCAGGCTGCGCCCGTAGCCCCCGAGCTCCTGCGGCGGATAGAGGTTGGTGATCACCAGAAGACGCATCCACTGATTCTGGCTGGCGATCGCGGCTTAATCTGGCCCCATGCGGATCCTGCTGGCGATCGTTCATTACTGGGATCCCGAGGGTGATGGCCAGCATCAATCGCTGCGGCCCAATCCCGCCCCACGGGTGGCGGCCCTGCAGGAGCAGCTGCTGGCGTTGTGCCGCCTGGGGTTGAGGCGCTCCTACTTGCACATGGGCGATCGCCGTGCTTATCCGGCCGATGAGGCGTTGCGTCATCAGATTGACGTGCGAATCATCACGGATGGTCAGCACCATGTGCTGGCGCACTTGGATCCTTGTTTCCGGCCTTTGTTTGAGGAGGTGGTCACAACGCCAGCCAACGGCAGGTTGCTGGGCTTTGAAGCCCAGCGCCACCTCGCCACGGAGCTGAACGCGGAGTACGACTTCTACGCCTATTTCGAAGATGATCTTGTGATTCATGATCCACTCTTCTTTCACAAGTTGAGCTGGTTTCAGCAATTGCTCGGTGAGGATTCTCTGCTGTTGCCCCAGCGGCTTGAGTTGGCCCAGGGCCCGAGCAGAGTGGATCGTTTTTATATCGATGGCCCCTTAGCGGATGCGGATCTAGCCCGGCTCAATCTGAAGAAGGGCCCTGTGCTGGTGGTGCCGTGTTTCGGGGAGCAGATGGTGTTTGAAACGCCCCACAACCCCCACGCAGGCTGTTTTGTGCTGAGCCACCGGCAATTAAAGGAATGGTCTGAGCGCCCCTGGTGGCTCGATGGCGACTGCAGTTTCATCAGCCCGCTGGAAAGTGCGGCCACCCTTGGCCTGATCAAAACCTTCCGCCTGTACAAACCCAGCTTTGCCCATGCGTCTTGGCTCGAGGTGCAGCATTGGGGAACCAGCTTCCATTGCTTGCTGGATTTGGAGTCCGCCTGAGCATGCGGCGGGACGCTCTGCAGCTCCTCTGGGCTTGTGATCCCCAACGCCAATTGGAGCGTGGTTGGATCCACCATCTCCTCTCGCCATGGCCCCTCGACGAGCACCATCTGGCGGGATCAGTGCAGCATTGGCCCCAACGCTTGCCAGGTCAACCTCGGGTGCTCGTGGAATCGGGGCTTCTGCGCTTGCACCGCAAACCAGATCCTCGGGAGCTGGAACAGCAACGCTGCCAAAGACTTGAGAGGTTGGCCGCCTTAGCTGCGGACGGGCAGTTTGCCCTGGTGCACCTCAGCGATGAGGAGGGCTTCGATGGAGATGAGTTGTATCCCATGCTGCCCAGAGGCACGCCCGTGTGGCGCAATTTCCCCCATCCCCGTTTTGCGGGGCTGCCGGAATCCCCGCAATGCTTTCCCATTGGGCCCCGGGCGGAATTTCTGGGCCCAATACATCCATTGCCGTCCAGCAAGCGGCCTTTCCCCTGGGCCTTCATGGGCACGCTTTGGGGTGGTGGATCCAGGCGGCTGGCCACTGCCGTGTTTCTGCGTGGGCTACCCCAGGGCTTTTTTCACGGTGGGCGCCACTTCGGGGTGGGTTTGCCCGTGGATCGTTATCGGGATGTTTTAGCCCAGAGCTGTTTTGCCTTGTGCCCGGAAGGCGATCGCCATCTGGACACCTTCCGCTTGTATGAAAGTTTGCAGATGGGTTGCATCCCCCTGCTCGTGGATGTGCGAAGTGAAGCAGGGCCACTGCTTGGGCCCTCCTGCCCCTTGCCCCTGTTTTCCTGTTGGCAGCAAGCTCTGGCCTATGCCCAAGAGTTGTTGGCGCAATCTGCTGCTCTGGATGCTGTGCAACAGCGCCTGCAAGCCTGGTGGAGGCAACGTTGCGACCAATTGAAGGCGGAGTGGCGTAGCAGCCTGGATCAGGTGATCAGCGGCCGTTGATGGCATCGGTGAGGGTCTCCAACGCGTGCTGTATCTCCCTCCGCCAATCGCCAAATTGCGTTTGTTGGATGAAGCTGAGCACCTGGCCGTAGCAATGGCGGGGTGACCGCAACTCAAGCCAGCGTTCATCGGCGTAGCGGGGCAGCAGCACCCATGCGGGTTGTGCCATCACGGCGCAGAGGTGGGCCAGGGCGGTGTCAATGCTCACCACAAAACTGCCGAGCACCAGGTCCATCAGCCCGGCCACAGGGCCCTGCGATGGGTTGTGCACGGTCACGCCGGCGGGAAGGAGTGCCCGTTCCCAAGTTTTCCAGGCCGTGATGTCAACAATCTCCAGCCCGGGGCTCTGTTGCAGTAGGGCCCGATAGAAAGGCAGCACCTCCCCCAGCGGCACCGAGCGCAGGAAACACGACAGCCGGTCGGCGCGGCCCTCCGAACGCCAGCAGCACAGCAGCCTTGGGTTTCGGACTGGCTGCTGGGGCTGGTTGAGCCAAGCGCCATGGTTCAGCTCCGGCATGCCGGCCGTTGCAAACGCGCCAAAGGCCAAGGCGGTGAGGGGGTGCTGCTCGGGTGGGCCGTTGGCCTCGGCCAGGCGCAACCACGGCCAGCCGCTGAGCAGGCCCGTGAGCTGTTGCACCCGGATGGGCTCCGTTTCCAGCACCATGGCCGTTTGGGTGTCGTGGCTCCAGCTGCAGATCAGGCTCAGATCCTGCAGGTGATCACCGATCCCACCATTGAGCCTCACCCGCAACCCGTGCCCGGAGGAGCGGATCTGGTGAAGCTGGTGGATGCCCTGCTGCAGCTGACCCTCTTCAAAAAACACCTGATACGGTTGCGGCGCGCGTTGGAGCCGCGCTAGCCGATAGGCAAGCTTGTGCTGCTCCCCGAGGGGTAGCTGGCCAGGATGGATGCGCAGCCAGGTGGCTAACTCCTCCTTTAAACCAAGGCTCAAGCCCCAGTGCAGCAGCTGTGGCGAGACGCTGCCTTGGCCCCACCGCCAGCGCAGCCATTGCTGAGCCAGGGGTAAGTCGTTGCTGAACAGGGGCCATGGACAATGGTCTGCGCAAGCAGGGTTGGTCATTGAAGCTGCTGCTCATCCATCAGAATTTCCCCGGGCAATTTCGCGCGCTCACCCCTCACCTGCAGGCCC
>Ga0194133_10005488_pt1 | contig 16125 bp, 11 predicted proteins | sample TA2KigOf40mmetaG_FD_155448 | JGI IMG/M metagenome (GOLD analysis project Ga0194133, IMG submission 155448) | Freshwater microbial communities from Lake Tanganyika, Tanzania - TA2015055 Kigoma Offshore 40m | ecosystem: Environmental > Aquatic > Freshwater > Lake | place: Tanzania: Lake...
AAAAAGTCGCGTTCTTTTTTTTATGTACCAAGATTTGCCGATGTAGCTCAGCTGGCCAGAGCAGCTGATTTGTAATCAGCTGGTCGGGGGTTCGAATCCCTCCATCGGCTCGTAATGTTGGGGATGTCGCATAGTGGCTATTGCAGCAGACTGTAAATCTGTCACCGTTTGGTATCGTTGGTTCGAGTCCATCCATCCCCACAAGGCACCGTATTTAAGCGGGAGTAGCTCAGTTGGTAGAGCGTCAGCCTTCCAAGCTGAACGTCGCGAGTTCGAATCTCGTCTCCCGCTCTGAAATACTTAGGCCGGTGTAGCTCAGGGGTAGAGCGCTTCCTTGGTAAGGAAGAGGTCACGAGTTCAATTCTCGTCATTGGCTCAAGGAAAATGTATTTTGTCATTCACAAGCGTGTGAAGACGAATTTTAAAAAGTAAATTATTAACAAAGTAACAAATAAGAAAAATGGCTAAGGAAAATTTTGACCGCTCCAAACCGCACGTAAACATTGGTACTATTGGCCATGTTGACCACGGTAAAACAACTTTAACAGCTGCTATTACATCGGTATTATCTAAAAAAGGTTTTGCTGAGGTACGCGACTTCTCCTCGATTGATAATGCTCCAGAGGAGAAGGAAAGAGGTATAACGATTAACACGTCACATGTTGAGTATCAAACTGATAACCGTCACTACGCACACGTAGACTGTCCAGGTCACGCGGATTACGTAAAGAACATGGTAACAGGTGCCGCTCAAATGGATGGTGCAATTTTGGTTGTTGCCGCAACAGACGGCCCAATGCCTCAAACACGTGAACACATCCTACTTGGACGTCAGGTTGGTGTGCCAAGAATCGTTGTCTTTATGAATAAAGTAGACATGGTTGACGATGAAGAATTATTAGAACTTGTTGAAATGGAAATTCGTGAACTTTTAACTTTCTATAAGTACGACGGGGACAATGCCCCAGTAGTTCAAGGTTCAGCTTTAGGTGCTCTGAACGGTGAGGACAAGTGGGTAAAGTCAGTGGAAGAACTGATGAATGCTGTCGATACTTACATTGAACTTCCGCCTAGAGAAATAGATAAGCCTTTCTTAATGCCTGTAGAGGATGTATTTACGATTACAGGCCGTGGGACAGTTGCAACAGGACGAATAGAAACCGGAGTTATCAATTCAGGTGATTCAGTTGAAATTCTGGGAATGGGCGACACTAAATTGACTTCTACCGTAACCGGTGTGGAGATGTTCCGAAAAATTCTTGATAGAGGTGAAGCTGGGGATAATGTTGGTCTTCTTCTTAGAGGTATTGAAAAAACTCAAATCAAAAGAGGTATGGTAATTTGTAAGCCGGGATCAACTACACCACACATTGACTTTAAAGCAGAAATTTATGTTTTGAAGAAGGAAGAAGGTGGTCGTCATACCCCATTTCAAAATAAATACCGTCCGCAATTCTATTTCCGAACCACAGACGTAACTGGGGAAATTCATTTAGAATCGGGACGTGAGATGGTTATGCCGGGTGACAATGTAACAATAACAGTAAAGTTGATTGTTCCCGTAGCGATGGATAAAGGTTTGCGTTTTGCAATCCGAGAAGGAGGAAGAACTGTTGGCGCTGGTCAAGTTACTGAAATCTTGAAATAAGAGATATAATCAAAGTTTAATGAAGGGGGGTTCCAAACTCCCCCTTTTTAAACGGGTGTAGCTCAGCTGGTAGAGTAGTGGTCTCCAAAACCATTGGTCGTGGGTTCGAATCCTACCGCCCGTGCAAAAAAAAAGAAAGAAAAGTGTTAGCAAAACTAAAAACCTATTTCAAGGAAACTTATGACGAGTTACTTCACAATGTAACCTGGCCGACTTGGTTAGAGCTACAGAATAATACCGTATTGGTGGTAACTGCCTCAGTGCTACTATCAGTGGTAATCTTTATAATTGATTTTTCGATAGGAATTAATAAGGAAGGTTTTTGGAAAGGAGTTATAGGGTGGATATATGAGAATTTATAATCGGTTCTTATGGCAGAGTTAGTTAAAAAATGGTATGTTGTTCGCGCTGTAAGTGGGAAAGAGAAGAAGGTAAAAGAGTACCTTGAACTTGAAATTGCACGTGCTAAATTGAGTAGTTACGTAAGCCAAGTTTTGATACCAACAGAAAAAGTTTTTAAAATACAAAATGGTAAGAAAGTTAACAAGGAAAAAGTTTACTTACCGGGATATGTAATTATTGAGGCAGCGCTTGTTGGTGAAGTTTCACATGTGATAAAAAGTATACCAAACGTGATTGGTTTTTTGGGAACGGAGAAGGGAGGTAAACCAGTACCAATGCGCTTGGTTGAAGTGAATAGAATTTTAGGAAAAGTTGACGAACTTTCTGAAATGGAAGAAGAAATAAAAATACCATTTGTTGTAGGGGAATCGGTTAAAGTAATTGATGGCCCTTTTAACAATTTTAGCGGTGTCATTGACGACATTAATGAAGAAAAGAAAAAGCTAAAAGTAATGGTAAAAATCTTCGGACGAAAGAATCTTTTGGAACTTAGCTATATGCAAGTGGAAAAAGAGGTTTAAATTGTATTAACCGTAGGAGTGGATCTGACGACAAAAGCTTCCCGTCTAAATGTCCATGCTTGACTACATAAATTGAATATATATGGCTAAAGAAGTAGCAGCACTAATTAAATTACAAATCAAAGGAGGAGCTGCCAACCCATCCCCGCCAATCGGCCCAGCTTTGGGAGCGAAAGGAGTTAATATCATGGAGTTCTGTAAGCAGTTTAATGCCAGAACACAAGACAAAATGGGAAAAGTTGTTCCAGTTGTTATTACCGTGTATGGCGACAAATCTTTTGATTTCGTTTTGAAAACGCCACCCGCAGCAGTTCAAATTATTGAGCATACCAAAATTAAAAAAGGATCGTCTGAGCCAAATCGTGCCAAGGTTGGAACCATCAGTTGGGACCAGGTCAGGGTGATTGCTGAAGATAAGCTTCCAGATCTTAATTGTTTTACGGTAGACTCAGCAATGAAAATGGTTGCAGGTACAGCGAGAAGCATGGGTGTTAATGTAAAAGGTGGTGAAGCGCCAAAATCCAAAAAGTAAGTAGTATGAAAAGAGTTTCAAAAAGAAGAAAAGAGATTTTGGCGAAACATGATTTGTCCAAATCCTACACTCTGTCAGATGCATGTGATTTGGTGAAGGGAATTTCAACTACCAAATTTGATGCCTCTGTGGATATCGCTGTGCGTCTTGGAGTGGATCCGAGAAAAGCGAATCAAATGGTGCGCGGGACAGTAGCTTTGCCTCACGGAACTGGAAAGGATATAAAAGTTTTAGTACTTTGTACCCCTGACAAAGAAGAAGAGGCGAAACAAGCTGGAGCAGATTATGTTGGTCTAGATAACTTTATTGAAAAAATTAAAGGAGGCTGGACGGACATAGATGTGATAATCACTATGCCATCTGTTATGGGTAAAGTTGGAGCTCTAGGAAGAGTTTTAGGTCCCAGAGGACTTATGCCGAACCCAAAAACAGGAACTGTGACCATGGAAATTGGCAAAGCAGTAGAGGAGGTGAAAGCCGGAAAAATAGACTTTAAAGTTGACAAATACGGCATCATTCATTCCTCGGTCGGAAAAGTAAGTTTTGATGGAGTAAAAATTCTGGACAATGCGAATGAATTAATTCAAACGCTAATAAAACTCAAACCGTCTGCTGCCAAAGGAACATACATTAAGAGCATTTATTTAAGCTCAACAATGAGTCCAGGTATTCAAATTGACACCAAGTCTGTTAATGCTTAAAACTTAGTGAAATGAGAAGAGAAGAAAAAGCAAAATACATAGACAATTTGGCTGCTGAACTACAAGCGTCGACAATTGTTTATTTAACAGACACTGCAAATTTAACGGTTGAAACAGTGAACACACTGCGCAGAAGATGTTTTCAAGCAAATATCAAAATGCGTGTTGTAAAAAATGCACTGCTTCAAAAAGCAATGGATAAGGTAGAAGGAAAGAACTACAGTGGGCTTTCGGGCGTGCTAAAAGGTTCAACCTCTATCATGTTTTCAGAAGTGGCAAATGCGCCCGCTAAATTAATACAGGACTTTCGTAAAAAAAGCGATAAGCCTTTATTGAAGGGTGCATACATTGATGAAGCAATTTTTGTTGGTGATAATCAACTAATGGTTCTTGAAGCACTGAAAAGCAAGGAAGAACTGATAGGAGAAATCATTGGCCTATTGCAAAGTCCTGCGAAAAATGTATTGTCTGGTCTTAAAGGTGCGGGAAGTAAAATCGCCGGTATCTTAAAAACCCTCGAGGAAAGAGGAAAGTAAATTAATATTTTTAAACCTATTTAAATTTTAAATAAAATGGCTGAATTAAAGCAAATTGCAGAAACGTTGGTTAACCTTACTGTTAAAGAAGTTAATGAGTTAGCAACAATTTTAAAAGATGAGTACGGAATTGAACCTGCTGCTGCTGCTCCAGTAATGGTTGCAGGAGGCGGTGGTGCTTCAAGTGGTGGTGAAGAAGCTGCTGCCGAGAAATCTGAGTTCGATGTTGTTCTTAAATTTGGTGGACCCAACAAACTAGCTGTAGTAAAGTTAGTGAAAGAACTTACTGGAAACGGATTGAAAGAATCTAAAGACCTTGTAGATGCTGCTCCTTCCACGTTGAAAGAAGGTGTATCCAAGGATGAAGCTGAAGGACTGAAAAAGTCCTTGGAAGAGGCTGGAGCTGAAGTTGAGATTAAATAATAATCTTCATTGATACAGGAAAGGCACCTATTCAATACGGGTGCCTTGTCTTGTTTTTTAGCATTTGAAAATACCGTATTGAAGTAACTAAAAAAATAAAAACCTTGGTAACATCGAATAATTCAACCAGAATTAATTTTGCTTCAAGCAAAAACCCTTGTGATTATCCAGATTTTCTGGAAATCCAGTTAAAATCCTTCCAAGAGTTTTTTCAACTCGAAACGACTCCAGAAAATAGAAACAGTGAAGGATTATTTAAAGTATTCGCCGAGAATTTTCCAATTACAGATACACGAAATCAATTTGTTCTAGAGTTTTTGGATTATTTTATTGACCCTCCACGCTACACCATTGATGAATGTATTGAAAGAGGATTAACATATTCTGTTCCTTTAAAAGCAAAGCTAAAATTGTATTGTACCGATCCAGAGCACGAAGATTTTGAAACAATCGTTCAGGATGTCTACTTAGGTACCATCCCATATATGACTCCGAAAGGTTCTTTCGTAGTGAACGGTGCGGAGCGTGTAATTGTCTCCCAATTACATCGTTCACCGGGTGTGTTTTTTGGCCAAAGCAGACATGCGAACGGCACAAAACTTTATTCAGCGCGCATTATCCCATTCAAGGGTTCTTGGATCGAGTTCGCAACGGATATCAATAATGTGATGTATGCATACATAGATCGAAAAAAGAAATTACCTGTTACAACTCTCTTCAGAGCGATCGGATACGAAACTGATCGCGACATTCTCGAGATATTTGGGTTGGCTGACGAGGTGAAAATAAATAAAGCAAATATGAAAAAACTTGTCGGTAGAAGATTAGCGGCAAGGGTTTTAAAAACGTGGATTGAAGATTTTGTGGACGAAGATACCGGAGAGGTTGTTTCCATAGAACGAAACGAGATTATTTTGGAAAGAGAATTGCTCATTGGAGATGACCACCTTGATTCTATTTTGGATTCGGGGGCTAAGTCTGTCATACTTCACAAAGATGATGGGAATTCGACCGACTACACAATCATATACAACACGCTGCAGAAAGATATTTCAAACTCAGAAAAAGAGGCTGTTGAACATATTTATCGTCAGCTTAGAAATGCAGATCCGCCAGATTATGAGACGGCAAAGGGCGTGTTTGAAAAGCTTTTCTTCTCCGATACGCGCTATGACCTTGGCGAGGTGGGACGTTACAGGCTGAATAAGAAATTGGGTCTTAGCGGTAATGAGGAGTCACGTGTTTTAACGAAAGAGGATATAATTAATATTATAAAATACCTTATCGAATTAATCAATTCAAAAGCGGATATCGATGATATCGATCACCTTTCAAATAGACGTGTTCGAACAGTTGGTGAACAATTGTATGCCCAATTTGGTGTTGGACTTGCGCGAATGGCCAGAACAATCCGAGAAAGAATGAATGTCCGCGACAATGAGGTATTCACACCTATTGATTTGATTAACGCTAAAACATTGTCCTCTGTTATCAACTCATTCTTTGGGACGAACCAATTATCCCAATTCATGGATCAGACGAATCCATTATCCGAAGTTACACACAAGAGACGTTTATCGGCGCTAGGACCGGGTGGTCTATCGCGAGAAAGAGCTGGATTTGAAGTGCGTGATGTTCACTACACGCATTATGGACGTCTTTGTACGATAGAAACCCCTGAAGGGCCTAATATTGGACTGATTTCCTCATTGTGTGTTTATGCAAAGGTTAATAAACTCGGGTTTATTGAAACGCCTTACAGAAAAGTTGATAACGGAAAAGTTGTTTTTTCGGACCAACCTATCTACCTAGCAGCGGAAGAGGAAGATGCAAAAATGATTGCTCAGGCCAATGCCAGAGTTGACGAAAAAGGGAATTTTTTATCAGATTTAGTGAAAGCGCGGTATGAAGGAGATTTTCCAGTGGTGGGTCCAAAAGAAATTCATTTAATGGATGTGGGAGCAAATCAAATTGCCTCGATTGCCGCTTCTTCAATTCCTTTCTTGGAGCATGATGATGCCAATCGGGCTCTAATGGGTTCTAATATGCAACGTCAAGCAGTCCCGCTACTTAAGCCCAATTCACCAATTGTCGGAACTGGCATCGAACAACTCTTAGCTCGTGATTCACGAGTGCTGATAAATTCAGAAGGTTCAGGCGTGGTTGAGTACGTAGATGCTAACCAAATTATTATTCGTTATGATTGGAATGAAGATGATAAACTCGTGAGCTTTGATTTCGAGGTTAAGACCTATCCCTTGACGAAATTTACTAAAACCAATCAAAGCACATGCATTAACCTCAAACCTATAGTTCAAAAAGGGGACAGAGTAACACTCGGACAAGTATTGTGTGAGGGCTATGCAACTCAGAACGGTGAATTGGCTCTGGGTCAAAACCTAAAAGTGGCGTTTATGCCGTGGAAGGGATATAATTTTGAGGATGCAATCGTTATTTCTGAAAAAGTGGTAAGAGATGATATTTTTACCTCAATTCACATAGACGAATACTCCCTTGAGGTACGCGATACCAAAAGAGGAATGGAAGAATTAACATCAGATATTCCGAATGTCAGTGAGGAAGCCACAAAGGATCTTGACGAAAACGGCTTAATCAGAATTGGAGCGGAAATAAAAGAAGGAGATATTCTTATCGGCAAAATAACACCAAAAGGTGAAACAGATCCTTCCCCCGAAGAAAAACTGCTACGAGCTATTTTTGGTGACAAAGCTGGAGATGTAAAAGACGCTTCACTAAAAGCTGGCCCTTCATTGCGAGGTGTTGTTATCGATAAGAAGTTGTTTTCACGAGCGATTAAAGACAGAAAATCAAAAACACAAGATAAACCTATCTTGGAAACTTTAGATGTCGAATATAACAGAGACTTTGCTGTTCTAAAAGAAAAGTTGGTGGATAAATTAATGATTATACTGGGAGACCATAAGTCCTCCGGAGTCTTTAATAATTTTAAAGAAGAGCTCATAAAAAAGGGTACAAAATTCAATAGTAAATCCCTTTTAGCACTTGACTACACAATTGTTAACCCGCTGAATTGGACAGCAGAAGAAAAAGTAAATCAATTGATTAGTCGTGTTATCCATAATTTTAGTATAAAAGCAAATGACTTACTGGGAAATTATAAGCGCCGTAAATTTCATATATCTGTCGGAGACGAACTTCCTGCTGGAATTGTGAAGCTTGCCAAGGTTTATTTAGCTAAAAAACGTAAACTTAAAGTTGGTGATAAAATGGCAGGTCGCCACGGCAATAAAGGTATTGTTGCGAATATTGTGCGACAAGAAGATATGCCTTTCTTGGAAGACGGAACACCAGTTGATATAGTTTTAAACCCCTTGGGTGTGCCATCGCGCATGAATCTCGGTCAGATTTATGAAACTGTTCTTGGATGGGCTGGAGAAAAGTTGGGAGTTAAGTTTGCAACCCCCATTTTTGATGGTGCCTCTCCAGATGAGATAAACGATTGGACGGACAAAGCAGGAGTTCCAAGATCAGGTAAGACTTACTTATACGATGGTGGCACAGGAGAACGTTTCCATCAAACGGCTACTGTTGGTGTTATTTATATGCTTAAATTATCCCACATGGTAGATGACAAAATGCACGCGCGTTCGATTGGCCCCTATTCTCTTATCACCCAGCAACCTCTCGGTGGTAAAGCACAATTCGGTGGCCAAAGATTCGGAGAGATGGAGGTTTGGGCATTGGAAGCATTCGGAGCCTCAAACATTTTGCAGGAAATACTGACGGTTAAGTCGGACGATGTAATGGGAAGAGCGAAAGCATACGAGTCTATAGTAAAAGGAGATAATATTCCCGAACCTGGAATACCCGAGTCCTTCAATGTTCTTTTACACGAATTAAGAGGCCTGTGTCTCAATGTATCCATGGATTAATAATTAGTAGAAAATAAAACATTCATTTTAAAATGGCTTTCAAAAAAGAAACACCTAAAAAACAAAGCAGCTTCAATAAAATAACTATTTCCTTGGCCTCCCCTGAGGTCATTCTTGAGCAATCAAGTGGAGAGGTTTTGAAGCCAGAAACCATAAATTACCGAACATACAAACCGGAAAGAGACGGTTTGTTTTGTGAGCGTATCTTTGGACCAGTAAAGGATTACGAATGTCATTGCGGTAAGTACAAACGCATTCGGTACAAAGGTATAGTATGTGATCGTTGTGGAGTAGAGGTAACAGAGAAAAAAGTTCGTAGGGAACGAATGGGTCACATTTCATTGGTTGTGCCGGTTGCGCACATTTGGTATTTTAGATCTTTACCAAACAAAATAGGCTACTTACTGGGATTGCCAACTAAGAAGTTAGACCAGATTATTTACTACGAGCGATACGTTGTAATTAACCCGGGTTCGTCCGGACAAATCGAAGGAATTAACCTTAAGAAAATGGATTTCCTAACAGAGGAAGAATATCTCGATATTATTGATAATCCTTTGCTCAAGGATAACCACTATTTAGAGGATAGTGATCCAAATAAATTCTTAGCTAAAATGGGTGCTGAGGCGCTTCATGACTTATTGAAGGATTTAAATTTGGATAATCTGTCTTACGAATTAAGAGGTCAAGCAGAAAATGAAACTTCGGTACAACGTAAAAACGAAGCTTTGAAGCGATTGCAGGTGGTTGAAGCCATGCGAGAATCTCAAACCAGAATTGAGAACCGTCCGGAGTGGATGATTATCAAAGTTGTCCCTGTTATACCACCTGAGTTACGCCCTCTAGTTCCATTAGACGGAGGTAGATTTGCTACTTCTGATTTAAATGACCTTTACAGAAGAGTAATAATTCGTAATAATCGTCTAAAAAGACTCATTGAAATTAAGGCGCCGGAGGTTATTCTTCGCAATGAGAAAAGGATGTTACAAGAAGCCGTTGACTCACTGTTTGATAACTCGAGAAAATCGAGCGCTGTTAAAACTGAATCAAATAGAGCATTAAAATCTTTGTCTGACTCTTTGAAAGGGAAACAAGGTCGTTTTCGTCAAAATCTTCTAGGAAAAAGGGTTGATTATTCTGCGCGTTCCGTTATTGTTGTAGGCCCTGATTTAAAATTACATGAGTGCGGGCTTCCTAAAGACATGGCTGCAGAGTTGTACAAACCATTCATCATTCGAAAGATGATAGAGCGAGGTATTGTGAAAACTGTAAAATCTGCAAAAAAAATAGTTGACAGAAAAGAACCTGTGGTTTGGGATATTTTAGAAAATGTATTGAAAGGTCATCCTGTTTTATTAAATAGAGCACCAACTTTACACAGACTGGGTATTCAGGCTTTTCAACCAAAGCTTATTGAAGGAAAAGCAATTCGTCTTCACCCATTAGTAACAACGGCATTCAACGCCGACTTTGACGGTGACCAAATGGCGGTTCACTTACCTCTTGGTAATGCAGCAATTTTGGAAGCTCAGATGTTGATGTTGGCGTCACATAATATTTTGAACCCTGCAAACGGAGCTCCAATTGCCGTTCCTTCCCAAGATATGGTTCTGGGGTTGTATTACATTACAAAAGGAAAAAAATCGACAGATACGGAGGTTGTGAAGGGAGAAGGAAGTACTTTTTATTCACCCTCTGAGGTTATCATTGCATACAACGAAGGGAAATTAGATCTTCATGCACACATCAGAGTAAAAACTTATGATTTTAACCTCAACGGTGAGCTCGAGCTTAAATTAGTTGAAACAACATGCGGTCGTATTTTATTCAATGAAAAAGTACCGCAACAAGTTGGCTTCATAAACGATGTTATGACTAAAAAAGCATTGCGTGACATTATTGGGGAGGTGCTTAAAGTATGCGGGACCTCAAAAACTGCAAAGTTCCTTGATGATATAAAGACTCTTGGCTATGAAATGGCGTTCAGAGGGGGTCTCTCTTTTAATTTGGACGACATTATTATTCCAAAAGAAAAAGAAGTACTGGTTTCCAAGGCCGAAAACGATGTCAAGGAAGTTATGATTAACTACAATATGGGCTTGATAACAAACAACGAGCGCTACAATCAAATTATTGATATTTGGACGCATACAAATTCTCGTTTGACCCAAACATTGATGGATCAATTAAAAAGTGATAAGCAAGGATTTAATTCCATTTACATGATGTTTGATTCGGGAGCCCGGGGTTCGAAAGAACAAATTCGGCAACTTTCCGGGATGAGAGGCCTAATGGCTAAACCCCAGAAATCGGGAGCTACTGTGCAAGAAATTATAGAAAATCCAATTTTATCAAACTTTAAAGAGGGTCTATCAATTCTTGAGTACTTCATATCAACACACGGTGCACGTAAAGGTCTTGCCGATACAGCGCTAAAAACGGCAGATGCAGGTTATTTAACTCGTAGATTGGTTGACGTAGCACAAGATGTAGTAATTAATTCCAACGACTGCGGTACCTTGCGAGGTATCGTCGCTACTGCACTTAAGAAAAGTGATGAAATTGTAGAACCACTATACGACAGAATACTCGGTAGAACATCGGTCCATGATGTATATTATCCAGAATCCGATAATCTCATTGTTGCCTCGGGTGAATTAATATCTGAAGACGTGGCGCAAGAAATAGAGAGTGCAGGTATTGAAGAGGTAGAAATACGGTCTGTCCTCACTTGTGAAATGAGAAGAGGGGTGTGTGCGAAATGTTATGGACGAAATTTATCAAACCATAGACTGGCACAAACGGGCGACTCGGTAGGAGTTATTGCTGCTCAATCAATTGGTGAGCCTGGAACCCAGCTCACATTACGTACTTTCCACGTTGGAGGAACAGCATCAAATATTGCCGATATTTCCGATTTGAAAGCAAAAGTAAATGGTAAGTTAGAAATTGATGAATTGCGCACTATTGATCGTAAAAATACAGACGGAACAGTTAAAACAATAGTTGTTGGTCGCTCCGCAGAATTAAAAATAACAGATGACAAAACAGGTGTCATTGTTATGAGTGCGAATGTACCTTACGGATCAGAGTTATTAATTTCTCCAAACTCAAAAATAAAAAAGGGTGACGTAATTTGTAAATGGGACCCTTACAATGCCCTTATAGTTTCAGAAGTTTCGGGAAAGGTAGTGTTTGAGAGTTTACAAGAAAATGTAACATACCGTGAGGAAATTGACGAACAGACTGGATTTACAGAAAAGGTAACGATAGAATCAAGAGATAAGAAAAAATCCCCTGCAATCCATATTGTTGACGTGAAAACCAAAGAAATTTTGCGAGAATACTCTTTACCAGTAAATGCACATATTTCTGTTAACGAAAATGATAAAATCGAGGCGGGTGATACGTTGGTTAAAATACCAAGAATGGCAGGAAAGACCGGAGACATTACTGGTGGTTTACCACGTGTTACAGAGCTTTTCGAGGCGCGTAATCCTTCAAATCCTGCAGTAGTTTCAGAGATTGACGGAACCGCTACCTTTGGGTCTATCAAACGAGGGAATAGAGAAATCAAAATTACCTCAAAGTTAGGGGAAGTAAAAACTTATTTGGTTCCGCTCTCGAAGCACATATTGGTACAACAAAGCGACTTCGTCCGCGCCGGTCAACCTTTGTCGGATGGAGCCATAACTCCCAATGATATTTTAAATATTGAGGGACCGACGAAAGTTCAGGAATATATTGTTAATGAAATTCAGGAGGTATACCGATTACAAGGTGTTAAGATAAATGACAAGCACTTCGAGGTTATTGTAAGGCAAATGATGCTGAAGGCCGAGATAATTGAAGCAGGAGATACGATGTTTCTTGAGGGGCAATCTGTTCATAAAGCGGATATTATGGAGGCAAACGATGCTCTGTTTGGCATGATGTTTATCAAAGATTCCGGAGACTCAGATGAACTGAAGAAAGGACAATTGGTATCCGTCAGAAGATTGCGTGATGAAAATTCAAAATTGAAGAGAGAAGATAAGAATCTCGTGGAAGCAAGGGAAGCAATTCCAGCTACTTCTACTCCGCTTCTTCAAGGAATAACGCGTGCGTCTCTTCAGACCCAATCGTTTATTTCTGCAGCTTCTTTCCAAGAAACAACGAAAGTCCTAAATGAAGCGGCAATCTCAGGAAAAGAGGATCATCTTTTAGGATTGAAAGAGAATGTCATTGTGGGGCATCTAATCCCTGCCGGAACTGGGGTTCGTAATTTTCAAAAGATGATTGTAGCGTCACAAGAGAAATATGATGAACTTGTAGAAAATGCTTAAGGTTTTTGAGAAAAAGATTAAAAAGGATGGCTTAAACCATCCTTTTTTGTTTTTGCATTTTTTCTTTGCGTAATTTTATGAAAAATTAATTATGATTTTAGCTCCTTTCAATTTGCAAAAATGGATTGATGAAAACAGGGATTTATTGAAACCACCTGTAGGGAATAAAAATCTCTACAAAGAAGCTGGTGATTTTATAGTGATGGTAGTTGGGGGTCCAAATGCAAGAAAAGACTACCACTATAATGAAAGTGAGGAACTTTTTTATCAGCTAGAGGGAGATATAACTGTGCGTATACAATACGAAGGTAAAGCACAAGAAATTCAAGTGAAACAAGGTGAAATGTTTCTTTTGCCAGGGAATACACCCCATTCACCGATACGAGGAGCGAATACAGTTGGTCTAGTTATTGAAAAAGTACGAAAAGGAACAAATCTAGTGGATGGATTGATGTGGTTTTGTGAAAAATGTAATCATCCACTACAGTCATATCGATTCCCTCTCGAAAATATTGAAAAAGATTTCATACCCAGATTCAAGGAATTCTATGGGTCTAAAGAAATGAGGACTTGCAAATCTTGTGGGCACGTTATGGAAGCTGACGAACGCTTTACTTAGTTCCATACTTTTTAGGAATTGCTTATTTTAAGTGCTTACTTTTTTATAACCATCAAAAACGTATACCTTATTTCATAGTCTTGGGATGTTAATCTGATTTACTGAATAAAGTGAAGGGGATTTTTTTAAAATGGAGAAGCTGAATTTAGCTATTAATCTTTTGTTGCCTAAGTTGCGTTTTTGTCCCTCAAAACATAAGCGGGTAAAAATATGGACGAGGTCGGGATTTCATTATTAAGTGATTCATAAATAAATTTTTTCGGCCTTGTTTTTTTCCCGATAAAAAATTAATAAGTTAATTTTGTATTAATCATGCCAGCGTCGGTTTTTAAGTTTTCTGCAGTTATTCCAATAGCATGGCCAAATACCACAGCAAGATCACCTGAAAAGTTATCTCAATTTCTGAGAAAAATAGGTGTCTTGAAGAATGTCAACTTTCTTGTTGGCCATGCAGCAATTTTAGTGGCAAAACATAATGCGTTTATTTATGCAGATTTTGGAAGATATATAACTCCAAATGGATTTGGTCGGACAAGAACTGCGGAAACCGATCCAAAACTAACTCTTAAAACCATACCTGAGTGGTCTGCTTCTGGTGACCTTTTAAATTTTGAGGAGGTTTGCTCAGAACTCGAAAGTATTAATAAAGCGACTCATGGAGATGGTGCGCTGTACGCTTCAATAATGTATCAACTCGATATTGAAAAAGTTCTACAAACAATTTCTGAATACCAGCTCCAAGGTTATGTTCCGTACAGTGGATTGAAAAAGAATGAGTCGAACTGCGCACGTTTTGTAGCAACAGCAATACAAGCTGGACTCGATAGAAGTTCAATAATTTATAAACGATTTCTTCGTCCATCTACGATAGCACCAACTCCTTTTTTCAATGTAATTGCGGCTAACTTAGAGGGTAAATATTTTATATGGAATAAAGGTGACGGAGACTGGTTTAACTGTAAAATTAGTGCTGCGCGAACAGATATTTTGAAAAAAATCTCGTATTCTTTTAGTTCTAAAAGAGCGAAATTATTGCCAACAGATGCGAGGATTGGGCAGTTGCATGCACCCGATAGGCACAGTAGTATTCCTGTGTCTGCAAATTATTTGGGTGGAATTGGTGAAGGAGCATGGCACGTTTTGGAAAAATATGACGATTCTCATCTTAAGAAGTCAAGGTATTTTGTTGATGGCTATTTCGAGTATGAAAATATTTATGAGGTAGACGAGGATTGGGTAAAGGAATTCGAAAATAATTTAGTGCAGATTACTTATGATACTCACTTTTCTTGGATAACTTTGCTACACATTGAGTGGAATAAAAAAAAGAGATTTTATGCCCGAAACAGTTCATATAAACAATAGGGATAAAATATTGGAAATTCTTGTTTCTGGTTGTGACGAACGCATTTTCTTAAGTCCAGAAACCAAAGCAAATAAATACCACCTCAATCCATTGAATTATAAGGGTTTATTCAATAGAGGATCTTGTACATGCGGCACCTTGACACCGTTTGGGCTGGAGGTTGCAAATAATTTTTTGGAGCAATTCAACCCCGCTAATTATCAGGCCGTGATAGATCAACAAACCATTCAACTCAAGGAATTATTTGACAATAGTCAATATGGTTTTGAAATCTTTTATGCTCCGAGTGGAAGTGATTTGATGTATTTACCCCTTATTATTCAGTCCTTGGTCCATGATAGAAAAGAAATTATAAATATTGTTTCCTGCCCGGAAGAGCTTGGGTCGGGATCAAATGTCGCGGCAGAGGGGCTGTATTTTTCGGAATGGAACCAATTCGGAAAAAATATTCCAAAAGGGAAAGAAGTATCGCGAAATATAAAATCAAAGGTTTTTTATCTTCCAGCAAGGGAAGAAACCGGGCATATCGCCAATAGAGGCCAAGCGATACGAAAAATCATTGCAGATCATCCGGGACAACCCATAATTGGAAATTTAGTGTTTGGGAGTAAATCCGGCATTAAAGATGATCTTGAGATTATTGATGAGTTCCGTAAGGGCATTATGTGGGTTGTTGATATTTGTCAATTTAGAACGGATCCCCAATTAATTCATTCAATGCTTGACAAAGGAGTTATGCTGATGGTAACGGGATCTAAATTCTATCAAGCCCCACCATTTTGTGGGGCCTTGTTGGTGCCGACTTCATGGGCTCAAAAGTTAATCAACAAGGAGGCATCAATTATTAGAGGGTTTGAAAATTTATTTTCTAAATACGATTTTCCATGCCTATTTGAAAACATTAGGAAGCAATTATCAAATGAAATCAATATCGGGCTCAGAATGCGATGGGAAATTGCCATTCAAGAAATGAAGGCCTATTTATCATTTCCGTCTGACCGATCAAATGCACTGATTAGAAGATGGAATCAAATAGTTACTGGAAGACTCGCTCAAAGTGATTACTTTAAATTGATGCCAAATATGGAGTTAACCAATGACAGTATTGTTTCGTTTATGGTTTTGGTTGATGGAAAAG
>Ga0194133_10005490_pt1 | contig 16124 bp, 14 predicted proteins | sample TA2KigOf40mmetaG_FD_155448 | JGI IMG/M metagenome (GOLD analysis project Ga0194133, IMG submission 155448) | Freshwater microbial communities from Lake Tanganyika, Tanzania - TA2015055 Kigoma Offshore 40m | ecosystem: Environmental > Aquatic > Freshwater > Lake | place: Tanzania: Lake...
CCATTTTTCCTGTTTCTTCGGTTTCACCGGAGCCGCTGCAGTTGGCACAGACTTGGTCGAAGCTGCCGGATTCGGAGTTGGTCCGGACCCACTTGCAGCTCCCTTGGACGTCCAGCTTGCCATTCTGGACGGTGTCAGGGTCGTCAGCAAGAACGAGCTAAATTCTGTCACACTCCAGCTGGGATGATGCGGGTACCTCAACGAACACCTCCACAGTATCCGCCTCTACAAACCCAACCCTTTTTTCCATTTCCTCTAAGCATATGTGAAAATGCTCAACAATCACAAAATTTAATTTATTTTTTTTTGCCTGTCCGCAAATAGACACAACCAACCTTCCAACTGTTGTTCACTTTGAAAAGTTCACATCCTCCACCTAAACCTCATTTCTCACAACTTTTTCACGAAAATCACTTCATTTAAAAAATAAGGAAGCGTCGATACAGTCACAAATTTTCGTTTCATGTGACAATCTACTTTTTTTAAAAAAAAATAAGGCGATAGCGATTCCCTTAAAACTGGGCCCACCCGGCCGCTAACATCAGAAAACAGCTTTCCCTGCAGCACCGTGAGCTTCAGACCCTCGTTTCACTTCTTTTTTTCTTCTTCTTTTATCCACACATCAATACTCCTTAGCCTCTTAAGCTCTGAAACCCACGAATTCTTTGCTCAAAAATTCTGAACTATGGCTCACACTCAAGAACATCGTTAGTTAAGCTGACGAAAAGGGAAAAAAACGATTCGATTCGATTTGAAACAGAATATATAGCAAGAAGGTCCTTCCTTGCATTCATCAAGTTATAAAAAAAGTCCACAAAAAAAAATACAACTATAGGATTGTTTTGAAATTTCAAAAATTCCATTTCATCCCATCTTGTCCCATCGCCTATTGACCAGAGTTTGAAGTAGTTGTTAGGAAGGAACAGAAGGACAGAATGAAAGCATGTTGGCACATGTAGTAAGTAGACATGGGACAGTGATTGGAAAGCAAATAGACAGACAAAAGAGACACAATGTGTGGAAAAGTGGGGGAGAGAAACAATCAGGGCGGGTCCTAGGCTGAAGAAAACAAAAGAATTCCGACTCATTATGCACACTTCACATATATCTATATATATAAAGCAGACTTTGTAAGGAAAATAATGGCTTCCACAACATGGAGGTTCAACTTAAAAAACTAAGGACGATTGAAGGAACTCCCTTGAGACTTTAGAAGAAAAAAAACATCATGGGAAAAAAGCCTGTTTACCATGGCTTTAGCTTTGAATTTGGAATACCAAACTTTATTGTGAGCAAAAATGGTTCATACTTTAATTTCTAGTTTTGTTTGTAAAAGCTTAAAATGTTCATATAAGGGTGAAATTTAACTGTCTTATCAAGTCAGTTTTTAATTGCTAGTCTAGCAAGACCTATTAAAGGACTATTAAATAATGCATCGTTTAGTGAGAACTCAAAGGACATTTTTCTTGGAGTTATTGGGCTATTTTTCATCTTTCTGAAAGGATTTTTTACAAATTGGTGAGAAAGACTTCTTGCACTTCCTCTATCATTTAATATCAAATTCTCAATTCAATTGAAAAATCTGATTGGAAGAGGTAACAAACACAAATCATGTAAACTTGATGCACTTTACCCAACTACAAACAAGTTTTGATATTTTAATCCACTGAACATTACACAATCCAAGTATCTCTATGATTAAGCAGCTCCAAATATACCCATCCATACGCCCCAATTCCTTCCCACACACCCCAACAATCATTCCATTTGGCACTCCTGGTCATGCATGCATTTCACCGTCTTCAGCTTGAATATCATTTTGTATTTTCTGCATGCCCTAGAAGAACCCCTGCACACTTCAAATATGTGGTCGCCGTGGCCAAAGGGTCATTGCACTTGGCTGCAGGGGATCTGAGGTTTGTGGTTTCAAACCCCAGCAGTAACCTCCAGGCCATCTTTGACCCCAGATTGCCACAAAAGAGCTAACACATATTCCTGCCGCCAGATTAAAATGTACCTTTTATGATAAACATCACGAGTACAATAAAGAATTTTAAAAAATGCATGATAATCCCTATCCCTCATGATTCACACAAAAAACTAGTGATGGTTCTGGGGTTCTGGGTCAAAAAATTTTGACCCGAGTTGGGTCAATTTTTTGTTGCTCTGGTCAGGTCGGGTCAGCCATGTATGATTGGGTTTGGAAAATTTCCCTTAAATATCACAAAATTGTCAATTTTTTCCCCTTGGGATCAAAAAAATTCTCATTGGATCAGGTCAGAAATTTCCCAGGTCGGTCTCTTATTACTGCGGGTCATGTCGGGTCAGGGCCCATTTCTACAAAAAAATCTTCACAAAACCATTTTAGCTACTTATCCCACAGTCCTCCAATGAAAAACTACAAACCTGCAACCACCCTCTAGATATCCCTTTTTACCTTTGATAATACCCAATGTTATCCTTTCATCATCCCTGCCTGCATATCGACATCACTCTTATACGTCCTCCTAAAAGCCCTAACATTTATTTTACCAGGTTTTTCTCAATTTCTGTTTTCAGAAACCTAGCACATTTTTTATATCAAAACTAAATAATCCGGAGCAGTATAGACCCGTGCGATGAATTATTATTCAAGGTAATCAACTTTATAATAGTCACTGCAGATTTCTATTACCCTGACTGAGGGTGCAGCCTTGTTGACTTTTTTGCAATCCGGGGTTGAAAAATTGCTGGCATGGCTGGGGATTGAATCCACAGCCTTAGATCTTAGTTCTCAGTCAGGTGCATTTGACCACTAGTCCATAGCAGCTCCATGTTTCATTCTTTCCTCCTTTTGATGACTTGAATCCCTTAACGATCGGAGGTATTTTATATTTGATTCAACTATTCCTTTCAATTCTTTTACTTAATTCTCAGGCTTTTCATATAAATCTCTGATAAAATTATATGTTTCATTCGACCTACAACTTTTCTTTTCCAGCCAGAAATTCGACATGAAAATGGGCTTTGTTTATATGTCTGCTGTTGGTAGTTGGAGGGCTAGTGAAAATCCACACCCCAGCACCAATCTTGATGAAATTTTTGGAGCACATCCGCACCTGTCCAAGGAAGGTTTTGATGAAACCCTAAAAAATTGACCATTTTTGTGGCCTTTTCCACTGGTTACACCAATTTTTTTGCCCTCCTTTTTGGTTGGGTAGCTAACTAGCTATGGTAAGTTTGAACCCTGGCCTGCCCTACCCCCACCCTTTGTCTGGGGGGCAATGAAGGAAAGAACAAACTAAAGGAATAGGACCACTGACCAAAAAGGGGTAAGGGTGTCTTGCAAGCCAACCCAAAACAGCGTAAGGTGGCACTCACCCAAAAGGGGTGAGAGCATCTGGCCAGCCGAAAGTCAACTCGAAACAGCATAAGGCAGAGCAAGGTACCTGCTATTTTTAAGAAAATTAACCCAGGCAATGCCAGGTACCCTCTGCAGCTAGTACCCCATAATAATGAAAAAATGATTTGGTGCATGTAAAGGTTATTAAGGTTCAGGAAAAGCTAGGTTTTGGAATAGGATGATGTTGTTGGTATGTGTAAAACAAGTTGGTTTTATCGTTGAGATAATTTTGAAATCAGTTTTGAGGTTAGGTTTAGTGACTAAAAAAGGAAATAGCGAGCGTTAGGGTAAAAGTTAGGGTCAGTAGACAGAAAAAATATGGATAAAGGGATATGATATCGTTTCGCCATATGCCGATTCGCCACAGTTGGTTCGCCATAGGCAGTTCGCCATGTGAGCCAGTTCGCCATATGAGCCTGTTCGCCATACCTAACCTAACCTTACCCTCACTGATCGAAAAAAACCTCTATATCATAACAACCCTTAAAAAATAAGGGGTGGAATACTTGAAAATTAAACCTTGTGCATTTCAAAATATATCTTAAGTGTTGAACCAAAATATTGATCACCTTAGGTTTAGAATTTATAGCAACAGAGAACCACAAATATTTCCTGTTGTTCATAATATCCAAAAGGTTTGTTTGTCAAACACCATTGGAACATTTTGAAATAGTGCATTTTTGTTACTAACCTAACAGACATTTTCAATTACCTAATTAGATGATTTTCTGACATAGTCTAAACAGAATCTTACGTATGAAACAATATGACAAAACTGAAATACCAAAATAAAATTATCAAAAGTACTCCAAGTAAGAAATGAAATTTATTGAAGCTCGAAAATTTTGAATTTTTAATCTGTCTCAACATTTTAAACAATCTTTTTTTGTTCTTCTGCGAGAGGCATGTTTAAGGTGATAGGGTTTGAGGCAGGTCTAGGGGTTGGGGTTAGGGTAAGGTAGGAGGGTTGAGTGATGGCTGCCACAACAAAAGGGGTTCGTTGTAGCTCATTGCTGTGACACTAGACAACTAGGAGGTACAGGGTTTGATCCCTGACCCCTGGATTTGCCTTTATTAATCATTTCTAGATGAGATGATTATCTAAGTCAGGATTGATTGTTGTGCAGAGACTTGATTAGAATTATCTCATATTCTCATTTATTCACGTTTATCAATTGAAAATCAAGAGACTTTAAGACACAACTTTCACTCAAAAATGCCACCCAAAAAAATATTGACAAAAAAGCTTTTAGCAATAATGTATGATGGAAAATTGGTTAAAATCAAATTTCAAAATAGCAGCTAACTTCACACATGTTTCCTGTTACGCATTTCACTGGATCTGCGTCAATCATGCGTACACCACGTGCGTGCACCTGTCAAAACTACCTGTTTGCACTGCAAACTTTTACAAACATCGAAGATGATTTTCAAAGGATCAATTCTAGAACTATAAAGAATATCATTGAAAACTAACAAGCCTAAAACATTGGCTTCACTTAAGAGTGAACTGAATTTGAAAATATTGGAATTCCAAGGAATTGTCTCAGAAAACAATTGAAACTTTCACCAATGTAAATTGCATATCTAATGCTAAAAAAACTAAAAACTTCTTATTGTATACAAAAAATATTTACAAAAAAATATCCATGTTTTTAAAGGAAATATTTTTATATCTGAAAAAGGCTTCAAGTTATGAACCTGAACTATAAATTGGATATTTTCAACCAAGTAAATTGTCGCTTAATTATGTAAAATGTTGGTTTCATGTATACATTTTTGAAATTGGTTTGACTTAAACAATTGATAATTAAAATGTATTAGATGTTCCTCATTTCCCGTTCTTTGCAGTCTATTTTTCACTTGTTTTCAGCACAAGTTGGTTTCTTTGTCAAAACTCTCCAAGCACACAAGTTTTATTCACTCAAGGCAGGGTGTGTGTGAGGTGGGTGGGGTTGTTTTTAGCTGAGCAGCAGCCAGGAGGACAAGGATGATGAGGGCAGCAACAAATGCCAATGCAGGGATATTATTCACAACCCTCTAAATTTTCAAGGTTTTCTGTTTTGTTTCAGTGACTGGATGGATTCAGATAGACCAGAGAATGGATGGAAGTTGAAAATCATAACTTATTTTAGCTATTTTTGAGCAAGGCATAAAACATTGAATTGTGAGTGCAGTAGCTTAGAATGAATTAAAAAGAATATATAAAAGCTAAACTTCTTAATAAAAGGTAATGAGTTTCTTAAATTTCCTAAAATATTTCGTCATTTTTCATCAAAATAATGTTCTTATTCTAGAAATCATTCATCATGTCTTACTATCCTAATTACCCAACATATTTTTCATATTCTGTACCCTACCAAGTACCTGAATTCTACCCAATTTACCAACCATACGTAAGTTCAAATGTCCCTGTGATTGTTGGACAGGCTTCTGGTCATCAGGTACAGCATCACAACCCCTACACTAGATATGAGACTGAAAAGTTTGGATACAATTCAAGGAAAGATTCACAGGTATTCAAGGGTTTCTCATTCAGTGGTAAAAACAGGTGGCAACATTGGAGTTCCCAGTGTAAGGGGGTTGGGTTGGCAGGGTCAGACTGATTTGGTGTGGAGGTCTGTACAAAATTTGGTGGAGATTGGTCCGGCAGTTCGCTCGTGAAAGAGGGATATAGGTTTGATCAGTTATTAAGACTCATTGTAAAACTTTGAAAAACTTTTTTATATCTGTTTGTTCTGTGAAAAAATGTGAAGTTTGGCTAAAAAATTTACAATTTTTCCAAATGTCAACTGTCGTTTGGCTTTCCAGGATTCGGGAATTTATGACTCATCTAACCCTTCAAGTCGAAAAACTTCAAATTCATCAACAGTCAGTGCCACAACCATCAGCGAAGAGCCTGGGTTGGAGGACGTCCTAGAAGAGGGTCCTTTTGAGGAACCAGATGATGAATTGGCAACCCAGATTTCATCTCAGGTAAAAAAAAATCAAACTGTTGAAAAATGTGAACTTTCTGCCTTTATTTCCTTCAAAGTTAGCTTCCTATTTTTTTTGTCTGACTTATGCAGACATCAAAAGTATCTTTCATAAAATTATATTCCTTTCAAAAAAATTTTTATGAATCTTTGAATGTTTTTCCACTTTTGAACATTTTATTATTCTTAGGTTGAGTTTTACTTCAGTGACCCCAACATTACGAAGGACAAGTTCTTGCTCAAGCATGTGAAACGTAACAAGGATGGTTTTGTCTCTTTGAAATTGATATCATCATTCAAGAGGGTCAAACAGCTCACCAAAAACTGGAAACAAGTATAAAATATATTGCTTAAACTTCTAAGCTTGAAGTTCTGATTCTCAAAATTATGACTTTTCAGGTTGCATATGCTGTTGAGCTGAAATCTACAAAACTTGAAGTTAATGAACTGAAGAACAAAGTGCGAAGGATTGATCCCCTCCCTGAATATGATCTGACCACTCCTAATAGAACAGTTATTGCTGTTGATGTCCCATTGGAAAGACCCACAATTGAGGCTGTGGCGGAGTTATTCTCTTCTTGTGGTGAGATCACATTGGTAAGGATTTTGAGACCTGGAAATCCAGTGCCGGCAGATGTGAGACCTTTCATTAGCAAACATCCAGAAATGACTACAAAGGTGTGTGCCCTAGTAGAGTTTGAATCCGCTGATTTTGCCCAAGCAGCAATTGAGTTGTTGAATAACAAAGAAGAAGGGAAAATGAAGGTCATTGAATTGTCTTGTCCAGAAAAGCGAAAAGTTGGTCTTTCCAACCTACCATCTCCAATGTCTATTCCCCAACGCCGTTTTAGCCATGGAATGGCACCAACCCAGATGAAGTACAATCAGAATATTTTGGCAGATCCAAGGCGCAAGATTTCTCTTTCAAACAATATGAAATTTTCTACAAACCTTGAGCATCAGGCCAAATCCAAAACAAACTTGAATCCAAATGCTCCGGTGTTCACAATGCAGCAGAGACGCACCTCAAGACCCATCTTGATCAATGGGAATGCACTTGTTATGGAACATCTATCGAGGAATGGTCAGCCTGAGACTTCTTTAAGGGGTTCAAGGCGTTCAGTGGGAGATTTAGGTTGTGCAGCTTCAGGTACCTTGGAATAAAATCACTGTATTTATCAAATAATTTAACAAAATACATAAATCTACACAGGCTTAACACTTCCCGTAAATGTCATCCGCCAGCCAAAGGGCCCTGACAATAGTGGTGGATTTCTTCCTAACTGGAGGAATCCAGCTGTTGAAGCTGAAAGTTCTTTGACTGTCCAAGATTGTGTCACTGTTGAAGAAAACCTGCAAGAGTCTGATATTGAAGAAAGTCAAAGCATTGAATCAGATGAAGGGGAAGAGGTGGATGAAAACCAGGACTTTGATGTTGCTAACATTGTAGAAGGGCCATTTGCAGAAGATATAAAGTCATTCAGGGCATCTTTCATCTCCAAAGGAAATGAGAGAATGCGTTAAGTCAAAATAAATATATCATCTAAATCCCTTATTACAGTAAACTTTAAATTATTACTTTAATGTTGTAGAGGCGCGACTTAAAAAAAACAAAAATACTTTTGGTGTCTAATTTTTTATTAAAGTTTATTTATTTGATTCTATTTATCATAGCTTCATCACTGCTAAAAAAAATTTTGACAAACATTTTAATTGACCATTCATCAATACAGATTTGATTTCAAAGAAGTTCTTCATAATTCATTAAGGCTTGAGGTAAAGGTGAAAAGGTTTAATGGATAAACAAGAACCTCATAGATTCTAAGAACAAAGGCCTCCATAGAGGCACCTAAACTATAAATCTCTTAGAGTCAGTAGCAGGTGGGAGGCTAGCAGGATCAAAACTACAAAAATAACTTTCAGGAAGACTGCCAAAATTGATTCAAAATATGCAGCAGACTTATGCACAGGGCCACAATAATACTGAAAATATGTTTTACTCAAAAAGGCAGGTTAAGTGAAAGACAATTGTTCAGGTCCGAAATGTCGAAATGTTTAAAGATGCAGGCAGTTTAGAAAAAGCAGAAGGTCGGTTACCTTTCTGCTCTTATGTTTTGCAGACTTTGGTGCAAAAATAAAATTATAGATTTATTCAAATCTTAGTACCTTTGGCCAGATGATTTTAAACATCAAAAGAATTTTACAAGATAAAATAAAATTACAAGAAAGTTTTAAAAGTTATATTTTTGATGAAGCATTTTGTTATTTTTTGAGCAAGTGACACCAATTAATCAACACAATTCTAAATCAATATTCATTTTGGTCATCTTCCTCATGATCAGAATCCATTGTAACTTCCTCATAGTCTTTTTCAAGGGCAGCCATGTCCTCCCTTGCTTCAGCAAACTCACCCTCTTCCATCCCTTCTCCAACGTACCAATGAATAAAAGCCCTCTTACGATACATAAGGTCAAATTTTCGGTTGATTCTGCCCCATGCCTCTGTAATAGCTGTGGTATTTGACAACATGCATACAGCACGCTGTACCTTGGCAAGATCACCGCCGGGGACAACCGTTGGGGGCTAAAAGCTCATTTCTTATTTTAGTTAGTCATTAAAAATGAATGAAATATGTCATTGAGTTGAACCTGGTAATTGATTCCAACTTTGAATCCAGTCATAGACCATTGAACAAATTGGATTGATTTTTTGGTCTTGATTGTTGCTATAGCTTGATTGACGTCCTTGGGTACAACATCTCCACGATAAAGTAGACAACATGCCATGTACTTTCCACGACGTGGATCACATTTTACCATCTGATTTGATGGCTCAAAACAAGCATTGGTGATTTCTTTGATTTAGAGATTAGAGTCAAAAAGGAAATTGTAACATGATTATGAGAATTTAGTTACCAGAGACTGACAGTTGCTCATGGAAAGCTTTCTCAGCTGAAATTATTGGAGCAAAAGTAACTAGGGGAAAATGAATCCTGGGATAAGGTACAAGATTTGTCTGAAACTCATTTAAGTCAACATTTAAAGCTCCCTCAAATCTCAGTGATGCTGTAATGGATGATACTACTTGACAAATCAACCTATTAAGGTTAATGTAAGTAGGGCGCTCAACACCTAAATTTCTGTTGCAAATATCATAAATGGCCTCATTGTCAACCATAAAAGTGCAGTCAGAGTGTTCCAGGGTAGTATGGGTTGTCAAGACAGTATTGTAAGGCTCCACTACTGCTGTTGCTAAAAGGTGTTTTTTTGTTAAATATTAGCTAAAGCTCCTAAATCAAATACAGGGTGACTTTAATATACCAATCTCAGGGGCAGGATAAACTGCAAACTCAAGTTTTGATTTTTTTCCGTAGTCCAGGGATAGCCTTTCCATTAAAAGTGAGGTGAATCCAGATCCAGTTCCTCCCCCAAAAGAATGGAAAATAAGAAATCCTTGAAGTCCAGAACAGTTGTCAGAAACTTTGCGAACTCTGTCCAAAACAAGATCAACTATTTCCTTGCCTATAAATTTAACAGACTAACTAAATTTCAAATATTAATTTGAATTGCAAAACTGGTTCTCACCAACAGTGAAGTGACCACGGGCATAGTTATTTGCTGCATCTTCCTTACCGGTGATCATCTGCTCAGGATGAAACAGTTGCTTGTATGGGCCAGTTCTTATCTCATCTACAATTATAAAAATATGTATTAGAATATTTTCATCATCAAATAAATTTTGATAACCTTACCAACCACTGAAGGCTCCAGATCAACAAAAATAGCTCTAGGAACATGCTTTCCAGATCCAGTTTCAGCAAAGAAAGTAGAAAAGCTATCATCTTTTCTATCAAGAGGATTCTCTGGATCCACCCTCCCATCAGGCATTATTCCATGTTCATGACAATAAAGCTCCCAACACGCATTACCTTTTCACGAATATTTAAATCAAAATATTTGAAACCAGCTTCAATGAATTTTATAAGCAGAGGGATATTTACAGAATTACTGCAACCTTAGATCTTTTTGCTGTTATTACAACCTATGATCTATTATTTGATGAAAAATTTGTTATCCTCCTCAAATTTTTTTTGAAAAAGCATTTGTTTGAGCAAATGATATATTACCAATTTGAACCCCAGCTTGGCCAATATGCATTGAAATACATTCCCTCATTTTGATCCCAAGTTTGAAAGCTCACACATAAGGTGTCTTCTGTAATACTTTATGCTTCAGCTGAATTTTTTATATTGAGTAACAATGTCATTAAAGTTTTCATAGACTTTTTGATAATCCCTTCCTGTCAATTCCTCTAACTCTAGCTGAAGGAGGTCCCTCATCAAAAACCACCAAAAATTCAATTAACATTAAAATGTAACATCCATCATAATAATTAGGGTTTTTTATTGATTTCTATATATAGAATAGTTTCACAATGAAAAATATTCAATATAATAAAATTATTTTGAAAACTTTTTTTGTTTTAGGGAATACCATAGAGGTTTAGGTCACTCAATATTAATTCTATATATGGGTGTCTGAATGGTGTTTGAATGTTGACAGGGCCAACCCTTGAACGGATGTTGATGACAGAAAAAATTATTGATAACTAACGAAGGAATATGTTTGAGTAAAAATGCCAATAAATAAATTTTATCCGGCAACAACTCTTAAAAATTTCAATGTGTGAATAATCATCAAAGGACAACTTACTGAGTTTAGTTTGAGTTTCAAAATTGTCCGCCAAGGCCACCTAAATTCGTTGGTATTATCTTATTTTTTGAAGAAATGCATGGAATTTTTTTGTTTAAAGTGTTCCTTTTCATGTGGATTCTCGTATGGAGACTTCAAAAAGTTTTTACCGAAAGTGAGAAACAATTATTTTTAAGGGGACTTTTAAAAGCAAGATCAAATCACTTTTCTTAACAGGTAACTCGGTGGATAATCTTCTAAAAAGGGCTTTCAGTGAGGCAATAATGGAATCGGAAGGTCAGTCTCTTGTCTAAAGTCAACGTGGCATTTCAGGGATATGCTACAATTAAAGTTTCTAACTGACTAGAAATCCAGTTGTTAGGTTTTAACCTCAAATTCGTCAATCTTGACCCTTTTTTAGCCACAGATTAAAAAATCTTAGCATGGGTGTCTCCAAAGCACTGTTAGAACAGAAAGTGTTTTTTTATGTTTTATAGCTCTTTAAAATGATGGAAACCGTTAAGTTGAAATTGCTGGAGCTTACAAAAAATATAAATACAAATACGTGTGCCTTTTTTCTCATAAAGGCACACTTTTTGGCTGGAATAAATTATTTGCTATTTTTTGGCAACCCAGTGTCTAAGGTTGCCTTGAGGTGCCTGCCTGTCGGGGTTCAAACCCCAAACCCCAAGATTCCCAACCTGATGCCAATGGCAAGGTTCCATATATAGTGACTCTTGCTTTTATCTAAATCTGATATTATAAATAAAAAAGGATATTTCTGAAAAGCTCAATAGTGTTAATCCGCCAGCAAGCAAAGCAAGTGGCGAGTTTAGAATTTTGATTAGGCTGGCAGTTTTTAGCGGATGTCCATCTGTCTGTGAGTGAATGCAAAGTATGTATTTAAGGTAGTGCAACTGCAAGGACAGGTAGTGGAGTGTGATCAGAGAAAAGTTTAAAGTTGGCTGGAGATGCAAATTTTTTCTGATTTTGGGCTTGAAAACTAAACATTTTAAACTTCTAGAAAAATAAACCTATCTATCTGTGTAGGCTGCAAAGGAATATATTTTGGTGAAACAGTGAAGTGCAACTTTCCATTTACCTTTGGAAAAAAAGCTTATGCTGGATGCATCAATTACAGGTCATCAATGTTTGAATGTCTTTCAGGTGAATAAATTGAAATTACTGCTCGTCAAAGGACAATAGTGGAATGGTTAGCCTTAGGCATCACCTGTCCTGTTGCTTTTGACTGTTTTCCAGGATAAGTAAGAATCAGAATAAAAAATCATTCCTCATCCATGGCAGAAGCACAAAAAATTCTCAATCTTTTGAATGGTTTATGATTGATGATTGACAAGGTATCCTGATACCCCAGAAGCGTAACATATGTAAGATAAATTGGTGAAAGATAAAAACTCCTCAATTGACTAAATGGCATCATTTATCATTTTTCATTAACCCATAACTACTGAAATAGAGAAGAAATAGAGACTGAACCCTTTACCATATCGATGAGAATAAAACGTAAAAACCGTTGCCTTAAAATTATTACTACGTTCTTAAATGTGTAATTGTAGTGGATTATGGGTTAAACCATAAAACAGACCTATAGATTTGAGGGTTCTCTCTTCAGTATCAATATTGAAAAAACCTTTTTATTTGCTTTAATAGAGGAAGGATACTGGGCAGTATGCTCTCCAAGATGTCCAATTCTAGGTAATTTTCCACACTATATAAGTAAGTAAGCATTTATTATCTTGAGGCAGGCAGGCATAAGACAATTACAATCCTAATATATATTCAATTGATCAACCCATAAGAGCAATAAAATCATGATATTTAAGAAGTCCCTTCCTAAAAGTAAGTGTTATAATTGGGCAGGGTTCAGTTGTATCCTATGGTCATTTGGTGTTGGTGATAAACGTAAATGAATGAGCAAGAGATCATTCTAACCAAGTTTTCTGCACAACAATCAATTCTGACTGAGATCTTGTAGAAATGATTAATTATAGCAAAACCTGGTGTCAAAGATTTTGCCCAGACCGGGGATTGAACCCCTGTCTCTCCATTCTAAACCTATTGCTGTACCCGTGAGATGCAAGTTACATTCAAGGTAACTTGCAATATCTACCCTTGGGCAATGAAAAGGTTTAACAGCCATGATTTTTGCCCAGTTTTTTTACACTTGAGAAATTGATGAAATGCAAATGATATTGTTTCAAATGCAGAAGTTACATTAAAGTCAAAATATATTTTTTAATGCAGGTGAAACTATCACTGATGATGGTGAGTAAAGTTTTAATTTTGCCACAAAATATTCTCCAAATCCGACTATATCTTTTTTTATAGATATCTTTCAAGGTGACATCGATGATGCAGGTAGTTTTTATTTTGTGATTCAGGTGCACGTTGCTTAATTTTTTTAAGCTTTTTCAAATCTCTTCAAAGTTTTTGTTCATTTATTGATTTTTATGTGTTGAAGCTCTTCTCAAGTGAGAAATCTGAAATTCACTTTTTAAGTGTCCCTTCAAACATTTGACCATTTTCAGCAAAACAAATGCAAATGATATTGTTTCAAATACAGAAGGTACATTAAAGTCAAAATATATTTTTTATTGCAGGTGAAACTATCACTGATGACGGTGAGTAAAGTTTTAATTTTGCCGCAAAATATTCTCCAAATCCGACTATATCTTTTTTTATAGATATCTTTCAAGGTGACATTGATGATGCAGGTAGTTTTTCTTTAGTGATTCAGATGCAGGTTGCTTGATTTTTTTAACCTTTTTTAAATCTCTTCAAAGTTTTTTGTTCATTTATTGATTTTTATATGTGTTGAAACTTTTTTTTTAATTTATAAAACATTTTTTAAGTACGCCTTGCGACTCTGTAGTCATTATTTAAGGCACACTAGGTGGTTTTTGATCATTTTTTGTGGTATTTTAACCAGGCAGGAGTTGAACCCGGGTTGCTCGGATAGAATTCCAGCTTCTTACCACCCACCCTGACTCCCTATTTAATTTGATTTATTTGTTTTTAAGGCTGATTGCCTGAATATTTTGGGGTGAACACGTAAAGAGTTTGAATTTTTTTGATCAGGATGGAATATAATTCAACTTCTTTTACAGTCGTAGAGTCTTGGTAATCCAAAAATGAAAATAATGCCAATAAATCAAATCTCCTTAATAATGGTTTTAAGAATGTCTCATATGACCTAGAGCGCTAAGATATGCAAAAAATATTTCCTTGAAAATGACAATTTCCCTTTTATCACATTTTTTCTCAATTTTAATAGTGGTAAATGAAATTGAAGATGAGCACCTCCCTACACAACAAGATGGTATCCCAACCTCAGGTAATTTGAGTTTGTCAAAATGATTTCAAATTCAAAATAATGGAATATCTTTATCTGTCAATAGTTCAAAATAATTATATAGAGGGGCATTTTTGTACATTGAAAAATATACACCCTCCACGAGCGCATTTGTCGCTTCTTTCTCTTCCCTTAGTCTGGAAGCCAGAGGGTGAAAATTTTGCATAAAGACTCGAGCATGAGCCAGCATTGCTTAGCCCTGTCTTGCCTATAAGAAAATCTCTCACGTCTCAACTTTAAGACAAAAATTCAAAATCTTGTCTGTAACTTTTTTGGCATAAATATGAGGAGTCTGAATGCAAAATATCAGCCCTCCTGCTTCCAAACTGAGGGTGGAGTTTGAGGGGACGGACAGAAGAATGACATTTTTTTCTTACTCACTCACTCGCTTTGCTAACTTGTGAAGGTTAGGTAATGTTCTTTTCATTTCAGCAAATCATGCATGGACGATTACACCTTCAGGACAAATAATGTTTTAATCTCATTGATGATTAAGCTTTTGCAACAGTAAAGTTGTAACATGTCCATTCTACCACCTTTCTTATATTGTCTTGAAGTTTCAACAAAGTGCTTAAGAGTCTTGCACTTTTAGCCACTGTTTTGTTTTTCCTTGATTAATGTAAGAATCCCAGTACCAAATCAATAGACCTTTGAATGCAAACTGATTAACTCTTTCAAACACACATGTTCATGTAGGTTTCATGATCAATGGCAATAGGCAGGCGAAGGGCCCCTTCCTGTTAGATAGGCCGGAAGGCTACTTGCAGGTGTCAAGTACTTGACACAGGAGTCAGGTGTTAGCATTCACAGGTGTCAGGTGTACAAGTACAAATGTCTAGACGATCCAATATCTCAGATGATCATTAGGAAAAATGCTGCCAGCAAAAACAAGTTAAATCAATTAAAGGTAATTAGGTATATGGGTATTTTTGTCAGGGGAAAAATACCTAACTTCACCAGCTCGCTGGGATATAGGGGATATTTTGCCAACCAAATGGTTGTTTCAAAACTTGAAAGAAACCTGTGACTTTATTAATTCCCTGACCTTTGAAATTGCTGTCAGGTGTCACCTGAATCAATTTCACAAGGTCAATGATGCACCCTCGTCTACTTAGCTTCCACTACCAGGCATTGAATCTCCCAGCCTGCAAATAAATGATCATTTGTATTTGTCGTGTCTAGGATCTTTAGGTTAGGTTAGGTTAGCTTAGCTTAGGTTGGGAATATGATCTTTTTGGCAAATTGGGCGAATTGGAAATGGGCAAAAGGTCATAATATCATCTTTGTCAGCTCCGCTTCATCTTACAACAATATCAATGAGAATATCATTAGTACTTTTTAAAAACCGTGTCACCTTACACGTTCTGATGAGAAGTTCGTACAAAGTTAATATCACAGATCATGTTTTTTATGGAATAGACCAGTTAGCATTCAACTGTCTGTCCTAGTGATGGGTCCGGGTCAAAAATTTTTGACCCTGGTTTGGGTCCATTTTTGGTGGCTCGGGTCGAGTCAGCCATCTATGGTTTGGGTTTGGAAAAATTCCCCTAAAAATGTTAAATTTTTCAATTTTTTCCCTTCAGTAGAAAAAAATATCCTCAGGTCGGGTCAAAAAGTACCCAGGTCAAGGGCGGGTCGGCCTCTTATTTACTGCAGGTCAAAAGTATGCTTGGGTCGGGTCAGGGCCCATCTCTAGTCTGTCC
>Ga0194133_10005492_pt1 | contig 16122 bp, 18 predicted proteins | sample TA2KigOf40mmetaG_FD_155448 | JGI IMG/M metagenome (GOLD analysis project Ga0194133, IMG submission 155448) | Freshwater microbial communities from Lake Tanganyika, Tanzania - TA2015055 Kigoma Offshore 40m | ecosystem: Environmental > Aquatic > Freshwater > Lake | place: Tanzania: Lake...
ACAAGCGAAGCAGAACGAGGACTTGCCAAAGGCTGCCTCTCCACTTCGACAAGCGAAGCAGAACGAGGACTTGCCAAAGGCTGCCTCTCCACTTCGACAAGCGAAGCAGAACGAGGACTTGCCAAAGGCTGCCTCTCCACTTCGACAAGCGAAGCAGAACGAGGACTTGCCAAAGACTCGGAGTCGCCGCCTTCCGGCTCTCCCGTGACAAAACTTCGTTTGTCCCACACAATCATCCATTTTTGGGCGAGCGCCGACCATTGCCACCACGACGATGAATTCAAATTCATGGCATTCAGGTGGGTGGAGTCTTCCACCACATACGAACGTGTACAAAAACAAGTACTCGTTTGTTTAGTCCACTCAAACAAGGTATCCTGTCCTCCCACCGCCATGTACACATTCGGATGATCATACATACAAAACGAAAACGATCCCGATTTGATGTGGGATCGCAAGGTCGCATCCAACCCATACGTGCGAATGCAATGAATGAGTCGCCGGCAAGTATATTCCCATTCATTGTGGATGTGGTTGTGAATGTCGATGTCGATGGCATTTTTTTCATGGGTGTGAAACACAAGTTTGCCGGTATAGACCATGGCCACCCCATCGTCCCACACCAATCGACAATGCGAAGAATATAAAAATTCATCCGCCGTATTTAGATGAATCGCCATTCGGATACAAGGAAAACGTTTTTGAAGTGTTAATGCCCCCGCAGGTTTGTTCTCTTTCAAAAATGTTTTGTATTCTTCTTGGATGGACGAGGGTGACGACAACGACAACGACGACGACGAGTCCAAAGATACAAAAAAAGTTGACATATTTTGTGGTGTTTTTTAAAAAAATACTTTATACTCAATACGCAAAAAAACAAATAATTAAATTATAATTTTATAAATCATACTTCAAAGAAAAACATATTATACGCAAAAAAAAGAAAACAACAAAAAGCGAGAGATCCTTCCCTTCCTTTTTTTTTTGAAACAAAATCAAACAAACAAAATCAAACAAACCAAAAAACACATCAAACAAAATCAAACAAATATAATGACCTCTACAGAAAACCCATTTGTGTCCAGTGTCATGTCAAGCAATCATGGCATGATATTGGAACCAACCATCGCCTCCGCATCATCGTCCACAACGGCGGAGGCGACCATCCAATCACTTCAAAAAGAATTGAAGGACAAGAACACACAAAATAAAAATAAAAATAGTGGATCAAAAGAAAAAGAATCCTTTACAAGTAGAAGCAACGATGACACAGATACACAAAAATTTGTTCCCTATGAAGCATCCACCATGGATGATTACTTGTTTCAAGTCTTTCTTGGATCCATTTCGGTTGCCGGTTTGTACATTTTATTTCAATTTGTCAGTCGTAGTCGATAAAAAAAACAATTAAAACAAAACAAAAAATCTAGCGACGTCTTCTACGACTGCCTCTCGATTTGGATCTAGATTTGGATCTAGATTTGGATTTGGATTTTCTTGCGATAAAATCAGCATTGTATCCACCTCTCGAAGTACGACGATTATGACGACGATTCCGGCGAGAACGGCCTCCGATCATGGAATTTGTTGTACTAGCAGCAGCAGGACAAAGCATGGTCGATTGTTTTATTTCAAACGAAAAATAAATAAAATGAAAAAAAAATTGATAAAAAAACTGTTTCTTTATGTTGTTTTCATTTTATTTTAATTTATGTTGGTGTTTGTGTTGGTGTTTGTGTTGGTGTTTGTGTTGGTGTTTGTGTTTGTGTTTGTGTTGTTTTAAAACTTGACACGTTTGTAAATTTCCAGCGCTACTAAACCGCCCAGAATCTGCGCCAAAATATAAGGAACTAAATCCACGGTGGGTAATTTGCCCGCAGATGCCATTACCACGGATACAGCCGGGTTGATGTGTCCTCCCGAAATAGGCGCGGCCAATAAAATAACAATGGCTAAGGTGGCACCAATGGCTAAAGGATGTCCTGTTGCCAGAATCACATAGACGAATAAAATCGCACCAAGAAATTCCACTAAATATTTTTGCATGGTTTTGTGTTTGTTATTTGTTGTTTTGTTAAATAAAAAAGGAAAAAAAAATAGAGGAACAATATTAATGATGTATGAATAGAATATATATTTTTTTTGTATGTGTATATGTATATGTATATGTGTTTTAAGCCAGTGGCTTGGAATTCATTCCCAAAGGAATATACGGCAATCGTTGAGCCGAACGAATCAATACGGCTTTGGAAAACACGGACTGGGGCACCGCAGGTGCCCCCACCGAGTCAATCCGATGGCGACATTTGGCGGGAACGCTGGCTCCGCCAGCGCGAACGCGAGTGAGCGCTGTCTTCCGACTATTCTCTTCGCGATTGGATACTGTGCAATACGTCTCCCCCTCCTTCGTGTTAAAGGTGGGTTGCATGGCGCGTTGTCTTCTCCGGTCCACGACACTCGAGGCATCCCGGTTGCCCCCAAAGGAATCTCCCCATTTCTTTTCCCGTTGGACGTCCATGGTATTTGCTTGGTAATACGACCATGTTTTGGCGAATTGTTGGCGATTGTTTTCGAATTCACCATCGGATGCCGCATTGATGTCTTTCATGGGATTGCCATGGACGATGGAGGTTTGACTGTTATTGATATTTTGTCGTATGGCGACAGGAAACATGCGAAATTGTAACATGGTTTTTTTAAAATAAATAAAAAAAAAAGTTTTTTATTTTAACAAATGTAATAAGATGAGAAAAACAAAAACAAAAACAAATATTACTTAATTTAAACAAAACAAAACAAAAACAAAATACAAAACAAAATACAAAACGACCTGTGGTTTTCTCTATTCGCCTGAATTCTCCCCACCGGGCATCAGTACAGGGTAAATACAGATAGATTAGTTAGGAACCTATGCAGAAGAAGGAGCTGGTCGTTTTCTTTCTTTTACCGGAACTACTTAGATATTTTCACACAATTCTCGAATCCAATCTGTATTTCCAAAAACAGTGGCGGTCGAATTATTGAGATCACTTTTGCAAATAGCATCATGAAATTCAAGCAACTCCTCACGATTCATAAATGGCAATATATCATCGCTATATTCATAAAATTTATCGTCATCCTTCAATTTAATCATTGGACCATCTCTTTCCACTTGAACGACAACATCTATGATTTGATTTGTTTTATGATCATATGAATAACTTTTTTGGAGAATTTCTTTTCCCGATATTTGTTTTGCATTTGGGGAAGAAGAGTTTAATGCCTTGTAAATTTCTCCTACCTGCAATTCTTTTGCAAAAACCTCTTTTTTTACATTCTTTTCTTCTGTATATGTTGCCCTATTTGATACAGTTTTGTATGATGAATTTCCGTGTTTATCAATTACATAGATTTGTGTAACTCCATCGTTTGGATAATTATTTACAACACCGTAAACTTTTTGTTTCTTCAACGACGGTCCCGTGTAGTGTTTCCCTTTCACTAAATTTGGCGCAGTAACTGTGATTGGGGCGGGTGGTGATTCCATTCTTGCTCTTTTTGTTGTCGATGGCGAGCTGGATGACGATGGAGATCTTTTTCTATTTGATGACGACTTTGTTTTTGATCCCCCCGTTCTGTATTTTTGACGACGACTGCGGGCACGACGTGTAGTATATTGTTTTCTTATTGGCATTTTGTTTGTGTTTGTTATTTGTTTCTTTAATAAAAAAAAATGGATGAACGATTTGTTTGTTTGTTTTTTTTCTCCTTTCTTTTATTTCTCTCCATTTTTATTTTGAAAAAGCCACCACCACCACCACCACCACCACCGTAAGGCGGCGACTTCGTGTTGCGTCGTTTATCGCGCATACAACATGCCACAATTGCCCGAAATAAACGAAATGACATTGTATCTCTCTTCAAAGACCGTCAAATTATATGTGTAATCATAGAGACGCCAATTGGTGCTATTGATGCCTATGGGATTGCCATCCACGTCGCAGACCACACGATAATTGGCATTGTTGGTGGAAACGAGGGGGACCATAGTCGTCAGCTCCAATTCCACGGATTTAAATTTGGACATATTGATGGCGCCATTGGGTTGGTATTCAAAGGGATTGGTTTTCAACCCGAAATTATAACAATAGATGCCGCGTCGGGCACATCCCGCCGTCCGCGTGTACTTTTCCAAATACTCGAAGATGCCCGAGGGCAACACATTCTCTCGATAACTCCCATTCAATACAATGCCCATCGACAGCATAATATCGCGGATGTTTTCCGCCGTGGATTCGCCCGTGATGTAATATCCCGTGTTCGTGCCCAATTTTTGTCCAGTTTGGAGAGGTTGGATTCCCGGTCCCGTCGCATACGAATCATCATCATCATCATCATCATCATCATACGATTCCTGCGGCGCGGGTTGCAGGTCCGAGGGTATGTTTTCGTAGGGCCAATTCGTGTAATTGGACCATTCGTTGCGCATGTTGACGTCGTTGCGCTGGAAATACCACATCCACGACGACACCATCCCATTCGACGTCAATTGCACCCGTTTGGATCCCACCAAATTCTGAAATTGGTATTCGAAGACGTCTTTCACTAAATACATTTGGTCTTCCATGGCAATTTGCCGTCTCTCTTCGTCATCCAAAAAGCAATACGTCGCCACCAAATGCACGTCGGCATTCCACGTGCTGACTTTGTTGTCGTAATTCGCGGGGGTAATGGTGGTGCCCGGGGGCGTCTGCAGGAAACGGTACATCGCGAATTGGGGTTGATTGAAGTCGGGTTGCACATAGGGATACTTGTTGGCCACATCGAAGACATCGCGCACCTGGAACAATTCCTGGATGGCCCGCAATTCCACCGTGATTTGCAATTCATTGTATTGCAAGGCGATCAGGGGGAAGGCACACCGGCTGTCCAGCGTGAACCACGCATTGATCGGCACATAGATCGTGTGTCCCCGGATCGAGGGTTCCGCGGGCGTCGCCAGATTCTCCGACCGATACGCCGAAGGATACGTGTTGATGCGCCCCGCATAATTCGCGGGATCGTGGAATTCCGACGTATTGCCCGTCATTCGATTGAATAATTCCTTTTTTACTTCGCTGAAATCGCGCTCCACCATCGCCTCCAAATATTTGCCCGTGTATTTAGCGAGAATCGATGATCCACAGGTGATACTAATCTCTCGTATGAGATTGGTGCCTAAATTGCGAATCCAACGAAAATCGTACGGGGCCCATGTATTATTTGTTTCGGGACACGGATGATAAATGGGACTCCATATATCGGGCAACGTGATGGCGACGTATGTGTCCATCAATAAATCGGCATACCGCGGAATTTTGAATTGAAATACCGAGGGTTCCGTCAATCGCAAATCTCGCGTTCCATCAAAATCAATGCGGAATTTCTGGAGACCGAAATTGGTGTGTTTGGCATACGTCACACGGAAAAAGGAGAGGGAGGGTTGTCCCGTCAAGATCACATTGGCATTGCCTTGTGCCGTTAAATTCAAGAGTCCTCCTGCCATTTCTTTTTCTTTTTGTTTTTGTTTGTCTCTGTGTTTCGGTTTGTATTTGTATTTTGGTGTGTTGTGTTTGTGTTTTCGGTTTGTTTTAATCAACAAAAAATAATTCAATTAGAAAAAGAAACCACTACACAAAAAAAAATAAAAAAAAATAAAAAAAAAAACTTTCAATTGGATTCAAAATAGATTTGATTTTTTTTTAACTTTGTTTTTTTTTTACGGTTTTTTTCTGTCCATGCAAAAGAAAATCACCTTGACATTTGTTCACTATTTATTGGTCATTTCCATTGGCCTGTTATTATGGGTCTTTTATCGTTTTTTAAAGACGTCGTCGTGGAAAGAAGGATTAGAAACCATGCAGCAAACACAAACACAAACCGACACAACAAATCCAGCATCGTCCTCCTCGTCCTCCTCGTCCTTAGACACTCATTGTTCCACGGCGAATGCCTCCTTCGATGACCTCCAAAATTTGCCCCTGCGAGAGTATGCCCTGATGGCCTCCTTCAATTCGGCCTACGATGGCAAAAAGGTCACCGCCGACCAATTGAAAGAAGTCTTGGCCCGAGGATATCGTTTCATCGATTTCAATGTCTTTGTGGGACAAAAACCCGACGCCAAAACCGGCATGCCCGGACAAAAAAAAGTCTACGTGGGTTTCTCCGATGGGAATCGTCCCAGTTTGTCGGATGCGTCCATGTTGTTGTCGGAGGCCATGGCCGTCCTCCACGAATTCGCCTTCAAGAAATCGTTCAGCCAAAAATCCAAAGACAAAGGATCGATGCCCTTCACCGAAAAAACCTTGCCTCCTCCCAATTCCTTTGGTCATTCTCTCGGGGATGTCTATGCCTCCTATCCCTTGTTTCTTCATTTGCGTGTATTTCGCGCGGAGAACTCCGAAGTCGATGTCGTCAAAGAAATGATGGTCGATTTGGAAACCGATCCGTCGTTGTATTTGCGAGAGACCGCAGCTACAACAACAAACAAACAATCCAAAGCCATCGAAGTCACGGGTTGCACGCCTTTGTCTGTTCTAAAAAAGAAAATCATCATTTCAATGGACATTTTGAATTTGATTCAAATTTATACGCCGTCCTCGGATTCGTCGGCGGAAAAAATTCCCCCCACCGTGCGCCAAAACATCAACCAATTCGTCAACATTTTGACGGGCGGACACACCTGGCAAGCCTTCTACAAATACAACGACGTCGAACACAATCCCAAGAAAACCTACTTGCGTTTAGTGGATGACACCGTACGCACCAACGTCGATAATTTCCAGATTGCCTTTCCCTTGTATGTCGATGCCAAAAATCCCCCCATTCATACGTGGATGGTCGAAGCCAGTTTGCAATGTGCCCCCATTCGGGTGTATTTGGAGGACGAACGATGCCGCGAAGCCGAGGAATTTTTCGAACATTTCAAGAAACCCATGGTTCCCCTCAGTTATGCATTAACATATTCCAAAACAGGAACGAAATAAATGAATGAATGAATGAATGAATGAATATAAAAGTTTTCTTTGTTACAAAAAAAAAACATTGTCACTTTTATTTATTTGTCTCTTTTACTCTCTCTCTTTTGGATTCGAAAGAGAAAAAAACCACAACAAAAAATGATCGTTGCTATTTGTGGATTCCCAGGAGCCGGCAAAGATACCGTGGCGGCACATTTGGTGGAAAACCATGGATTCGTCAAGGTGAGTTTCGCTAGTGTCTTGAAAGACGTCGTGGCCGTCTTGTTCGGATGGCCCCGCGACAAACTCGAGGGAATCACCGCAGAAGATCGGGCATGGAGAGAAGTCGTCGATCCCTGGTGGTCCCATGCCCTACAAATGCCCCATTTGACACCGCGATTCGTCTTGCAATACTTTGGCACCGATTTGCTTCGCAACCATTTTCACCCGGACATGTGGGTGTTGACGGCCATGCGATCCATTGAAATGTGGCGACAACGCGGGCAACACAACATTGTCATCACCGATTTGCGTTTTCAGAATGAAGCCCAAATGTTGTTGCGTCTGCAGGAGAAGGAGGATGAAATAAAAATTGTGCATTTGTTTCGCGGAGATGATGTCCCCGCGTGGTATAAGGAAAGGACGACGAAGAACCATTTTTCTTCCGTCATGGATTCGTTGCATGCCTCCGACAAAGAATGGCCCTGTTTTGAAGCCGATCATGTTTGGTTGAATCGAGGATCCATTGCCGATCTTTGTGAACTATCTTCAAGAGAATTGTTTTCTTCTTCTCAAAAATAGAAAACCAAAATGGAAACCAAAATGAAAACCAAAATGAAAACCAAACAAAAAAAATAACGGAAAAAAAAGAATGTTCGAAAAGAACAAAAAAAAAAGCCAAGGAAATATCACGTACTTTTTTCCCCTTCTTTATAGAATCATGCATGTTTGTCCCCTTTATTTTACCTTTTGTGTTTTTTTAATTTATACAAAGGAAATCATAATTTATTCAAAAGCAAAGCATAATTATCGTAACAATAACAAGACACAAAAAAAACCATGTCATTGCATCCAATGGTTCCTTATCCAAATGAAATTTTTATCCGCGATGGGATGATTGTTATTCGTGCCAAACAAATTCCCCCCGAATCCTCCGAAATAAATCAATCCAAGAAAAAGATGAAAAAGAATACACGCAAACGCTCCGAATCCGAGGGATCGTCTTCGTCTGAATATGGGCGGGCCAAAAAACCCCGGCGTCCTCGTCAACCCAAATACCACCTTACGGGAGAAGAAGAACACTTGGATTCCTTCGAATTGTTTGATTATGAGAAAAATGGCGGCGATTTGGATACAGGCATGTTTCTTGCCTTTGTATAACCTTTCACGGTCCGAAGGAACGGAATGGTACAATTGTATATATAACCTTTCACGGTCCGAAGGAACGGAATGGTACAATTGTATATATAACCTTTCACGGTCCGAAGGAACGGAATGGTACAATCGATATCGGATAAAATCACATATATCATATATTTGTCTTATTCATCATATATATATCATATATCAATTTTCTGTATAAAAAATGTTGTATAAAAAACTATAAAATAAATGAAATAAATGAACCTCCCCAAAAAAAAAGTATATAAATAGATAATTAGATTGACGCGAGTTTTATTTTTAATTTTTTTATTGTTTTCGCAAAAAAAAAACAAACCACACAAAATAAAAACATACACATACACATGAACAAACCATCAATATGTGTCACCGATAAACACGGAAAAAAAATGACCTTCGAGGAATGCGAATTGGCAATTATTCGCCAGGCCGTCGATACCATGGAAGAAGAACAAAATCAGAAAGTGGCCCAATCCCCCGAAGTCAACGAAATCATCAAAATCGTCGAAGAATTTTTGAAAAAAAAGAAATGCATTTGTTATGGGGGCACGGCCATCAACAACATTCTCCCCAAATTCGCCCAATTCTACAATCGCAATGTGGATGTTCCCGATTATGATTTCTTCTCGCGGAATGCTCTCGAAGACGCCAAAGAATTGGCCGACATTTATTTCAAGAAAGGCTACGGTGAAGTGGAAGCCAAAGCCGGCATGCACGCCGGCACCTTCAAAGTCTTTGTCAATTTCATTCCGGTGGCCGACATTACCGCCTTGCATCCCACGTTGTATACCGCCTTGGAAGAGGAAGCCGTCGTCATCGCCGGCATTCATTATGCTCCCCCCAATTATTTGCGGATGGGCATGTATTTAGAGTTGTCGCGTCCCCAAGGCGACGTCTCCCGGTGGGAGAAAGTCCTCAAACGCATTATTTTACTCAATAAATATTTCCCTTTGGTGTCCTCCAAACCCTGCGACCAAATCGATTTCCAACGTGGCATCGATTTCAAAGCCAACGATGCCTCCGAAGAAAATTTGTATTATTTGACGAGAGATGCCCTCATCGATCAGGGCGCCGTCTTTTTTGGGGGCTATGGTGCCTCTCTGTATTCACGGTATATGTCCGCCTCCGATCGTCGCAAAGTGAAAGCCATTCCCGATTTCGACGTGTTGGCGGAAGACCCCACTCTCTTCGCCACCATCGTTAAAGAGAGATTGGTGAAAGCCGGCTTCCCAGACGTCAAACTCATTCAACACACCGCCATTGGAGAGGTCATTCCCCAACATGTGCAAATTGTGGTGAATGGGGATACGATCGCTCTCTTATACAAACCCATTTCGTGTCACAGTTACAATGCCATCCAAATCAACCACAAAGAAATACGCGTCGCCACCATCGATACCATGTTGTCTCTCTATTTGGCGTTTTTGTATGGCGACAAACCCTATTTCCACAAGGATCGCATTTTGTGTATGGCCATGTATTTGTTCAATGTACAACAACGCAATCGGTTGGAACAAAAGGGATTGTTGAAACGATTCAGTCTCTCTTGTTATGGCAAACAAGAAACCAAAGAAGACATTCGCGCCCACAAAACCCACATGTTTGAGGAATTGAAGACGAAGAGAGGCACCGCCGAATATGATTATTGGTTCTTGAAATACAATCCGGCGCTCGATTCCAAATTAAAAATCAAACGGCCGTCTGAACCCAGCAAATCCAAAACGTTGAAAAAAGACAAGAAAAAGAAATCGGTTGACGTCTTTACCAAAACGGTATCCATCCATTCTGTATCTCCTTCGTCCGCATCATCCGCATCGCCATCTGCATCTCCCTTTGATTCCCCCTCTCCCTCTCCACTCTTAAAAAAACCAAAAACCCAAAAACGAAAAAAGAATCAACCACGTTCAAATAATGATTGGCCGTATAAGAAGAGAGATTTCATGTTTTGGAAAAAGAAATAAATTCATTCATCCTTTCTCACTCTTTTATTCCAATCATTCATTATATTTTCAAAGGATATATTAACCTCTATTCACCTGAACTGATGCCTCGGGGCATCAGTGCAAGGTAAATAAAGTTTTATCTTTAAAGCAATTTTTCGTCAGAAAAATTGCTTGTGAACCTGCGAGTGAAACGAGCAGGTGAATAAAGATTAATTGTTCTTGGGGTTAACATAAAATATATCATTTATCATTATATTGTGAACATTTTTGAGAATTATCATGAATATAATTCAAAAAGAAACAAATATAAAAAAGTGCGTGAAATGAATTTTATTTTACAATTTATTGAATTTTTTTAAAAAGAACAAAAACATAAAAACAAATGAGCACAAAGAGAGATTTATTGAGTAAAAAGAAAAGAACTAAAAAAACAAAGGATGTTAGTAACGAAGTGGATGATGACTTGCCTATCGCGGACTTTACACTAGTTGAAAAAGAGGAGGAGAAGGAGGAGGATGAGGAGGATGAGGAGGAGGAGGAGGAGGAACCAAAGGTTGGGATGAGAACAAAAAAAACAAAAACAACACCCACTTTGTTTACGCCCTTGCCATACCCAACCACGTTGACAGACTTGCCAAGATTTGAAAATGTTACGGTGGAGGCATATGCCGTGCATATTGCCAGTCCGAAATTAATTCAAATTGTTTGTTGTATTCCCCCCATTTATGGCGAAAATCATTGGGTAAGACTGTCGTGTTATTTGTTTGGTATTGATATATATGCAACATATGACAAAGCCGATTTGAAAAATATACTTCATGATGTAATTGGATGTAAAATGGGAAAAAAACTCATCGTGCAAATCATGGATAGTAAACTCACCTATTTAGTATGTGGGCGAGTATGGGACGAAACAGGCACCATTTGTTTGAATGATGAATTTATTCGTTTGTCAAATGATCGCATTCGACCAAAATTGACTTTCTTTGAACGTCAAGATGAAAAAAAAGAACAAAAAAAAATAAAAATGGCCGATCGAAAATTTAATGGGCATTCCTTTGCCATTCCTCATCCGGATCCCGAACATTATTTCAGAGAATTGCATGTTTCAATCAAACCATTCGATGATCCCGTGATTTATCGGTGCCCCCCTTATCCATAAAACAAAAAATTTGTAAAAGAAAACAAAAACAAAATAATAATTGTATGTGGTAACAGCACCGCCTTTTTTTTTTCACATTCACTCACTCACTCCTCCATATTATAAATCAACTTGGAAATGGTTCGTCGCGATTCATTGTGAATCGAAAGATGCTCGGGATGAATTTCCGAGTCATTTTGTAAAGAAGAAATAAAAAACGGGTATTTATAAACATATGTTTTGAATTCACGAAAGAGGTATAAATCGGCACAAAATTCGAATTGTTTGTTCAGGTCGAATTTGTGATTCTTTTGATAAAATTTCTCATCCATGAATTTTTTGGCAGCGCGATATTTGATCAAATAAGCACCCGCTCCCGCCATGAGGGAAGACGAATACATTTCTTCCGGTGGATGTCCCGTATACGTTAACATGATTATTTCCCAATCCGCGGGAGCATTGGCCATGACCGTTTGAACGGTTCGTTCGCTCCAATGTGGTTTGTAATCCAATGTCATGTCGTCTTCCATAATCAAAGCGACGAGATTCTCCGTTTTGGTTTCTTTGTGATTTTCGACAAATTTTTGTATGCCTTGCAAATGCGATAACAAACAAGCGTGTTCGATTTCGGTTTTTGTTGCCAATTGGTGGTGTGCGTAATGATCCTCGATCGTTTGGCGAATGTTGTCCCGTTTGCCATCCACCGCCACAATGCGCTCTTTCCATCCGATTGCATCAAAACATGAATCTTCTAATATTTTTTGCATATTTTCCCGTCGTCTCTCCGACCGGTCTAAATTTATCCAATACAAATCGTGGACACCTTGAAATGGTGATGATAATGATGTCGACGTAAAATATTCATACCATGGTGTCGTCCGTTTTTGCAAATAGAAGAATACCCAAAACACCAAGGTCGATGCGATGAGGAAGGCAAATATCATCCAATACGCCCATGTCGTTTCTTTTCTCATGAATTTCTTTCTTTTCCACTCTTGATGAAAAACAAAAAAAAATAAAAACAAAAAAAAATATTGTACATTATCAACAAATATATTTTTTTATTGCAAACACAAAAAAAAAATATATATATGATTTCTGTCTCGGACTGTGTGGACTGATCAAACATACTCCATGATGCGAGCAAATCCAAAATACGCGAGTCCAAACAATCCACTTTTCACCATGGTGCCCGTGTAATTCAGCGTCAACGAATCGGGGTCCGTCACATTCAAAAAGGCGAAATATTTGGCAATCGACAAATTGATCGAAGCCGATTGAAACAACAAAAACAAAATGGCCACGATGATGGGTTGTTGCAATTCCGCCAAGACATCGTCCCAAACCCATCCCTCGGCAAAAAGAGGGCGGCGTTTTCCGCCAGTCCCATTTTGTTTGCCATAATAGGGCGTATGTTTCAATCGCGATTCCTGTTGTCCCACAAAATCGCCGTTCTTATTATGGGCCGGCGGAATATAATTCGGTTTGACGGCTTCGTCTTGTACATATCCCGTGGGATTGATGGGAATGTCGCGTTGGGGCAGGGGATATTGTGGCATGCCTTGTTTCAAAATCGAACTGGGATCGGCTAAAGCAGGATTGTTGTTGTTGTTAAATGATCCGGCGAATTCCATCGGATTGTAAGTAGGGGCACCTCCGGATCCGGATCCTCCCGATCGACTGTTGGTTTCTTTGGTGAATTGCGGGGGAGGCAGTGCATTTTGATTGGGGGGACCTTGGCCAAACGGATTGGGATGCGGATTCATCGGTTGATAGGTGGAATCGAATCCCCCCGGCATCGACATGGGTCCTTGGGTGGGAGGGGCCTGATGGGGCATCGACATGGTTATATTTTCGGGCAAATCGGCGATTCTCGTGGATCCTTCCATTTTGTTTTTATTTTTGTTTGGTTTTGTATCGTTTGTTTGTTTGATTGGATGGGAAAAAAAGTAAAAAAAAAAGTGAAAAAGATTAAAAAAAAAAGACAAACAAAAAAAAGAAAAAAGGAATGCGTATTCAATGTCTTTTTTTCTTTTTTGGAATGGTTGAACGGACTTTTATTTTTTTTTATTTTTTTTTCATACAAAAAACAAAAAAAAACATGAAAAAGATTACAACAATTTGTGTTCTTCCTCGCCTTCCTTCTTTTTCTCGAGTGTCACATCGACCACTTTGCGACCCTCTTGGTTAGCCGCAGCATCACACGTCCCCGATGATTGTGTTTCGTATTTGTAACATTTGTCGCCGTGTTTGTAAATTTTGCCGTCAATGTCACTCAAAATGGGACCGCGGAATTTGATACATTGTTTTTCCTCACAGACTTCGCGGAAAAATGTCGCCAATCCCAATCCCAGCAAAATCGACACGAACATGCGTCCCATTTCGGAATTTAATAATGCTTTGATTCGCATGATTTTGTTTTTTTTATGTGTGTTTGTTTTTTTTTGTAAAAGAAAAAGAAAAATAAAAAATAATATATATAATTAAAATAAGTGTGTTTGTTTAAAAATATGTATACAAAAAAATGCGTACATACAATATAAATTATGAAGACGACGACGACGACGAAGGAGACACGAACAAATTCTTCGTGAATTGATCGCCAAATTGATGGGACAAACGGAGATATTCTCGATGAATGCTCCACATTTCCTGCGCATAATGATGTGCATCTTTGATGTTCAAATACACGAATCCATGCTTGTTATACGGAGTGTGTGATGGCATGCGTCGTTGGAATTCCCGGCGAAGCAAAGGCGACAAGTCCTGGATGGGTGACAAACGTATCACTACAACACGAGGAAAATACACGAGATTACCGTATTCGAATGGCGACGACGACGACGAAGAAGGCAACGAAGGCGACGTGTTTGATGGTTTGTTGGGATTTTTCACATCGCAAAGGAATTCGCGCACCTCGCCGTCTTCATACAAACGACTATATCCTTCGGTCGAACGCAACAAGACAGATTCGTCGTCGGATTCCAAGGCGGCACGACGTACACATTCGATGAACTCCTCCAAACTCACTAAAAAGTTGAGACGTTGGGCGAAGATTCCGGATCCATCCATCTTGTTTTTGTATTCTTGTCTTTGATTTTGACTTTGTTTTTGATTTTGATTTTGATAGTTGTTGTGGTTTCGGCTTTCATTCCGGTCATTATTATAATTATTATTTTTATTATTATACGTGCGTTTGTTTTGATAAGAAGCGTCACTGTCATCATAAGGTCGTTTGTTCATGTTGTAATTGATGTTGTTATTGTCGTTTATTTTTGAATAAAGAGGACGAGGACGAGGAGGAGGAGGCGGCGGATGCGGAGGCAATTTATTGACAAGTTTGGGTTCCACACATTTGGCAACAAAGGATTCGAATTCATCCCAGGCGATTTCTTCGTTTGTTGTTGATGTCATGTTTGATTGTTTATTTTTATAAAATCTGTTTTGTAAATAGAAATGCTTTTTATAAAAATAAAATTATGATTTCGATGCATTTTCTTTAAGTTGGTTTGGTCGTTTTTTTTGGTAAAAATGAAAAAAAATGAGGATCCCTCCTCTTATTTATTTTTTTTCTGGATGATTTGTTTTTTTTTTTTGATTTTTAGATCTATGGAATGTTCTATTTGGTGGTGGTTTCTTCTTTTGTGAATATGAATGCCGACGAGAACGAAGACGACCACCTTTGCTTTCTGTATCCAAAGTGTTGTCCAAAGTATTTTTAACGCGATACAATTGTTTAATAATATTTTGTTTTTCAGCAGTTTTGGCATCCAGTGTAACATTCGCTGTTACCGCACGCACAACTTTGTCAAATATATCAGAATAACCTTTTATCACATTTTCGATTTTTGTCACATTCTGGTGATTATAATACATATCCTCACGAACTTCAACGGGATGGACTCTACCATTATAACCATTTATCACATTTTCGATGATTAATCCGAAACTACCAATATGTAATATACACATAGCGAGGGCTATTAGCGGAGAGAGCACTCGAACAACCGGATTATATGTTTGGTTTTTTTTTAGATTCATTTGAATATCTTGAATGTCATGTATATTGGATTCTATTTCATTTACAATTTCTACTTTTTCATACAATATTTTTTTATCCTCATACGGCACATATGATGAAGATTCATACATTGGTACATTTAACCACCAATATTTCGACCTGGGCTCTGGCTCTGACTCATATTCAAGTTTTAAATAAGGGACATTTTTTCCTGTTTTTCTTTCGTATATAATTTTGAATTTCTGTAATTTTGAATTTATATTCTGTAATTGTAATTGGATTTCACTAACGAGACTATTTTTTAATTCAATTAATTCCTTTTCAATTTTGGCGAACTCGGATAACAATTTGTTCACTGTTTTTGTGTTGAAAAAATCATGGACATTTTGATTTTCTTTAATCCTATTCAGTTTTTCGTCAACTGATTTTTTTATTTCTCTTTTGAGTGGAACAAAATCTATATCAGACAAATTGAGACCTTCTTCTAACGCATTAACTTCTGCTTCCAACACTTCGCTGGTGTTTTTTGTTTCTTCTAGTTCTTCTTTCAGTTCTTCAACTAAAGGGGCAGTTTTATTTGAAAATGGTTTTGCAAAACTTCTCAACGCGTCTGTTGCACGTTGTTTCATTGTTTTT
>Ga0194133_10005495_pt1 | contig 16117 bp, 6 predicted proteins | sample TA2KigOf40mmetaG_FD_155448 | JGI IMG/M metagenome (GOLD analysis project Ga0194133, IMG submission 155448) | Freshwater microbial communities from Lake Tanganyika, Tanzania - TA2015055 Kigoma Offshore 40m | ecosystem: Environmental > Aquatic > Freshwater > Lake | place: Tanzania: Lake Tanganyika...
CAAAATTGTCTGTCCTGTTAGCTCTAAAATTAATTCAAGCCTGTATGTTAATGAAGCAACAGGCTTTGATCTAAATGGGCCTGCAGCAACGATCTGAAGTGTTGCATCTAAGGCCTAATGGTAATGCCATAAGTAATTATGGTAAAGAAAAACAGTTTGAGTGCAGCCATGGCCATTAGTTTGAATAAATTTTGGAGAACCGGGTTAGGACGCGATTCAATATATGTAAGCACTTGCCTTATTATTAAACACTTAAAATCATTAGTTCACAGAAAAAATCCATCAACGATAATTACAGAAGTTCAGCTCATACAAATTTTGGTGCAAATTGAATGTAAGACCCCTGCAGGCCTCAACTTATTTTCCAAACATCTGACCTTCATGTTTGTAATTGTAATAAATTAATCAAGATGAAAAATTTAGGGTGGTTTTTTTTGATGAAAAGGCTGCATACGTCACAACTAGGGCGTTTTTTCCTTTGTCAGTACAAGAGGTTTTTTTTTGGTTGCAAGATTAGTAGTAAATGCTAAGGGTAGTGATAGGAAGGTCTTGACAACTGAAATATTTTTAAGTACTTGAACGAGCTTGAAACTAAATTGTACTAATAAAAAAGTTGAGACTTTTTTGCTTTGTGAAACACTCGACAAGTTCTGGAAACAAATCCCTTCAAGAGAATCTTTTGACTAATGAGATTAAGTTTTTGAACAGACATTTTGAATTTTTTTAACAAGAAGCAGATGTAGACAGAAAAGATAATTGGAATAAATACTAAAGTAAATACACGTTTAATAAATAATACCCTTTGAACAAAAAAAGAAAAACTTTAGATATTTTAAGCAAGTTTTGCAACTGATTCAAGAGTTATATCGAATAAATCTTGGAAGGTCGTTTCAATTGGAACGACTTATTAGAGCCTGTCGGTCAACTATAAAGGCTATGAAAAAAGTCCGTCATATGTAACCGGTGGACTTAAAAATTTAAGATATTTCGACTGGAATCATTGCAGTTTCCGAAAAGGATATATGCAGTTAAGCAGTTCATTCTGTTAGACACAACAAATGCTATAAGAAGATCAGTCGGCCATTAAAGCAATGATTTATCTTTTTGAAAGAAAAAAGCAGATATTATCATGTCATATGTATTGCAATCTGATAAATTACATTTTTTCATCTTGACCTCATACGAATTCATATTGATAAATCTCAATCTTCTCAGTTCGCTTATAGATCAAAATTGTGATTCAGCAAAACTATTGTGTGATATTTTTTGACAAACTAATGCGACAAAGACCAAGGGAAAAGATAAAAATTGGTGAAAAAAGTTGAAATTTTACTCAAGGATCAAGATTAGAACTGCGTATAAGCCATTTCACAAATCCATCATTCTTTGTGGCAAGGAGTTGGTTTTGAAAAAAGTGAATCATTTTTTTGAATTTCATGCAAATCAAGACTTTTACTGAAAGTAGATTTAGCTTGAAGCGTTGAAAAATAGTCGGAACCCTAAATTGTTTAGGAGAAAAAATAAAAAAGCATTTCGTGACCAAAGTGATTTGAATTATGAGAACTACGCTTGCTGAAATGTTACCATCATCGGGATCTTTTACCCTACCCTAATGGTTCTTTTTAATTGTGAGTTGTCAAAAAAGTATTTCACCGTTGGGTAATTTGTCGATTCAACTGCTTGGCAAAACTATGGAATTCTGAGAAAAAGTTACCCATAATTATACAAGGGATATTTTTTAATGTCGTCACTAATTTATCACTTTTCCAAATGAGGGAGAAATTTTACCTTATTTCCAAAAATTTCTAAGAAGCTAAAAATTATTTGAATTTATATTCATTAGGGTCTACTATAGCTGCGTAGAAAGAAATATTCCACTAGGAAACAACTTTTCTGATGAATTATTTCCACTCATTCATCTGTCAATCTGCTTTAATCCTAGCATTCAATGCCCAAAGCTAATGTAAAACTAAAATCGAACGTTGCCTAAACAATTTTGGTTTCAAGTTGTTTTTGGTTTATCTTTTGTTTCAATCCTTGCCTTTGAAAATCTGTAGAAATAAGATATGACACATTCATCCCAATATGATCACCATGAATTGATCACATCCTTGTTGGTCACAGTAATTCAAGGTGTTCTTTCAATGAATCGATTGTGATCTGATGTTTGCCGGGCAACTCTGGCATCCTTCAAGTTACCTTTTGCCATAAAAGAATTCCATGATAAGATCTTCGACTGAGAGCTTGGTGTTAAAAGATGGATTTCAATCAATAAATACTTGACAAATCCAACAGGCATTAGGAATTTAGTCTTAGAATTCAAAATTGCAAGCTTACGCTTAATTTGAAAATCTCTTTTGAAAGTTTTCCTGTTAAAAAAGCCTCGTTTGATCTTGAAAACTTTGTTGATCAGATCTTAAGATAAGTGACCATGATCAGGATACTTCTTGCTAAATGAATTGGTCAGTAATCTGTGTGGGCAGAAAGAAGTATATATGCAAAGTAGGTGCGAAGTTAAGTTGATCTCGATTTTAAGATTCAAAATATTTTGGATTCACCAAAAGCATGTAATAAGAATAGTTGAAAATAAAATTGAACATTTCAGAATGTCTGTCATTTGGTAATGATTCGATGATGAAATTCTTGCATTGCTGGTTTAAGGCCTCAATTATTTAAAAGTTTAATTGAAACTTGATTATTTGAAATGGTAGACATGTATTTCAAATGTTCATAGTTTTGCAACTCTGTTTTCGTTAATACACTACCAAATATTGAAACTTGTATTTTTTTTGCTTTTTAAAATATTTTTCCTTAAGGGCACATTGAGGCTGGGACTTTGTAGTTGATGCAGCCTGGTGTCAAACGATTCTTCTTACTTATATTTTGCTCGTAAACTGAAATGGTTAGAGAAACAATTTATTCTTTTTCACCTGTTGATTCCAACTTTTTATCGAGAATTGCTTTGCAATCAGGCGATAAACACACCCATGTCAAACTATTATCATATTAAGCACTTATAAAACGAACAATCAAAATTAACATAAAGCGTTGGCCAAGCAAGTATCTCTACACTTTAAGCTGACCTCTGATTCTCTCCTCTAACTTCAAACCTTTAAGCATTAAAACCAGAAAAATAAGTCTTTGTGTTTTGAATATTAGGACAGCCCTTGTTTTTGAACATAGTTTTTGGAACGATAAATATGGTTTTAATTTGAAAACCGTTAGATCAAATTCAAAAGCCTAAGGTTTTATTGAACTTTTTTATTTCGAATTCGGCTAGGCGTAGGCTGGTATTTATCCACAAAATAAGTATTGAGATTGTGCTTCTAACACATAACTCATAATTGTTTTTCATAATTTTAGCTAAACTTAGTGAACATTTTACAAACGCTAAATAGTGTTTTTTTCTTGAGTGTCTAGCGAAGTTAATCATGTCAGACACTTTAAGTCCTGGCTTGAGATCATTTTTTAATTTTCATATTTTTTTGCATTTTGTGGCAACCTGGGGTCAAAGGTTGCCAGGGACTCAAACCCCCGACCCTCAGACCACCAGCCAGATGCCATTTACATTAGGCTACGGCGACCCCTAGTATAGTATCATCTGGGTTTTTTTTTATATAAAAATTCGAGTAGAAATTGTGAACTTAAATGGAAAATATCTTTTTCTTACTTTATCATTTTCATTTTAACCATCCATAGAAAATGAGTTTTGAAAATCTTCCTTTTTAAATCAAAACTTGAAAAGAATATATGCCTGCCGTATTTGGGGTTCTTTGACAAAATGAAAGACGACCTGATATAAGTGAAAACAGTCAAGTGATAGAAAAAGTCTATTTTAATTCGATTCATAGAGTGAACTAACTCAGAGAAACTTAATCCAAAACCTTTTTTGGTAGATTTTTTTTACTCAACATCAAAGAGCCAAAGATCTGAGCCGCTTCTTTAACCGAAATTATCAATCAAAATTGAAAGATAAACAAACAAAATGAATTTTTTCTTTTGGATATATCAAATGAAGGAATTGTACTGGAATATTCAACATAATTTTATCCTTTTAAAGTTTTCTATCTTTTCAAACATCTGCTGAATTTAAAGTTTGCAGAAACTTCTGAAATATGGTTTTATAAAAGTTCTATTTCATTGAACTTAATCTTGTTTCCCATATTAAAGAAGTTCAGTTTTCTTAATTCAATTGCTGAAATCAAACTTATTTAGGTATGTACACCAAAATATGTCATGAAGACGCATTTTCTTGACTGGAAATCTTTTTTTGTATTTTTATGACAACCCGGCGTTGAAGGTTGCCTGGGGAACCAGGATTTGAATCCACGACCCTCCTATCTTCAGCTATATACATATAAAGGCAAATCCCATGGTCAAAGATATTGCACAGACCAGATATTGAACCACAGTCTCTCAAGTCATTTGGACAACAATCATTCTTGACTGAGATTATCCTACAGTAAGTTGACTGATGATGGCCAATCCAGAAGTCAAATATTTTGATTTGATCTGGAATTGTATCCCATTCTCTCAATTCTAAAAATATTAGGCAATTAACTACAATCCTTTTTTATATCTTGTGATTATTGAGTTCAATTTTTTTTAATAAAATTTAGATTTGAACAAGTACTGTAGTCAGTGACGTACTTATTTTGAAAAAGTGCAGCAACATATGTTGGCTGTTTTTCCGTAAGTGTTGGTCTGTGAGGAGAGACATCAACTTTATTGTGAAATTAGTGGCCTGGATTTCTGTCTTGAAAAACAATAGAAAATGTATTATATGAATATTTCTGTGTCAAACGATTTTCAGTGGCCAGAATAAAATTTCTCCATAGAAAGTCAAGATCATTTTTAAGTGTGTGAGAATTGTCGCACAGCTGCTGCACTATTGGACATTTATCACAAGCATAAAAATAAAATTCTTCCCATTTTTTTCTATAAATAAAAGAGAGAAGGTTTCACTTTTTTCAGGTGAGTATTATCAATAATTGGATCTGTACAATTGTTCAATCAATGAACGGCATCAGCATCACGATGCTGCGACAATGCCTGTCCAATTCGTCACGAATTGAACACTGAGTCAAAATTAACAGGTTCTATAGACATTCACGGTAAAAATAACAACTGACCGAAACATGTGACTTAACAGATAATCAAAGATATGTTTAGATAGAATTTGGGTTTAGGTAAAAGATTGAGGAAAGGAAAATATCCTTCTGACATTCGTAAAAACCTGTGAAATTTTGCACGCACATCAGCCCCTGTCCAAGTGACATGTTCTGTAACTTTTTGACCATAGGGAAACATTTTCTTCTCTTTTGGACCCTGGAGCTACCCTAAACTGATAATGTTCTAGGTACAAGCACATTTTTGACAAAAAAACTATTAAGCAAATTTGCCATGGAAGTGTAAGTGATTATACCAATTTTGAGTCACTCAGGCCTCAGTAAAATAGGTTAATAACATAATCTGGCTGAAATGCAAGTACCCTGAATTTTCAATGGCTAGCTATAGTACCATAAAGAAATTTTACTTTAAAGTGCACACTACGAACTTATTGGAAATTTCCTCAACGTCCACTTAAAACACTAGATCTTTCTGATTGTTATAAAGGTCCATATTGACGATTTTAATTCGAGTCATTCAGTCACATTCCAACGTGCCTGAGCTATTATCCAGCTAACAATAGTTTAGCCAAAAAAGTACAATCATACCTGATAGTCAAGAGGTCAAGGATAGTTGTTGTGAGAAACAAACAGGGATGTGCAAAATTCACCGTTTGTAAATGAATTCGTAACTTGTAATCGATATGACAAAAAAAGGATGTTTTCTTTTCACAAATCAACTTGTTTCGTGTAATGAAAACAAGTTTCTAAAAAGTCAAAACATTTTATAGAAAAAATTCCCTTTAACTTTTATTTTGCAACACTAATCCATACCAAATTGTTGCAAATTCTGTGCCAAAACATACACTATATAATTGAAAATCATACCAGATCGGTGAAAACTTTCTGAATAGAAATTGAAATACCGTGAATATAACAAATAAATTCACTTTTTACACTTTTTGGAAAAAAAATTATTTACGGAAGTAATTTTTGCCCAAACACAAGTATGCAAGAATGTCTAAAATGATTAAATAAACTTTACCGTCATTTCAAAGTGGAAAAAGGCAGCTTGCCAAAAAAAGCAATGTTTGTAATTTAGAATATCTTGTACTTTATGTGAATTGAAATTAAATCAAATGAGTCGACACACCCAGTCTGGGCCGAAACAAAAAAGACGTATCAATAAAGTACCTTTTAAAATTATTTTGAAAAAAGTAGATTTGAATGACCCGATGGCATTTGAGTGCGCTCACAACCATTTCTTGTTGGAGCGCTGTAGAGACGAACCACGTCTTTCAGATCCAGTCTGAAAAATCGTCGCTTTAAACAACAACTGGGTTGTAAAAAAACACCTTCTTCTGTGCAGATGAGAATTTGAACAATGTAATTACTCATCAGACTTGTTGAAAAGGAAATTAAGAAACCTAAGCTTGACTTTATTATTTATTATATGATGAAATCGATTTTGAATTGCAACGGTCTTTATGTGGTAAGAAATTTGTTTTGTGTTACATTGGTTTTGAATTGAATTTTAAATAATCTTGATCGTGCATTATATTTGCAAGATCTTAACAGACAATTTTGATCCTATCAAAATTTAATCCATTGACTTTTAATCAAACACATCACAATAATCAATACTATATTCAAAGAACAAATGTCAGGGGTCATGTGAGGAATATTACACGGACAAGAAAACAAAGTTTGAAAAAATAATATTGCAATACTTACGAAAAGTATTATTTTAAGTGGGATTCAACGAATCTGGTTAGAAATATACCCAACACTTTTTGTTTGAAAACGTAAAAGTTGCACAAAATGCCTGAATTCCTTGGTCAAATTAAAATGTTGAAATATGGAAAAATATTTTTTTTAAATGAGAAGATTGAAAATGAGAAAAATCATTTTGAGCAAACAAATGCATCGGAAAGTTTTTGGCACTCTTCATATTTGTGTGAAAAAATGATAATGATTGAGATTAACTTTGAGATTCACAAAATCATTCCAGAGCAAAGATAATTTTTTCGACTTTTGAGAGAAAATCTGTGTAACCTTGTTTTATATGATATCAAAAAACACTTACCAGCTTAAAAAAAGATCATTTGCATTTTGCAAAAAAAATTATGTCCTTTTATGCTGCAAAGGTCAAAAAATTGTGTTGGGAATAATGATTGCGCTTTTTCTGCCGACCAAAGAAAAAAATTGTTCAAATTGAGGAAAAATATATGTGAGGATATTTTTACTTTCACTATCAAGATATAAGATTAGCTTTTCAAAATCATTCAAACTAATTCAATATAGTTCAATTGTCTACTAAAGTTACTTTGTCATCTTTGTATTATTGTAGCTTTATCTCAAATTGACTTTCAAAAAAGATTTCAAATAGTTATTGAGAGAAATTGGAACTCTTTTGACGCATAATTTGCGTCAAAATTTTAGAAGAAGAAAGTGAAGATTTCTCTCGAAAATCTTTTCTTTTCTCATATAAATGAAGCTTCTGTGAAACGATCACGTTTAATATTTTCAGACATTTTTAGGGTTGACTGACCACTAAAACAAATAACATTCGAATTTTATTAAATTAAATCATAAGTTGCCAGAGAAAAATGCTTTTATGAGGTTGATCAATTTGATGAAACAAGTTTTTGTTATCGCTTTATGAATAACTATGGAATTGGTCAAAAACTGATGGATGACTGGATTTTGATGAGCTCTGTTAATTAACAACGATGCAAAGAAATGGCAGTCAGACAATTGTTGATTAAAAATTCGATAAAAGCTGTTGCGTTATCAATATATTTTTTAAGGTCTGAATTCATGCTTTCCAATTCGGTTGAAAATTTTCGAGTGGTCTGGTATATTTATTTATTGAAAGGTCGTCAAAGGTAAAACTTTCAATACTTGATGATAATCATATGGAAGTAGGTACTCTCTTCTAGTTATAACTATAATAAACTAAAATATAATATATTATATTCTTCATGTTGACTACTTTGTGCCCTTTACTTTGATGAGTGTCATAAAAAATTAAACACAATAATAGTTTGAGATATTCGCTTCAGCTTCACTTTTTTGACAATAAACTTTTAAGTAATCTATTGTTAAGAATGAAGACGTTTTATTTTAGTCTTTTGAAGTGACCTTTTGTAAAGTTTGTGACTTTGCAAATCCTAAACTTTGAAGGTTTTTCAAACAAAGTATATTCTACGTCTTTGCTTTTTTTAAAATACCTCGATTGATATATCGCAGCTGGTATGATTGAATGAATTACGACTGACACTGTTGGAATCAAACAGTTATTCAAACTCAGTGGAAGAGTATTTGAAATTCCAAAGACTTGAATGTAGCAAGGTGTGATTGTATATTGAGGATAACTTGAGGAATAGCCATTACATAGACCTTAATTTTAGTTGAAGTTGGAGAGAACCAAACTAACAAATTACACAAATTTAGCTTAAGTGATGAAACTAACTATCTTCCAAAGAATAACTGGAAGTTTTTGCAAAACTTTCCCAAAACTTTCAAACAGTTTAACTTAATACAACATTGACAAATAAACTAAAGGTCAAGAGCTTTTATTTAGCTTATAATAGTTATCATGAAAAAAGTAATAATTTCTACCTTTTCTCAAAGTATGCTGTTGCATGAAGTTCTACATCCAGAGATCTCATCCTTTTTGAGAAACCCAGTGGCAAAGAAACTTTATGAACAATTCTCTGTATGTCTCTTTGTTATAAATGGGTCAAACAAATTTTTTTATAAACATGCAACAGTTTGTTGACAAAACATATCATGACAAACGATGAGAAAAGAAAAATGTTTGTGTCAATCATTTCGAAAAACGAACAATTGATTTTCTTCAATTCTTTAGTGAATGAAAGAATAAAATGTTAACGAAATATTTTAGTTAAATATATGAATTTTGCAACAGACAATCCTTAAAGTTACATCGAACCAAAAATGCTCCTCCATTTTTTTGCCTCGTCTCAATTTGAGGTTCATTTTTTAGGAGTTAACTTGCATGTGGAATTAATTTGCCAAGATGAAAAGTGTAGGCGGCTGGCTGTGAGACTAAAAATTATTTTGCGCATCACCTTCAATTGAAAAAAAATTGTTGAAAGTGTCCAAAAGTTTTGGAGAGTTAATTTTCCGCCAAAATCACCAACTATGCCATAACCGTGTTGTCGATTCGTTTCTTAAAATGTACCGACTGATTTTTTGTAGTCCAAAATATTTAAAATGCCCATCAAACGAAGGCACGAAAGGTCTTTTTTGAAGTTTGAATTTTATCTTTTTGTTAATTGATTCACGAAGAAGCTTAAAAAAATTAAATTTGAAACTGTCTTTGGCTGGAAGCTAGAGTTCTTGTGCAATTAAATTTTAAGTTAATGAAGTAATTTACAAGATTCAGCTTGTACTTAAAATTTTCTTTTATTTGCATAAGAATTACAAAGTTGCTAAGGTTTAAGTACTTGTCTTTTGGTGGTCTAGGCCAACTATTTATTAGTATAAATGTTTTTTGTAATGAAAATGCCTCATTTTAGCAACTGGTTTATCCTCTGGGAGCAAAAAGGGATAATTACTTGTTTGGGTTGGAAATTTCTGGGAATAATATTTTACTTTGAATACAAAACTGTTTATACTATTCCAGTTGTGTTTTTCAAATGGCTTCAAATTTTTAATCATGATGTGTTTCGAGGGGTGAATTTCAACTTTTGATCCAGTGAATAACATGTTGTCATTGCGTTAGGAAGGAGAGGAGATTAAATTTTTTCAATAATCGCCCCAAGTCCGTCTGTTTTCATATTTGATTGAAATTTTCAATTGAGTTATACTCATAGGGGGCTGTGTTGCTCTACCTGTTAAAAATGATCCTTTGTCTAGACATTCATCACTCTTAATATCTAAAAGTCATCATCATGAACCACCAAGTGTAATAGTAGCTTGATTGAAGACTCCACCAAAGCTTTTTTCAACTTATTATTTTCCGAAATAGCTTTGCGAGGGGAGAGGTATTTCTGTAAACAACCCAGGTGTTGCCTCGACATGACAAGTAGGAATCATTATATTGTAAGCATTATTGGTGAAGTACGACATCAAAATTGTTTATAGCAGGAAACCCATTGCTAATGACAAAGATGATGAAGCACCCATTCACTACTTTGCGAACAACTAAAAATGGCCATTTGTTAGGACACTACAAACAAGTTTAAGTATACCAAAACAAAGGTGACCTTGCAGGTTGGACAAGAATTGTTTAGGGCCAACCCTGATGATGCAAGCAAGAATCCGTAATGTGACTTTAGTACAACAATTGCAGCGATTTATCCTAAAATCACACGAATAAATCTCTGGTTTTGTTCAGTGCACTAATTCATGTAGAAAATTAAGATTGCTTTTCCCAAAGCTCAGATCCGGGTCGGCTTGCACATAGAAATTTTTCTAAAGCAAAAATGATTTAGAGAAAAAAACTTCTTTATAAGGATGGCTCAATAATTATGAGAAAGTCTTTGTAAATCTGTAATTAAATCTTTATAAGCACTAAATAGAAATTATGCGTATTGACCAATAATTAACAACTTGTTACCCTTCGCTTTCAGAATGTTTGTGGGAAAACAAATGAAAGATATTTGTTTTCAAAATTTTCTTTCAGAAATTTTGCTTTTATCATTTTTTGTTTTCATTTCAATTTCTTGCCAAAATTTTTCTTCACAAAAAAAATTATTTTGGTTGATTACTAGAAAAAGTTCCTTGTTTTCGAACTAGATTCTCATCAGTTTTGTTATTCTCTGACCTAAATTATCACAGTGAAGAGCAATCTTTTTGTGAATCAAAAACTTGTAGAATTTAAAAAAATCAAACAAACATAATCATAAATCATGTCTATTCAATTAACAGCATGAAAAAAATTCTTGATCATAAGCTGCCAAACAGGCAGTTGAGTCGTCGTTGTTTCAATGAAATGAAATAAAAACCAAGTATTATAGATGAATTGTTTTCGAGCAAAAGAAAAAAAACCTTGCCACGATGTCATCGTTGTCAGCTGTATGAAAAAGCCTAAAGAAGCGCATGCAATCAGATTAAATGTCGATGAAAAATCGAATCACGATTGCAATTAAATTTGCCGAAACTATTACAAAGTAATTACGCCTTCCACGAAAATACTTTAAAGATCAAAAACGTTCAGTGAAGTCTCAAGTTGCAAAAATTACATTAATTTCTGAGAATCATAAATGGTGTCAAGAAATTATACTTATACGGAAAAATTACTTCAAAACATCTTATTTTCGTGCAAAATTGTTGGGAAGGCTTAGGAATGTAACATGTGTATATTTAAGACACAAAATCAATCATCTTTGATTTAAGGCTTTACCACAACGTATATAAACTAGGCATTGATAATGTTTGTGTTAATTTAAGTCTCATCATGTATAAGTATCAAATTTTGGGTTAATTACTTTTATTTTACCGTTTTGAAACGGTAGTTCATTGATCTGGGTTCCATTCCTATCTGTTAAAAGAAAGATGAAAACACACAGATTTTTGGATTTCAAAGAAGATAATTCAACCATTTCTAAAAAGCTTTTGAGGTAGAGATGGATCATGACCCAACCCGACCCGAGCATACTTTTGACCCACAGCAAATAAAATGCCTACCCGCCTTTGACCCGACCCGAAGAGATTTTTTTTTACCCAAATGGAAAAAATTTGATGTTTTTAGGGGAGATTTTCCAAACCCAAACCTTAGATGGCTGACCTGACCTGACCTGACCCGAGCTACAAAAAAAATGACCCTACTCAACCCGGGTCAAAAATTTTGAGGACAATTCATAGGCCTTAAAGTTTATGATGAGAAGATTCGAGAACCCCGCCAAAGCTTGAATTTGCTTGTCAACTAAAATGTTTCTAAATTGCAAGATTTGAAATCTTTTAGGGGAAAGCTTTTTGGATTATTTTTATTTATTTCGGGAGCAAGCTTTAGGAAGCCATTCTTTGTGGTCTCTAGGCTGCAGTAGATCGATATGCATTGTTTCATCCATCTCAAAACCTTTTGGAAATTAATCTTGGCAAATATCTCTAGTACTTTTTCTCTAAAATAATAAAAATCTCATTAAACGCTCAATATGTGCATCTTTAAGATTTGCCCGCTTCGAAAGGAATCTTTTGTAAATATTTTTGCAGGTTTTTGCAAAGACTACATCCATTTATGATGAGCATTTTTCCATAGATTTCATGCAACTAGCTTTTAGTTTTCTCGCCTGGTTATCATGTCAAACAATTTCATCAAAAGTCTTTTGAGGCCTGAATGCACATCTTCAGTTTCGGTGAAATTTTCTCAACACGAACTTCAACTCTCTATTAGGCCTTTTCAAAATTGCTGAAATTGATTTTTCCCATTTAAGTAAAGGGTAAAACTTTTGCTAAGATGACTAAAGACCTCCTGAGGGGTAATTATTTTCCTCAAATTCTCTCAGTTTATCGGTGTACATTTGAAAATCTTGATTTTGTTGGTGTAGACCGTCGAAGCTAGCATATTTGCAGAATTAATTTCAACAATCCACAGAGATAATTACAAAGTAAAATTTTACAGCGGAGAAAGTGAGTTGAGTGAAAGTTTAACATTTCATTCAAAAAAGTGATGTCCATTCAACATTTGTTTGGCATCAAGTTTTTTTTCTTTGGCTCGCAAATTTTTTTTTAGCTTTGTGTTGGACAACAATTGTTGAAAAGTTCCCAGACAATGCATCATCAATTTCGCAGCACGGGATGTGCCCTGACCTCCCTTGGCGTTACTGCACTTAACAGTTAATATCCTCTCAAATGTCTCTTTCACTTTTAAATAAAATTGCTGATGATAAAAAGAATTTCATTTTTATTGAAAAGGTCAGAAAATTAGAAACCAAATGGCTTCTAAATTATGAAAATCAATTTTTAAAACTAAACTATGCCATGTGGCAAAAAAAAATTTTTTTTCTAGCCAATCTAATATGTGTCCTCAAACTAGGAATCTTTTTTGAATTATTTTACACTAACTAACTGTAAAATTTTTCTCACAAACATAAAGGTCAAAAGTGAAGACAATAAAACCAAATGAAGGTCAGATTGTTTATGGATGTAAAGTTTGAAGTAGCTTGAAATTTTTCATAAACCCATCTTGGCAAATGGGTCATGCACGTTTCATCGCGTTAATGGATTAAACTTTTTAGATTCCAACAAGAAAACTAACTAAGCTAATATCAGAGGCCTTAAACGGCGTGAAGACACTAAGACTTGCCATCTCGAAGATACAGCAAAATTTTGACCTTGAACAAAAACATGTTTGTTCAACACAACAATATGCAGATGATCTTAAAAAAAATAATGCCAAGTAAAGTTTTGCTGAAACAGAGCAAACAAATTTATTTTTGTAAACCATTTTGAATGCTTCCTAAAATTCAAAGTTCTTTGTATAAGTGTTGGCCAGTCATTCACACGACCTCACGTGACACACAACCTTTGTGGATGTTTTTTATCATTCAGTATAAGAATATATGCCGTTTGAAAATCTTCATAAAAGTGATGAACGAGCCTCACCATATCTAGTCTTTTATTTCTACTATTTCTAAACTTTACTAACACCTTCATTCGTCAAAATTGATTCATAAAAGGCAAAATGTTTTAGACAAAGCCATTGAGACAGTATTTCATTACGTCTATTTTCATTTCGCAGCCAAAAGTCTAAATTCACATCAGATCATTTCTGAGGGCCCTCTATGGAAAAATAAAGAAATTTTTTGCAACTTCTTCCGGCACCATGTTAATCATTTTAGACTGTAATTTATTCACTGATTGATAGAGTTGGATTGTAGAATCACAAATTGGTGTTCACATTGCCCAAAGGTTGAAATGATGTTTTATTTTCTAATAAGGACGTAAAAATGTTCGCAGAAACTCGATTTTTAAACTGTTTCACCTTTTTAAGTCTCAGACTTAAAATATTAGTTGATAAAACACTAATTTTATGTCAAAAATATTTTTTGGAAATTGGACATACCATTTAAAGTAAAAAAGAAAGAGCTTTTTGCTTACTAGAAGGAGTATTTTTGTCCCCTAATTTGTTTTGGGTATTTTTAAAATCTTCTATGGGGAAGTTATTTGTACACGTTTCATGCTGCCCAAATAATTTTACCTTTATCAGAAAATAACATCTTATCCTATCTAAAAATTGATAATTACATCCCAAACACTTTCATCTGGCACCGTTCGTTCGCCAATTTTCATTCTTGCAGACTCATGTCAAGCTTATTAGCATAGCGAAGCAATTATCGTTGAGTAAGAATGTTTAAATTTGACAAAGATTTCAGGCGGCTAAAAATTTATCCATTCTCATTCACGTCATGAAACCTCGTTTACCCTTTACTAGTTCAAAGAAACAACAACTTTATAATCTCGTGAGTCATTTTACACACACAAAGCTTAAACATGACCGTTCTTGTCAGCGAACTTTTTATGCCAAACATCAAGGATGGTTAAATTAACTTATAAGGCATTGTGATTCAACGCTTGAAGGAATTGAAATCCAGAATAACAGGTAATAAATTTGAGGCAAAAGAAATTTATCATGTTGGTGTCTGAGTAGTTCGACGTGTTTAAGTTTTATTCAGAGATCCGGATTCTAAAATCCTTGAATTGAAATTATTTCTGTTTGTGGGGTACGTCGACAAAGACCCTCAAACTTTGGTTTGATCATCATCCAAGTGATCCATCATAAGTTGACGAAAGACACGCAAATTTTAAAATCAGCCAGAGAAAAAATATATTCGCAAAGGATAAATTATGTTTTAGGGGCTCGCCAAAAGTGAGTTCCATTTCAATGCACTTAACTCGAGTCTTGCTGAAAGTTCAATCTGTTAAACAACTCATATTTTTCTGCTTTCTTTTTGAACCCAATCGTTATCCAAAAATTATTTTTTCATTGGATTTTATCAAATACTGCCAGATTCATAGCTGAGTCAAATAAAGTAAAAGTTCGAAACACCAGGACCAGTATGACTAGTTCACTGTAAAATCAAAAAAAGATTTTAGAAATAAATTTTCAATAAAAGTGTCACTATCTATATAAAAAATAAAATGTCTAAACTGAACAAAACTTTGACTTCGCAGCTGCTTAATAGTATCAAACCAGACTTTTTTTTATTTGTTTAAGCTAATTCGTAAAGAATCAATTTTTATCAATCATGCAAGAAACAGCAAGCAAAAATAAATCAAAATCTTTTCTTATAACTCCTAAATTCATAAATCTATAATTTTATATCACATTGATTGATCAAAGTTTACTTTTGTAAAATTACTATAATGAGCCAAATAATGAATTCTAGTTCTTATTTTTGGGTCGCACACAATGCCTCAGTGGCAAAATTCCACTACGGCAGTCCGAGTTCGATACACAGTCCAGGTCCAATGCCCAGTCTTGACCCTCATCAACATTATTCAAGAAGAAAGAAGAAAAGATAGAGAGATCCACTAGTGTAAAATTATTTATTCTGCTTACTAAAAAACTTTTCATTCATGCTGTAAAACTCTTAAAAAATATTGTAATTATAATTATCCCTCCCGAGCAAAGCGAGGGGGTAAGTTTAGCGATAGGGCGTGACATCCGTCCTTCTGTCTGTCACATCATTCTCCTCCCACAACAGTGGATCTAGAGACTTGAAAATTGGCATGCATATTCTACACATAGGGGTAAGTTTAGCGATAGGGCGTGACATCCGTCCTTCTGTCTGTCACCTCATTCTCCTCACACACCAGTGGATCTAGAGACTTGAAAATTGGCATGCATATACCACACATAGAGGGCTCCAAAGTTACCGATCAGATTTTTGATATTTTGCCTAGAAGTCGAAATATTTAAGTTCAAAGTTATATTGTAAAATGGGTGGGCTGGCCCCTCAAAAAATGCCACAGTTGTATCAGAAACTAAAGTCTTCCATGCCCTTGCAACATTACCATTGATGTAAAATGTTTCA
>Ga0194133_10005497_pt1 | contig 16116 bp, 8 predicted proteins | sample TA2KigOf40mmetaG_FD_155448 | JGI IMG/M metagenome (GOLD analysis project Ga0194133, IMG submission 155448) | Freshwater microbial communities from Lake Tanganyika, Tanzania - TA2015055 Kigoma Offshore 40m | ecosystem: Environmental > Aquatic > Freshwater > Lake | place: Tanzania: Lake Tanganyika...
GGTAATAATTATTCTTTACTATTACATTAAAAATGAATAATTTCTCTCACCTGGGAACAAAGTTGATGATAGGACCAGAGGAATTTTTCTGTGTAACTTTTTTCTAACAGATTGATATTAACCCTAATCATTATATCTTTTAAAAGGATAGAAAAAAAGCTAAAGTTACTTTATCATCTGACTCAACATCAGAGGGCTCCATGTCTGATTCTTCATGACTTGATTCAGCTAACTTGTCATAAATTGCCTTGTATTTCTCATGACTGTGCAGAGGGCAAGATCCTACTTCAGCAGAAGCTGTTATAATCCGGCGAGCATTGCCAATAATGACACATGTCTGAACTTGAGGATCCTGAAATGGCATTCAGCAATCAATTTTGTTTCTCATTAATTTTGAAAAAGAATTACCCTAAATGTAACAGATTTGACACTGCCTGAAGAATCACCATCTGCTAGAATGGCTGTTTGTCTGATTAATTTAGGCTTCACACTACCCTCGGAGGCCATCTTGCAAAGGGCTGGGGGTGTGCAAGACTTACTTCCAACATTTCGTATCCTTTGGTTGTAAATCCGAGAAATGTTCTAAATTTGAGAAAAATGAGTGCAATGAAATATTAGAACTGAAACTCTGATGACAACTTCAAGGATTAAAACCATCTCTTATTGCAGTATATTATAAACTCACCAGCTTTCCTGTTACCGGATCAATAGGTGCATTTATTGGTATGTTGTTACCATTACCCAAGGCATCTTTAGCAAAAGAATTGTTCATTTCACTGGAAACTGAGGATCGGGACATGCGCCAAGTTTGGGTTGAGTTTGTGCTTGAATGGGAGTCGAGTCGAGATGATGACAACTAAAATTGAAAGTTAGAAATTATAGTACATTTGTGGAATATGTGGGATAGTGATGGATACTGGTCAAAACATTTTGACCAGGGCCAGGTTGAATCATTATTTTGTTGCTCAGGTTGGGTCGGGTCAGGTCAGTCACCTCTGGGTTTGGAAAATTTCCCCCTAAAAAATACCAAATTTTTCAATTTTTTCTCTTCGGGTCAAAAAAATCTCATCCGGTTGGGTCAAAGATGGGCTGGCCTCTTATTTACTAGGTCAAAAGTATTCATTTCCCTGTCAAAAATGATTTGCGTGAGAAATTCAATATTAGTAAAATATTTTTCCCAAGAGTCTAAATCAATGAAGACCTCTTGTTATGAGACAATCTTTACTAAATCACTCACCTGGGAGTCCTGAGAATGTTTTCTGGTCACAGTCCATGAATTCCTTCTTTGGTGATTTGGTTGGCCAATAATAAGACTGTCAGGGTTCTTTTGTCTAGACTGCTGATGGCAATGAGGGTGGTGCCCTCCGTGATTTCTCCAGGAATCTACCAATTATAAACATAAATATTTTCCCGCCAACCAATATAAATTGTTGTTACTAGTGATGGGTCTGGATCAAAATTTTTTGACCCGGTTTGTTTTGGGGTAGTTTTTTTGCTGCAAGGGTTGGGTCGGGTCAGCCACTTTCATGTCTGGAAAATTTCCCCCCAAAATCCCAAATTTTTTAATTTTTTTACCTTCTCAAATCAAGGCAGGGTTAGCCCATTATTTACTGTGAGTAAGAATGAAGTATGCCAGGGTTGGGTCAGGGTTATCTCTAATTGATACTCAGAGGGGTAACAAAAGGAGACACATGAGGCTTCTGTAAGGTTTCACACTCAACAAGGCTCACCCTTCTACCATCTATAAACAATACAGTATTGATTTTTTTCATGATAGGGAAGGTAATCTCTTATTTTCTGTAGTTGCTGTTGTTTTCTTAAGTGTCTAGCAAATTTAATCATGTAAGATACTTTAAACCCAGGCTGGAAATAGTTTTTTTGTGCATTTTGTGGCAACCCGGGGTCAAAGGTTGCTAGAGGCGTCAGGGATCATCCCTGTCTGGGTTTGAACCTCCGACCCTCAGATCTCCAGCCAGATGCCATGACCATTTGGCTACGGAGACCCGTCATACCTTTCAAGAGGTCACCCCGAAGTTATTAAGATATTTCGCTTTCCAAATCTTATCAGAGCACCACACTTATTGATTAAAACAAAAAAATAACCTGATCTTGAGGATGAAAAATTTTCACTCGAAAGGGAAGCATGACGTTTTGCTTTGTTCTGCTTTAGTTGAATGTCAGCTATCTGTTGGGCATATTCGCTTCCAGAAACAGCAAGTCCATCGCCTACAATTGAAAGGTTTTTTTATTGTGCATGACTTATTATCATAATGTTTCACAAAGTCACAATACTTATTTCATTTGAATCTTTGTATCCTAAAATAATTTTCTTCAGCCTATCAAACGGCCATTTTGAGGAGATAAGCAAGCCCTGATTCCTATGCTTCTTTATGTTACAGCTGCACATGTTGCTTTTGTTAAGAGGGGCATTGGCATGAGATCCATGAGTTCCACTTCCACTATTCAAACTATTTGTATTGGCAGGTGTTTGGCGGTTACTAAAGTTAGAGCTATGTCGGCACCGTCCAATCCCCCTTTCATCAAAATGGAGACAAGGTTCAAATAATGAATTAATTTAAAACTAGGCTCTAAAGTTACCTGGTAACTCTAGACTCCTCAATAGCTTTGCATATCATAACACAATCTTTTTTGAATTGTTTTGTGAGGATGGCATAAAGAAAAGGGTTAAAGCTGGAAAACAATCATCTTTTGTACTTGAGCATATTTTTGATTGAGATTTGAACCTTCATAACTTGGAAATAGCCCTTACCATGAGTTGAGAGGCAGAATGAACACAGTGAAGACCTTTGCTTGCTCAAGAGAAATAAGGTGCACTCCAAAACAAGATGTAAGGGCAAACAAGGCAATAGGAAACCAGCAGATGAAGTCAGTAAAAACAAGAAGTGCCATTCGCTTTGCTATCCTTCAGATACAATTTTGACATTTTTCATTTATTGCAGAAAAGGTTGTAAGCTGGAATTACCTTGAATCATTTGAATTCCACGCTTGTGATCCTCTTATTGCACAATACATCTTTAGATAACAGCCCATGAGGATACTAAAACCAACACCGTTGATTAGGGTCAAGAAGATGACATAGCCAAGACTGAGACTGTCTCCTGCAATTCAAAAAGTTTTCCATCCATTACTGGACTTTTTTTTGCAAGTAAGAACTTGCAAACAAAAAGTTATGACTAACCTGTTTCAAAGGGCAAGCAAACTGCAAATTTGCTATAATCAGAGACTCCCACAAGGGGTAATGAGGCCATGGCAATCCCATAAATCCAACCACAGACCATAATATAGGCAGCATGTCGTAAAGAAAGGCGTTTGTTCAGATGCATTGCATGAGTAATTGCATAATTGCGTTCCAAAGTGATGACTGACAAAGTAAAGATACTCAAAGCAGAGCTCAGTACCCCAAAGAATCCAGCAGCCTGAAAATAATTACTTGTAATGCCAAGAAATCTTGATGACCTTAGATCATTAAAATGTTGCCAAAAGTAGAATAACTTTTTCATTCCAATAAGGTATTTTCCATTTCTCAGACAATCCTTGATAATGAATGCAAATCCATGACTTTTTTTAAGTTTTTCTAAAATTCTCATCAGAATGACCAGATTTATTAAGTAAAACAAAGGGGTCGCCGTATCCTAATGGTTAGGTCATCTGACTGAGGACTGGGAGACTGGGGCTCAATCCCCAGTTGGGGCAAATCTTTGACCCCAGGATATGTCTTAGAATAATCATCAAACATTATGATGGTTACCTCAGTCAGGATTGATTGTTGTGCAGATCACATCAACAAAAAAAGCTGATTTAATTTTCAAAAATACAAAATAATATTACATCAGAAAATACCATTCCCAAAAGTAAACCAGCAATAGTTCAGATGACTGTAAGACACAATAACAGTGTAGGGAATTGTAAACTCTAATACTTCATTGGAATTGGAAGAATCAGTTCCTAAACCGACCGTAAGCTGTTAATAAAAAAAAGACACAAGTAATGTCTAGAAGATTTATTTTCACAGCTTTGACTCTTTACTTTCTCCAGCCATTCCTGACCTGAATCTCCGGAATTTTGTTCTTTTTGCTTTTTGAGAGTTTTAGCCTCTGATAATTTAGTCTTTGGTGATGTTTGAAAGAAGAGTAGAGCAGTCTTTATTAATATGATTTTTTACCTTTATGTTTCTTATTTTCCCCCTTTATTCAACAAAGTACACAAGTGTGGAGTACCATTTTTCTATACAAGACAATGTAAAGTCTTACCTAGATTCTTTTATATTCACAAATTGCCTTTATTAAATTCCAAAAAATTTTGCATTCAGAAATTGAAGCTTAGTTTGTGTCTTTCATTTTCTGTACTACTGATTTCTCTCAAAGTTTTTTTGCTTTATTCAAGAAAAAGGCAAATAGCTATTCTTTAGAAAAGTACATCGTTTTTGTATCATTTTTAATTCTCTTTGAAATTTTGGTTGACCCTTTTTCCCTTTTTGTCGATTGAAGCTTGTTTTTTTATTCAAAAGTATTTTCATTTTGTGCAGCCATATTTGAAATTACTTCCCAAACTAGCTGGGTTTAATTGACTACCTTGGGTCTTTGCAATAGATTATTGGATTGTTTAGAAGTTCATATTGATTTTTCATTTCAACATTGACTTGATAATACAACTTTTAAACTATGTTGATTGCAACTATAATTTTCTACCTGGCAGGCAGTTGAAAATTGCCAATTGATAGCGTATCGTCTGAATTCCCCCAATGTTGAAGCATCTACAATAGCTAAGAATCCCAAATAAAGCCCCATGAAGAAGTCAGCTGCTGCTAAATTACAGACCAAAAACCTAGAAAAATAAATATACCAAATGGAAATGAAAAAGCGTGACTAAATCTTTTCATCCATTTGCTTACCTAGGGACATCCATTTTTCCTCTTGATGCAATGAGTACAATGACAACACACCCATTGCCAAGAAGTGCCAAAAGAAAGACAATCCAGACACTGCAGCGAAGGGTCCACCAATCAAAGAGGTCATTGCATGGAAGGAAGGTGCCAGGAGCTGGCATGCACTTGAAATTTTTGTCATTTTAAGATAATAAATCTGTGTTTTGATAGATTCAATGCATTTTTATAGTGTATGTAAAAGAACTAAAATTAAAAAAGAATAGATTTGGGAAATAAAAACAACAGCCAAATGAATGAAAACCTTTTATGACACTTAGAGATGGATCAAGCAACGAAACCATTCAAAGTTAAAACTTTTTTATAAGACCAAAATAGAAAGAAAAAAGTTTACTTTCTTATGGCTCTCTAAGAACAAAGGGTAAAGGTGTGCTGATGGCACAACCTGGGGGGGAGCTGCCCAAGGTTGTGCCAGGCAGGGATACCTCAGGTTTGTAAACAAACTGAGGTCATTCAAGATTGATTTTTCAAAGAGTGAGCATTTGAAAAATTGGGTTAGAGTTTTTAGGATTATCCCAAGTAATGGGGGCCCAACCCACCCACCCAGTAGCACAGGTAGAAAAACCTAAGCATATAGGCCAAGAAGGCCTACCGTGGGGAAGCAAGGGGTAGAGAAAGGACAGGGGATGACTGGGAGTGGAAGAGGGCTTACCATCTTCCAGCCAGTGAGGTTTACAAAGTCCCTACTGGCAGCTCCCGGCCCGCACCAGACCTTTCTTGCATTTTGGTATTGCTACCAGATTAGTTTATTGTATCTCACAGGAGTTTGTGAGTACAGGGTGATCAATCTGAGACAAGATTGATGACCCGCCCGACCCGGCTGACAGGCTACCGCACACCTTTATCTATGAGATAGATTGCTAGAGAGTAATAAAGAAAGCTAGACAAATTTTATTTTGACTGTAACAAGGCCAAATCATCAGATTTTGTTTGGGTGAAGTTGTGCTGGATAAGACAGAGTTGTTCCAAAAAATCATTTCTTTTAAAAAAAATACAACTTCATATTGATCCATTTTATGGTAGATACTTTCCTCGAAATTCTATCATTTTAGTAAATTTAATCTTCTAGACTTTTATGGCCCCTTTTATAAACTTTTAGGTGGTACTTAAAACAAAAATCATCAACTATTTTCAATGAAAAACTATCCCATGTTTGAACAAAGCATGTAGTTTTTACTTGAATTCCTGGCGGTGGCAGCACAAACATGGCAGAATTATCTGCTGCCCCTCTTGATGACATGTCCCAAAAGTTTCCTGCTCCGATTGAATCGTTTTTTGAATCTAGAATCATTGAAGAAAAGTTATGAAAAATCAGTGATTACAATATTGAATTGCTTTGAGTTTACCATCACAATCAACCACTGCTTTTTTCAAGTAAATTCAAGCAATTCAGTTTCTTTTTCTGACTATGGTAACTCACTAATCCAGGGTCAAGAGCCCACAAACAATTGTGTCTCAAATAGTGGACATAACTCAAGGCAAAAGCTGTCTCAGTCAGCAATAAAATAATCTGTGTCACCAAAATTTTTGAGTATTAGAATATCTTCAAAAATATTTCATTTAGCTTTAAGGATTTTTGGCCAGCCTAAATCAAGTGATCTAGATGCTGCCGAAAATCTCATGTGTAAAAAAGTTGAAACATATATTGATCTAGGAATGTGCGTTTTATCATTTCCCCAACTACAAAATAAGCTGGAAGATTATTTACTTTTATTGGCTATAAAGATAAATTTATTTTGACACTCACAAACAGGCTTTTAGTCAAATCACAATGACTTCAAAAATATATTTCTCATAAAAATCCTAATATTGAAAAATCATAAAAGTACCCAAGACTGTCCAAAGTGGTTTAGAAACATTTGCCTCCCAATTATCTTGATCCACAAGAAGACCATCACTTGACGAAAAGAAAATTGTCTCTTTCAGATTTCCAGATTCTGTAAACTCTGGCATCAGATTCTCAAAAGTAGATTGCATAAACTGGCAGCAATGATAAGCATAAGAAAGAACCAGAGTTTGAACCTTTGGAAAGTGAGCTGGACCTAAGAAATTAATCACATATGAACATCAACATAGATTGAATGATGGAGAAAGTTTTTTAGTAATTTGGTGATGGTTAAAGTATGTAGAAATCTAGTCATTTGTATTTAAGGGCTAAGAGTCTTCAGCTTAAATGCTTCACTTTAGCTTAATGAAATATCACAGAGTTTTATTATTTTCCTAAAGGCTTTAGTTACCTGGAAACTCAATCAAAAAAGGGTTGTTGTGAGTTTTGATTTGATGAAGATTTTTGAGACCCCTTGATGGAAATTTGGAGAAGAGATTCATGCCGAGGTTTCTGTGAAGACTCAGAGTTACTATAGATAAAATAAATTTAAGATGTTCTTTGAATTACATGTCAACAAGGGAATCCATATTAATAAAGGCATCATCGTGAATCTGATCAATTCTGTTTGCCATTAAATCTCTGTTGAAAAAAATTCATTTTTCGTTTAAACAAAAAAAGCTCCTATTTTTAAGATTTCTTACAAAACTTGGAGACTTTGAAGGCCAGAAAATGAGTCCTTTTCAATTCTTGATATATTGTTGTGATGAAGAATTAGATCATGAAGTAGAGAGAGACTTTCAAAAGGTCCAGCTTCAAGATCACGACTCTTCAAGTCGGTAATTTCATTACGACCAAGATCTCTGAACCAAAAAAAATGAGAATTTTCAGCAAATGATATTTTACACGGAAAACTTCAACTTACAAAACTCTGAGCTCTTTGCACTCTTTCAAATCAGGAACCCTTGTCAGTTTGTTTCCCTTCAGCTCACTTAATGAAAATGTTTTCAATTATTATATTAAATGCGTTTCTCAATTCTTCAAATAGAATATCACTTTCTAACATAAATACTCACAGACTTTTCAATTGAGGACAAAACAGGCACAAATCTGGTGAGACACTTGACAGTTTAGATTTGTCCATTCTTAAAACAGTAAGAGAGCTTGTCCCATTGAAATTTGGAAAGTGTTGATTCATTTTAACTTCAGTAAGAATCCTGTAGAACAATTTATACATATTTTGTTTTCAAAACAAGTGGAGGAAACACTTTTGATGGTTCTTACAGTTTCTTCAAGTTTGACAATCCAGCAAAAGCATTGATGTGAAAACTTTTCAAAGGATTTCCTCTAAGATCCAGATCCTCCAAGATATTTAACCTTTGCAAACTATCTTCATCTAAAGTCTCAATAGAATTTTTGCCAAGGTTTCTACAAAAAGAAATGAATTTATTTCTAGCTTGATCTAACTGAATGTTAAGTAAAAGCTCTTGTAACTTTCTGATTCTTCAGAACATAAAAGAAACTTTCTAATAAAGTTTTTTCTCAGACAGTGACAGTTTGTGAATAAACGATGGAAAGTTTAAATTTCAACTCCATCAATTTTAAATTGGGTTGGAAAATTTATCCTCTGAAAAAAAACATTAATTTTTTTGAAACTTTTTTGAAAACATGTAAAGATAAACTTACAGCTCTTTCAAACTTTTCAGTGCAATAATTTGATTAGGGAATTCTGAAAGACTGTTTGATTGTAGATCTCTGAAAATTGTCAAGTATTTAAATAAGTTTGAACACTTGAAGAAATATGTATGAAAAGAAAACTTACAGTTCACTCACAAATGGTAAATGCTCAAAGGCATTATCCTCAATAATACTTATTTTGTTGAAGCTCAAATTTCTGCAATAAAAATGACATGGTGTAAACATTTCTTTTAGCAATATACCACAAGGGGCTGGTAAAATTTTGAGTTTAGAGTTCACATTTTTAATGATGGTATTTCTTAAGATCTAAGGGGGATTTACAACTTCATTTTTAAAAAAGCATGTTTTTAAAAATCTTCTTATTAGCTTACATGATTTTAAGGTTTTTGTTTGCATCAAAAGAGTTTGCCTCTAAACATGAAAGGAAATTCCTTGATAAATCAACTGATTCAAGGTGTGGTAGATGGGCCATAACATCTTTTGGAATATTTCTTAGATGGTTGTTTGCCAAGATCCTAAGAAAAAATTAAACATTTTCTAAACATTTTCCTTTAATCTTTTTTAAGTTCTAGAAATACTTACAGATGCTGCAAACTATGAAGATTTTCAAACATTTCTTTTGGCAGAACATTCAATTTGTTATTTTGCAGATCACTGGAAAAGTTTCAAAAAAAGTTAGCGAGAAAATAAGATTTTTTGTTGATGTTTTTTCTGACTCAACAATTTTCAATTTAAAATTCGCAAGCATTAAAAAAAAGTCTTCCTAAACTAATGCATTTGAAATTTTTTTTGTCTTAGTATTTATTAGAGAAAGTTTACCGATGCATTTTACAAAGATCAACAGGAAAGAGGCTCTTATAGATTCTTTATCCTACTGGATTCTTGTTGCCCTTGATAAAACTTTCTAGCACTATCCTTTACAAATATTTGTCTTTTGGTAAGTACTTCAATAGAAATCATTTTTATAGACATACAGTTAGCTTTTCAGAATACAATCCCAACATTACCTTTGAGATATATTCATATCAGGAATTGTTTCTTAATTGCTATTTATTGGATCACTAATTCTATAATGAACAATTACATTCGCACAATACAAAAGTATTTCGTATCATCTTTTTCTATTTAGGTCAAAACAAGCTTTTCTTATTCCTTTTTTTGGCCATAACATCCATACCCACCGGATATGGAATTTATCAATGGTGGTCTCAGATACGAGGAAAGAAGTCTCTAGACGATTGAAATGTCTGATATATTTCAGACCGTGAAAGGAAAGATACATAATTTTTTGTGCCTGAAAAGGTCCAAAGGCTCAAAAGCAACACAAGTTATTCTGGTCAACTCTTTTTGCAATGTGAAAAAGTGTAACTTCAGTTTGATGAAATGTGTTGGCCCAAATTCAAGTCACGGCTGATTTGAAGAAGAATGGAATGTTTTCAGATTGGATCAAATTTTTTCCTTTAACAATAGAGCTAAAATAAGATAAGAGCTTTGTTTAGAATGTCAAAAATGTTGGGTGTGATTTAAGAAGGATGAGAATGGAATAAATATCTCAAAAGAATATGTTTGGATTTATATCTTGTGTAAGAAAAACTCCAAAGAAGTGGATAAACTTGTTGACGCAGGATTTAAAAGGTATGGTAAATTTATGCGAGGTAATCAGACGTCAAGAAATAAGGCAAATGAGATAATAACTGTTAATCAGAGGTAGGGGAGGGTTTATATATATTAAATGCCGATCAGCAAATTCAGCAGTCCAGAAGTTTTGTCAGTCAGAGTAAGCTGTCAACCTAACTACTGTAAGTGGAAAGGAATGTGGCTAGTATCAGAAGGGAAAAGGAAGCGGTATCATTAAAGGACAAAACTAAATTCCGTCAGTGTAAATGAGTTTAGTGATCAAAAGATCATTATGTTTATTGTAATAATTTTTTAAGATGAATAAAATTGAAACCTGATGCAAAACTGTAAATTTAAACTTGAGTAAACTGTAAGTTTACCTAGAAGCAAGCAAGTAAATGAATAAAAACAGGACAGCCCCTTGTTTAAAGAAATTAGCTATTCTAATTTCACACATCAAATTAAGCCAGCTTTTATAAAACCTTTTTCTTTTTGTCAAACTTTCAAAGTTATAAACATCCAGAATTTTAGGTTATCAAAGGTCAGCTTAAACTTCAAAGGATACTTTTAGGGATGGGCCCCGACCCGACCCAAGCATACTTTTGACCCACAGTAAAAAAGAGGCCGACCCAGCTTTGACCCAACTGGACGAGATTTTTTTTGACCCAAAGAGCAAAAAATTGAAAAATTTGGGGTTTTAAAGGAAAATTTTCCAAGGTCAAACCCAAACCAAAGATGGCTGACCCAACCCAACCCGACCCGAGCAACAAAAATTTGACCCATCACTAGACCATATTTTGCATCAACAAATCTAGTAGTAGAAATCAGCTTTTTGTAAGTTTTACGATATAGATTGGACCTCCGAATGATTTGAAACAAGGCATGCAGAAAGTCTAATCAATTTTTATTTTGACCTCTAAAGTTTGACTAAAAGATCCGCTTGCAAATTATGACAGCCTTAAAAAATTGAATCTGAATTTGATCTGAGGCTGCAGGGCTCGAGGCAACTGAAAAGTGATTGTTTGTATGGAGATTTGAAAGTCTAAGTTTCACCAGTAACAATTAAAATCTTGAATAGATAGAAAAGCTGAAAACTATTTCCCCTTCAACCTGATTTCCAGGATTAAAAGAACTTTAAAACTGGAAAATCCAATATCTTGAGCCATATCACCAGAACAATTGTGAAATATTCCAAAGAAGATTGAAAAACAGAGTTCTCTCACTTAAAAAATACCACATAATAGTCGGATTTAGAAAACTGGCTTTAATGGAGAAAGGAGATCCACCAATTTTTCTAAAATGGTTTTCTTCAGCAGAATTTCCCAAATGGATTCTTTCTAGCCTCATAAATTTCATTATAAATTGTCAACACATTTGGGTAACTTCATCAGATTTATTTCCTCATTTAAGTAGCTATTTTAGAAAAAATAATGCTTGCTCATTTTTATTAAAACTAGTGCGGTTTTGAAAAAACCTTTAAATTGAAAATCTTAGTAGATTACAAAAGCAAATGTAGAAAAAAGCAATCCTATTAAAGTGAAGCTATCAGTGAAAAAAGAGCAAGGAGAAAACTTTTTTTTTGACAGAAACGACATCGTCATGTGTGAGGGTGAGGGTGAGGGCAAGCCTGGGTGTCGAAGGGAAGCGTATCATAAAATAAGAAAAATGAAAATGTAGAAAGAGATGATCCTACTTTCTTGCGTAAAAAAGGTCAATGAACTCGGATTTTTTTGAAGAAATTCAAAGAGATTTAAAGTCATCAATACTTTTGAAAAAGAAAGTTTAAGAGAAAGAGAATGTTCCCTTTGAGAGTTTATTAATAATTATGAGCTTCATAAAATGAAAATTTTAAGTCAGGTTATTTGATGAGTGCCCAAGAGGTAAGAATGGATGGGATTAGTTTTGGCTGCCAAGATGGTGGGTTCAAAAGGACCTGATGATATTTTTTAGTATGCATTTAAGCTATTTTATTGTTGTTTAAAAGTTTAAGCAAATGCTTTTTTGGTTGTCCATTATTTGAATGTTAGTGAGATTATCAAGATAATGAGGTGGGAAAAATGAAGCCATTTAAAGTTAGCATGTTTGCTGACATTTATTGTTTATGACTTAATAAAACATGTGAAAATGAACATGAAAAAATCAAAATAAGTTAAAGATCAAGAAGAGGTCAAATTTAAACCCGGTAAAAATCTGAAAGTATTTCATTAATTGGAATGGAATGTTGGCGAGTAAAGAAAAAACTTTTTAGCTCTTCCAAAAGCCTGCTTTCTACCAACATGATATATTTGTTATTGAATTAACACCTCTTTATTTCGTTCTCAAATGCAATAAAGGTAAAAGTTTTTTATGTCGTAACTAAGTTGGTTAATGGATCTGGTGTTCCTTTGAAAAACAAACAGAATGGATGAAAAAGTAGGCCCAATTGTTTAAGAGTTACTCATAATTTGAACTTAATTTGTGAATCACTTAAAATAATATCCTCCATATCCAAAAAATTTGAATCCCTAGACATCATCAACTGGAAATAGCCAAAAAATTTATTGTGATATACAAAAATTCAAGATTTGTCTCCCTCAGTCTAACCAAAAATGATTTTAAGATAATAAACCTCCACATTTCAAGCTTTAGAGTCAGTTTTGGTTATATGAATAGCTATTTTTTTTATACTCACATCTTTTTTACTTTGTTTCCAAAAATGTTTCTTGAAAAATCTTCTTCATTAATCTCTTTGCAGGTGGCTGTTTCCTCATTTGGACAGACACACTTTTTATAGCAGAATCCCACCTCATTGCTCTTCAAGTTGGCTTCAGATATTGACACATTGTTCTCTATTTCATCTCTAATTGCTTGAGTTGAACTAATCCAAATAAGGATCAACACAAAAGGCTGAAGAGCCATGTTGAGACTCAGATTTAAAAAAGAAGTTTTTCTTGAGTAATTTCTTTTTAGCTTGCAATCAATTTCTTTTGGAGTGGAGGAGATTGGGATTCATTTCGTGCTGAGGACACAGCTATAAATCTCCTGAAATAAAAAGGACAGTAAAAGTTTAAACTAAAGAAACTTTCAAGTGAAAAATATGAAAGTGAGACTGAGGGTAGTATTGCCAACTTTCTGACAGTTATTGATTCATGGAGGATTTTTTGTTTCCTTTAGAAAGGACCTCTAAAATCTTTTTTGAATAAACTGCAACCTTTAACACACTTGGTTTATTCTTGCTTGTTTTCTTGTTTAACCTGTCAGATAAAAGAGGCAATCTTATGAAAAGTATAAATTCAGCACTTGATTGAAAAAAGAGGCTCTGGTACTAAAAACTGCTTTTCTTCATCTATCTTATTTTCTAAATAATATTTTCATTTTTCTCTCTCCATCATGTACCTTTCCATATATTTTACACATGAGTAGAAGTATTCAGAATACACAAATGATGGCTCTTTTGATATGAGAAGTGATATCAAAAACAGCAAAAAAAAGTAGACTAAAATAAACAACGCTTCCTAGAGTCTCAAAGAATTCATATCCTTTCGATAGTTGAGTAAATATTAGATTGAGTTATTTTCTGGATAAGTATTGTTAATTACTTTTTCGTAACAGCAATCAAAGTAAACACAACTTATCCATACTTTTCATGTCAATCGATTTGTTTACGAAAATAGACATAAAAAGAGGTCAAAGAAATAAATAAGAAGGGTTAGATGATTACTGTTTTTATTTTAATACCTGGATAGAAATCCTTTTAACCAAAGTCTTGAATTTGAACATGATTTTTACAATTTTTAGAAAAACAAATTTCAATGTATTTTATTGGCTCAACTTTGTTGTGTATTTTGACAAGGTGGATATGTTAAAAAAGTCGGTAAGTATAACGACAATAAAATTAGGACATATAAGTATATAGAATCAATAGTTTCTTGTTTAATCTTTTTTTCTAAAGTGTGCCTTGCCGAATCAATCATAAATGGCACACCATAAGGCTGGCAATATTTTTGTTGGCCTTTTTTGGCAGCCCAGGGTCAAAGTTTGCCTGGAGCTGCTGGGGTTTGAACACAAGACCCTCATATTCCCAGCCTGATGCCATGACTAACTATACCACGGCTCTTTTATTTTTAAATCTAGTAAAAAGACAAAAATTACAAGATAAGGATCCCACATACAAAACAAAATTTGCAAAGAATGAGATCAAACACTAAACACTAAATTGCTATTGAAGCTTAAAATCTGATGTGAAATTAAATGAAGATGAAATATTTATTACATATCATCCAACATTTCACTTGTAACTTTAGTTTTTTCTCTTTCCTCTTCTAGAGGATAATTGATAGATTGGTTTAATTGGAGCTGTGGCGACACATTTAATTAAAGAATGGTCAAACGGTCATATGAGATCTGTAAGAGCCAACAGATAAGGAAAGTGCACAAAATATTGTTGCTCACAGACTTGTTAAATTTATAGTTATTGTGACTTTTTCAAGCCATAAGTTACATTGGAAACTTTTATCGATTTTTTACCCTTTCAAAAACATTTTAAACCGTTTTGTCATCATGCAAATTTAAAGTGATCTTAATCTAGAAATATGCTAAGTAAAAGGATCAATTGCTGAATTTATTTTGTATCCAAGTTTTCGCCATAAAGCTTTTCGGAATCCCTTTTCGTGTCAACTGACAATACCCAAAGAAAAAGTTTGATATTTTATATCCTTCTGATATATATATGGAAGAAGCAAAACTCATTTTCAGCATCATAGCACCCATCAAACCTAACGACTTGCTATAAAGGCATGTCCCAAACTCATCTTTTGTCTATTCTTTCTTTGCTTTCCTTCTCTCCTCCTCTCCTGTTTAATGGCCATTTCATGTTCTGACGTTTCAAAGCATTTAAACAATGTTGTGGAAGGATAACCTTGACCTAGATTCATTCACTCAAACAAACACAATCGACCACATCTGAAACAACCTTTTCCTTTTATGTCATACTTTTTTCCTTTCTATATACCAAACATCCTAAATCAATAAAATCCACATGACTTAAATCCAGACCAGGGGCCTTTTATTGTGTCAAATCAAATTGAATAGAATACTTAGAGATGCAATCTTTAGGTTAGAAAAATAACATTCAGGTAAAAGCACTACTGAATTTTTCAAACAATAACATTTTTACACAGGATTAGCTGTTGTTGTCCAAGTTTCAAAATTCAACCAGTGGAACTGAGAATAATGCAAAGGTGGTAATAAACAAAAAGGCTTAGCTGATAATTTTCATCAAAGCACTGTTTTCACTTAGGAAAATGTACAGGGCCTTAAAAAGGCCTAGTTTTTTCCTGGAAAATTTATGAGTTTCTATTCTGCTCCAATTCTTTTGATTGGATAGTGTCCTTGATGTAGGACTCAGTCATCCGGACTTCTAATAGCTTTTATTGTTTGAGAAAAATTAGCCTGTGCTGTAATTTTTTCCCATCCAAGGGAACACAAATGAAAAATAGGCCTAGTAATTCTTCCCTCACAAAGTTATGACAGCAAACCTATTCTTCATTTTTCCAGATGTTTTCTTTGCTGTCAATAGATCTGGGCATTGTTTTCATGCAAACACAAAGTAAAATATAGAGTCATAAGCAATTTGTGTGATGAAAAGAAAGCTGTTGTTTATGAAGTAATTTAATAGGAGAAACTTTGTTCAAGGTGTGAGAACAAAAATAGAGATTTGTATTATTTGAAAGTGAAGAAAACAATCAAATACAATTTTTACCTCAACTTTGTATTATTGCCAACTATGAGATATTAGTCTGGTTGGTAAATTAAGTTCTTCCTTCCACTTCTACTTTCATTTCACAAGGCCTTTTCATGACCTACTTTCGTATTCACATTATAGGCCCACTTTCTTAAATGGAATGGCTTGAAAAAGGCCAAAGGAAATTTCTTAATGTTTGTATAATAAACCATATGCTTACCAATCACTTGATTCTCCCTCTACCCTTTTTTAAGGACCAAAATGTTATTGAAAACATTAAGATTCATTTAA
>Ga0194133_10005498_pt1 | contig 16114 bp, 14 predicted proteins | sample TA2KigOf40mmetaG_FD_155448 | JGI IMG/M metagenome (GOLD analysis project Ga0194133, IMG submission 155448) | Freshwater microbial communities from Lake Tanganyika, Tanzania - TA2015055 Kigoma Offshore 40m | ecosystem: Environmental > Aquatic > Freshwater > Lake | place: Tanzania: Lake...
GAAACTGTGACATCAGGTCTTGTCTTCTCATCCCGAACCTCGTTGCAAGGTTGGGTTGAACTTAAAAGTTACATCAAACGAATGTCGTCTATAGCCGCCAGTGGTCAAATTGAATTGCATGATGCGATATTGAATCTGATAAGCGAGCTTTCGTCGAGGCAAAGAACTCCGGATATCGGTCTTGATGAAAAAGAAATTCTCAGACTCATACCCCACGACTCAAGAGTTGCATCTCAAAAGATAATCGAGATGTTAAATTCAGAGCCGACTAAGGCCTGGTTCGAAGAGTCGTTGCGTGAAATACGCTGCGATTCGAAGACAAGGTTGTTCCCGTGGGTTTGGAGACCAGTGGTGCAAGCAACTGATTAGGTTTAACGCCTGAAAGATCTCTAGGCTGTCGGTTTACAGAGATGAGGTCGAAGTGCCGGTGACTGATTTTTAACTTTATCCGAATACCTATCAGAAACATTCTTATTTCTCGAATGCGAAGGTTATCAAAAGACGTAGATGGTTGCTTGTTAGGTCAAAAGGACTATCTCGGTTATTTTCTAGCTGGGTCTTTTTGTTCAAGTTACCTAGCCGTGAGGAAGACTCGTCGGGAAGTGCGTATTAGAAAGCATGATGGAAAAATAAATAATTTGTGACAAAGCGAGCGATAGTTCTTTCCCAATTCAATTTCGATGCCGATCCTCGTCATCGATATTGGTCAGATTCGCTCCGTGAGAGGAACTATCAGGTCACCGAAATTGAGTTACTTCAGCTACCACAAAAATTTCTCAAGGCCGTTGAGGTCACGCAAAATGCTGAGCGAATTTCAGTTTTTCACTGGAGCGATAGAGAGAGACTAATTGCGACCACTCCACATCAATATCGAAATTTGCTTTCAGCGCAAAGAGATACTGCAATTGGAAAGTATCTTGAACAAATTCTGGCTTCTTGTGCGTTGTCACTTCAAATCGTTCGTAATCAAATTGAGGCCCCCGATGTATTAGTTGCCAACGATTTGATTCCTGCACTCGCCTGTAAATTATCAGGCCTAACTTCGCAATATTCAATTTATGATGCACAAGAATTCTTCACTTCGTCATACGATGTTATTGGAATAAAGGGTCTTAGCGAACGAGAGAAGTCAGCTTGGGACCGTCGTGAGTCGACTGTAGTGAGCGAATTCACAAAACTGATCGGAATCTCTGCTGAAGGATGCAAGCTGATGACAAACAAATTCGGCTATGAGTTTGAAGAGTTACCAAATTGCGTACCGAGCTCGCGATTACGGGAAGCGATTCCAATTTCAGACGCATCCAAGGAAAGTCCTATTCGTTATGTATTCGTTGGTCGGGCTGAACCCAACAGAGGACTCGAGCAATTGGTTGACTCATGGGAATTTACGTCACAAGTCGCTACTCTCACCCTTTACATCCCCGAGTCTTCTCATAAAAAAAACCTAGTGCGTAGATGTCGAAACAAACAGTTGTCTGGATCAATCACCTTTCCTTCGCCTCTATCGACTTCTGAAATGATTTCGGAAATTTCCGCTTATGACGTTGGCATTGTGCCTTACTTGTTTCAAGGTGAGTATGCATATGCAAGTCCAACAAAATTCGGAGACTATCTAGCGGCTGGTCTGCCCACATTAGTTTCGGTTTCCTGTCAAACAGTTGCTCGTATCGTTTTGTCTCAGGGAATTGGGGAGGTCGCCGACTTTCATTTTACTGATTCGATACAACATGCAGTAATCAAGATGAATTCAAAGATTGCTGAGGACGGCTTCGACAAGAATGTCTACAGATTTCGCGAGCAATATGTCTGGGACAATTATTTTGAAACAATTTTCGGAGAGTCTTTAGGGCGCAAATTATTGCCTTTAGATTCCTCGCGGTCCTCAAGAAATAATGTTTATGGTTGGCCCAATTATGCAGGGCTAAATCTGCCTTCTGCCACATTTAAAGATTCCAATCTCTCGATAAGACAACAGATACGTGCAAGTTTTGTAACTCTACGATTATTCTTAGCTCTAAACCTGGTAAAAAGATTCGCCTTTGTACCAAGAATTCTTTCGAAGATGTAGTTACGCTCAGTGTCCTCTTAGGCATTTGTGCGGATTAACTGAAAGAAATCCGTCAGTTCCTAAAAGATTGAATTAATGTGCGACTGGATAATCAAAGATTTAACGAGTCGTGTCTAACATCTAGTTGTCTGATGTCAACAAAATCTCTTCGAGTATTGGTGCTGACGATGCAAAGTGCACCTTGGAGGGAGTTTTCTGCGGTCAAGTCTCTTCGCACGATGTTCTTTAATCATCCTCGTTTGAATGTTGTCTCTGCTGACGCTCAATTACCTCTTCCTCCTAGGTTACGGTCTATTGAATTTGACATCGTCATATTGTCATCAACCTTTCTTGGAGCTCGGTACTCGGACCGTTTACTCAAGAGGGTGAAGGAAAGATTTGACTTCTTGGCTCCAATGCGAGCACTAAAAGTGGCAATGCCGCAGGATGATTACGATTGTTCGCGTTTGCTTGATACGTGGTTATCCGAGTGGTCAGTTGACCTGATCTATAGCATTTGTCCAGAGAACTGGTCAGTCTTGTATCCAACAAGTCTTGGCAAGTCGGAATTGAGGCTTGGTTACACCTCGTATATTTCAGACAATCAGGTTGTGGCACTCGAAGACCTGAAGCGATGGCAGGATAGGAAAATTGATGTCTCCTACCGGGCAACAGAACTTCCGTTGAACTTTGGTCATCTCGGTCAAATGAAAGCATCACTTGGCGACCTGTTTCAGAGACAGATCTTGAATTCTTCCAAATTTGAGTTTGATATAAGTGTTGGAAGTAAATCAATCATATCGGGGGATAGATGGCTCGAGTTCGTTGAGTCATCAAGATTCGTTCTCGTATCGCCGAGCGGTAGCTCCCTTGTTGATCCAAACGGGGACTTGCGAAAGCTTGCGCGTGAGCCAAGATTTAGAACTGCAACTGTCTCAGACTTTTTGACCGTTGCATCTCAGAGAAAGCTCGAGTGGTATGAATTGACGAACACTATGATTTCGCCAAGAAATATTGAGGCAGCGCTTAGTGGAACCGCGCAGATTGCAATTCCGAGTGAGTATTCGGGGATTTTGCGGGAGAGAGATCACTATGTACCGCTTGATCAAAGTTTTGATGCCGAGTCCGTTCTGGGAAATGAATTTGACTGGCTTCGAATGCGAAGAGCAGCAAGAGATGCGATACTCTCAGTGAAGCGCCTCAGGGCAACTGAGCTTGTTTCCGAGCTTCTAGGGTTCTTTCCGCAAGTTGGTATCAATTATGTCTTCGCTGAAAAGAGGGGTAACACACGCGAGCAAATGACTTGGCGCTTTGCTACTGCATTTTCGAGCATTGTGATCCCGACTGCACTGCGACTCGCCGCAATTACGCTGATAGCAGTGAGGAGAGTTTCGAGAGTATTGAAGCGCGTGCTGAGTTGTCGCTGTTGACACTTCGCTCAAAAGTTGAATGAATCTTTCTCGATCTCGCATACTTGTTATTGGCGGGGCGGGGTTCATCGGCAGTCAGGTAGTCGCGGGACTTTTGCGGTCCGATTTGAAACAGGTGGTTGTCTACGACAACTTGACGCGTGGGAAGATCTCCAATCTCAAGGAATCTCTCGATGATTCTCGTTGTCAGATATTCCCAGATGGTGGCGACATTTGAGATACCGATGTTCTCAAACGTGCCATGGAAGGCATAGACGGCGTCGTTCATCTTGCTGCCATGTGGCTGCTGCACTGCAAGGACTACCCACGAACAGCGTTTGATGTCAATATGGCTGGAACATTCAACGTGCTTGAGGCGTGTGTACAAAATGGAGTCAAACGTCTGGTTTATTCCTCCTCGGCATCGGTTTACGGAGATGCAGTCGAAGTGCCGATGACTGAGGCTCACCCCTTCAATAACCGCAACTCTTACGGCGCGACGAAGATCGCCGGTGAGGCCATGTGTCGAGCCTTGCACGATCGATACGGTAAATCGGAGACCATTCATCTCACTCATGAGACTCTCAGTAGTCAGAACGACATAGGGAAGTTAGCTGATGCGAAAATCGTTAACTCCATCAATTAGCTTGGACTTTTCGATAGTTGAAGTGAACAATGCGAAAACTTAAAGGCAGACTCTCTGTCGGGGCGTTTTCCTTGAACCTGGCGGTTCCTGTCGTCCTAAACTTGAGGTCGAAAGCAACTTATATAATTTAAGCAATTGCTCGAAGAGTTGCTTTTACGAAATCACATGAGTGAGCGAAGTAGTGAATGTGTCCAACCTCGCTCAGGTGCACACCATCAGCTAGTAGATGGCCGTTAGGTGCTTCCTGATTGCGGAAAGTGCTCTCCATATCGAGCAACTGAATTCCTGGGTGATTCGTGCTCGCTACTGCCACGCGAAGAACAGAATTGAATAGCCTAGCGTTATCCCTATAGGCATCCTTGTGCATGTGAGGGATTTCCTTTGACACCGGATGGTTGGTTGCCAAAATTACGGTGGATGTTCCGTTTGCAAGACATTGCCGGGCGATGGAAAGCATGTTGTCAACATATTCATCGGGTTCGATGCGTGGTCTACCCATGTCAGTACTCCAATAGTTTGCATCATTCAAACCGAACTGTGCCCACACCACCGTCGGTTGGTGATGCAGAACGCAAAACTCGATTCGTTGCAGAGCTTGCTTTGAAGTCTCACCGTTAACCGCCGTAACTTGAGTTAGTACGTCAGAATATTGCGGGTCCTGCGCCAGTTTGGAAGATATCAATGCGCCCCAAGTCTTGTGAACTGAGACGTATTGACCAAAGCTGATCGAGTCACCAAAGATATAGAAAGTTCTTGCTCTCAAGAGCGTTCCTTCAGGATTAGTTCAACTGGTCCATTTGGAGTATGAAAGAAGGCCGGAGAATGTGGGGGAAAATAAGTTGCTCTCCAGACTCGTTGAAGGTCGGGGAAAGCCAAACCACTAACATCCCTTAGCGAATCAAGGGCATCGCGCTTGTAATAGCGACTTTCACCTACCATTGGAACGCCAGAGATTGAAGATAAACCGTTGCTAGCGATTCCGTCGAAAAATCGAGCCATCACGAGTACTCCAGCCTTAGCGGAATCCTGATATAGCGACCAAGCAGTTGCATCATCAGTTATTGCAAATTCCTCCGTATCAAGTATCAAGCCGAGATCCACACGATTTGTCATCGTATGTAGTGTCACCCCAAATCTGTTGAACTGTTCAACGATTGCGTGACTCGCTCCATTCCATCCCCGGAATCTGGGTAGGGGTGCCAAATGTAGATTAAAAGCGTTGCCGTTCACGTTGTTGATTGCGGAGTTCGACAGTATCTGTGGATGCTGAATAGAGAGAAGAAGATCTGGTCTGCTAGCCATCAAATACTCTTCGACTAGCGTCTGGTCGCCAGCAGTGTTGTCCAAAACGTGGATTCCACGCTCAGTCGCGCGGTCAGAGAGATTTGCAGTATTCCACCAACCAGTTGGAAAAACATTCGTACAAACAAATGAAATCTCAAACGGTGCTCCACCATCAATCTCTGAAAGAAGATCTGCAAAGACAAATTCAGCAATTGGCTTCTGTCCGAAAAAGGCAATCTTTATCGTCACGTTACTGGTTCAAAATTTCTGCTGTGCTGCAACTCGCGGGTTAACAACATATTTTACAGCTTGATTTGACTCGTTCCCATGTTACCGTTGCGTCCGTGGTCCATTCTTGCCAACTTCTCTCGTCAGGTGGTAATCACAGTTCTCTTTATCTCCGACGGCGGTCAGCCGTCGTGATGGCAAGCATAGATTTTCGGCAATCAGCCCACGACTCTTCGAAGCAGCCGCTGCCGGCACGTGCCAGGTTCTCGGACCAGACGACTATCTCGGAGTCCTTGAGCCATGGGTGCACTATCTGCCCCTGAATCACGATTTCTCTAATGTGCAAGAAGTTGTGCTCGCAATGCGAGATCTAGAAAGATGCCAGGAAGTTGCCAACAATTCGCGTAAGCAACTCATCGATTCTGGCAAGTTCAACTATCGCCGGCTGGTGGATGACGCAGTCAATGGACTTGTCGCAGATTCACCATCATCCGTCACAACGACATGGTCTGCGATGTTCATTTATCTAAGTCGTGGTGCTCAACTCTGTAAACCGGAGAGATGTACCTTCACGATGCGGCAATGCATCTCATTCACGAGACTCCTAGCGGCCAGCACAAAGTAAGTCAGTGCGCCGAAACGCAAGTTTCTAACACCATTAGTTAACTTGGTTTATCTGGTTGGTTACATGAGTAGAGTGAGAATTCGGAGTCAGATTCACTGTCGTGGTGCTCACCGTGGATCTGGCGCCCAGTAGCATGAGAAATTGCGCATGAATCTCACTGGATCTCGTGTCCTTGTAATTGGTGGGGCAGGATTTATCGGTAGCCATGTAGTTTCAGAACTTCTTCAAAATGATGTGGGACAGGTGGTTGTCTATGACAACTTGACGCGTGGGAAGATCTCCAATCTCAAGGAATCTCTCGATGATTCTCGTTGTCAGATATTCCCAGATGGTGGCGACATTCGAGATACCGATGTACTCAAACGCGCCATGGAAGGCATAGACGGCGTCGTTCATCTTGCAGCTATGTGGCTGTTGCATTGCAAGGACTATCCACGAACAGCGTTTGAGGTCAACATCGGAGGCACATTCAATGTGCTCGAGGCGTGTGTACAAAATGGAGTCAAACGTCTGGTTTATTCCTCATCCGCATCTGTCTACGGAGATGCAGTTGAAGTGCCGATGACCGAAGATCACCCCTTCAACAATCGCAACTTTTACGGCGCGACGAAGATCGCCGGTGAAGCCATGTGTCGAGCCTTTCACGATCGATACGGGCTGAGTTACGTCGGGTTGCGCTATATGAACGTCTACGGACCTCATCAAGACCAGACGGCGGCGTATACGGGTGTGATACCGATCATGCTCAACAAGATTGATGCGAATGAGATACCCATTATCAATGGTGACGGAACCCAGGCCTATGACTTCATTACGGCACGCGATGCCGCACGATGCAATGTGCTTGCTCTTCAAGCTGAGGCAGTCGACCAGTTCTATAACGTTGGAACCGGTGTACAGACGAGCATCAAACAGCTCTGCGACTTGATTCTCAAACTTCGCGATTCAAAGCTTTCGGTTACCTACAACCCGTACAGTGCGGAAGATGCCCGAAGGCTTGTGCAAAACAGGATTGGTTCACCCGAAAAGGCATCATCAGATCTTGGCTTCATGTATGAAGACGATTTGGAGACTGGCCTAAGAAATCTCATTGAATGGCGTCGGCAGAACTTAAGGCGGCAGTAGGTGGCTGAGCGGAACATTGCCATTTCGCTACCAAGCACAGGCGACGATGAGTGGAATGCGCTGCGCGAGCCGTTGACGTCAGGTTGGCTGACGCAAGGCCCGAAAGTGGCGGAGTTTGAACGCCAGTTTGCTGAGATACACCATGCAAAACACGCACTTGCTACAACGAGTTGTACCACTGGTCTGCACCTCGTATTGGCGGCTCTCGGAATTGGTCCTGGCGACGAAGTCATTGTGCCTGCATTTACGTGGGTTTCGACTGCCAATGTCGTGTTGTACTGCGGGGCTATTCCAGTGTTTGCTGACATAGACCCCACGACGTTTAATCTTCGGTCCGACGACATTGCTCACCGGGTTACAGAGAAAACAAAGGCGGTAATCGTCGTGCACCTTTTTGGTCTGTGTGCAGACATGGACTCAATTCGTCGAGCGGTTCCGCAGCACATACCCATTGTCGAGGACTGTGCGTGCGCCGCCGGTGCAACATACAACGGCAAGTCGGCTGGCACTCTCGGTATCGCTGGAGTCTTTTCGTTTCACCCTCGTAAATCAATCACAACAGGTGAAGGTGGCATGATCACGACCAACGATTTCGCGTTGGCTGAGAAATGTGACCAACTCCGTAACCATGGTGCATCTGTACCCAGGGAGGAGCGGGACCATGGGCCGAAGCCATTTTTGCTTCCTGACTTCAATCTGCTCGGTTTCAATTATCGAATGACAGATCTTCAAGGTGCAGTTGGGTTGGCGCAGTTGACGAAACTTAAGGCCTTCATTTCCGAGCGTGAGAAGTGGGCATGCTTTTATATGGAAGAGCTTTCATCGCTGCACTGGTTGCGCATGCCGGTTTTCCCAACTGACAGTCAGCACGCCTGGCAGTCGTTCGTCACCTATGTTGATCCCAACTCGGCGCCAGACCCTCGCAATGCCATCATGGAGCGACTTCAGACGGCGGGAATCGCTACTCGCCCAGGTACGCACGCCGTACACATGCTGAACTACTACAGCGAACGCTTCGGGTATAGACCCTCTGACTATCCAGGCGCACAAGTAAGCAACGACGATTCGATGGCCATCCCATTGCACAACCGGATGACGGCTGATGACTACGAATATGTCGTCAGCACACTTCTGAGCATCTGAAATGTGTGGCATCGCCGGAGTACTGAACTTCGATGGTTCACCGGTCGATCCTCGAGCACTAAAGCGAATGACCGATGCGATCGCTCATCGAGGGCCAGATGGAGAGGGTCATTTCTTCGACAAGGGAGTCGGTCTGGGGCATCGACGGTTGGCAATCATCGACTTGTCACCTGCGGGTCATCAGCCCATGGTGAGCGATGACAGACGATTTGCTCTTACGTACAACGGCGAGGTTTACAACTTCAAAGAAATTCGAAAACAACTCGAAAACCTCGGACACAAATTCTGCTCCAATACTGATTCTGAAGTGGTCCTGCACTCATGGGCTGAGTGGGGACGTGAGTGCGTCACCCGGTTTAACGGAATGTTTGCGTTTGCAATATGGGACTCTCTGGTTAGATCTCTGCATTTAGTCCGAGATCGTTACGGAATCAAACCGCTTTACTACGGGGTGTATTCAGGATCTGTGGTTTTTGGATCAGAGCAGCGCGCTATACAACAATTCCCGGGCTTCGTATCTCAGATTGATGAACAGGCTTTGTTGGAATACTTCACATTTCAGAACATTTTCACCGACAAGACGCTCACCAAAGGAACGCATTTGCTGCCCCCAGCATCGATTCTGTCTATAGGTGGAGACGGCAGTGTTAATACCTCCCAGTACTGGGATTTTGAATTTCAGACGCGACCTGGTCCGGTAGTCGAAAGTGACTATTTCGAAGAACTTCAATATCTATTGCATCAAGCAGTGAGTCGACAATTGGTATCGGATGTCGAAATCGGCTCGTACTTATCAGGTGGAATTGACTCAGGAACTGTTGCCACGATCAGCTCAAGAGCACTTCCAATGATGAAAACCTTCACCTGTGGATTTGATCTATCGTCGGCAACAGGCCGCGAACTCCGATTTGATGAAAGGGTGCAGGCAGAAGCTCTTGCATCATTACTGCATACGGAACATTTTGAAATTGTCCTGAACTCATCTGATATGGAGCGATGTTTAGATACTGTTGTTGCACAGCTCGAGGAACCACGCGTCGGACAAAGTTACCCGAACTATCTAATAGCTCGTCTCGCAAGTAAGTTCGTCAAAGTTGTCATGACTGGAGTCGGTGGCGACGAGTTGTTCGGCGGGTATCCGTGGCGCTATTTTGTGAGCGACACAAGCCTTGAGTTCGATCAATTCGCATCCAGCTATTACAAGACCTGGCATCGTCTCGTCAGCAATCGAGAACTGCGCCAGATCTTTGCTCCAATTTGGCCTCGTGTTTCGGAGGTAAATACAGAAGCAATATTCCGTAATGTTTTCAAATTTCCACAAGAAAAACTTACAACGTATGAGAATTATGTAAACAGTTGTCTCTACTTTGAAGCTAAAACGTTTCTTCCGGGCCTACTAGTTGTTGAAGACAAGCTAAGTATGGCGCACGGTCTTGAGACGCGAGTGCCATTGCTTGATAATGACTTAGTGGACTTTGCGATGCGGTGTCCAATCTCAATGAAGGTTCCTAGGCCAACGAACAAGATAGCTATTGATGAAAATCTGGAAGTGAACAAGACAAATTACTATTACGAAACACTCGGCAGCGGAAAGCATTTACTGCGCCAAGTAATGTCATCAATAGTGCCTCGGGTTGACCCTGATTCTAGGAAACAAGGCTTTTCTGCACCTGATTCAACATGGTTTATGCACCAAAGCCGCAACTACGTCATGGCAAGATTAGTTGATTCTGAATTAGAAATGTACAACTATCTTGACTACCGTAGCGTCATGAATGCAGTGGAAGAGCATGTTAGCGGCAAGAGAAATCGCCGGCTCTTGATATGGTCTCTGCTGTCAATGGCTTCAGTTCTTTCTGGGTCTAACTGAGTCTCATGTATTGTCAAATCGTGGTCGATCGACACCAATCTGGACTCAGTTTCATGACCGGTGATCCGAGACTCACATAGTGGCTCTTCATTGTCTAACTGGAGCAGACTTATCCCGCTCCAACCTAAATTTGAGGGAAGCGCTTTCTGCAGTAGCTAGCACGATTTACGGAACATACGAGTACGTTTCGCTGATTAGCAAGGTGGTCCAAGGAGAGACGCTTTGGATCACCGCGGTTGACGAAGCAGATCAACTCGCGGGCGTGCTACCGCTGATTCAGCGCCAAACGCGCTTCGGAGTTATCGCAAACTCCCTTCCCTTTTTCGGCTCTCATGGTGGCCCTAATGTAATTGGGGGCAGTGCGCATGTAGAACTTGCGATCCTTAGGGAGTATAAGAACTACTGCACCTCGATCGAAAACATAGCTGCGAGTACTATTATCGAGCCTCTGAAGGGATTTGTTAACGACTCAGAGATCGTGAAAAGCGTTCTGGGATCCCCTACAGATTCGCGCATATCATTGATAACAGATCTGCAACAATTGAGCGATCCGGTGCAGTTCATGGGAAACTTACCAGATCCCCGGCCTCGAAATATTAGGAAAGCCTTACGCCTGGGCATAGAAGTTAGCCATGGAAACGAAGTTGCACGCTTAGAAGCCCTCCATGGAATACATATTGAGAATACGGCTCGAATCAATGGTCTAATAAAACCGACAATTTTTTTCGAGTTACTGTCTCAAGAACTACCACTGGATTATTGGACGGTGTTTACGGGCGAATTGAATGGTGAAGTAATAGCCGCACTGCTTCTCTTGAAATACGGTTTAACCGTTGAATATTTCATTCCAGCAGTCGCGACCGAACATATGAGCACCCAAGGATTGAGTCTCGTCATTTTTGAGGCTATGAAGGAAATGTGCAAGCAGGGGTTCGAAAAGTGGAATTGGGGTGGCACCTGGGCAACGCAAACGGGTGTTTATGACTTCAAGAGAAAATGGAGTACCACGGAAAACGCCTATAAATACTATTCAACAATCCACGACCCGAGACTAGTCAAAGCACCGTTTAGCGAATTATTGCTCGACGCCCCCTATTTCTATTGGTATCCAGTATCTCTTGGAAAGAAATGAAGTGGATTCACGCAACGTACTGATCGTAGGCACAGGGAACTTTGCGGAGATCGCAGCCTTGTACTTCGAAGAAGTCAATAGTCGAACTGTGATCGGGTACACAGCTGAGGACGAATATGTAAATGGACAGGAGTTTGCAGGTCGTCGCTTGTACCCATTAAGTGAAGTACTTCAAACGTTTGATCGTACGAACCTCGAAGTGTACGTTGCGATCGGTTATCGACATCGAAATAAAATCCGACAGAGAATTCTTGATCAGCTAACGATAGCGAACTTCTCATTTGCGTCGTTCATTCATCCTTCAGTCCACATGTGGATGAACACCAAGATAGATGAACACCTATTTATCTTCGAAGACAACACGGTGCAGCCATTTTGCGAAATTGGAAGAAATGTCGTGTTGTGGAGTGGCAATCATATTGGGCATCACTCGGTTATTGAGGACAATGTCTTTATCTCGTCACATGTTGTGGTGAGCGGGTCATGTACAATCGGCGCAAATACGTTCATAGGCGTAAACGCATCGTTGCATGACGGAGTCAAGGTAGGTAAGTCGGTTGTAATCGGCGCAGGAGTGGTCGTACGCGAAGACGTACCAGATGGCGCAGTAATGCTCCCCGCCCCTAGTTCGGTCAAGAATTAGGCGACAAGAGGGATCCAACATGAGCGAACATCCGTTAGATCTTTCAAGTGTGAGTGCGCTTTATGCATCCAACTATCAAGAACTCGGAATAAATAGTCGAACACTGGGATGGAAGTCAGTTGAACAGCAAAAACTTAGATTTGATATTTTAACCCAATATTTGGTACCACAGACAAAGTGTGACGTCATTGATTATGGATGTGGATTTGCAGATCTTGCTGATTTCTTGATTACTGACAAAAAAATTGATCTTCAAAACTATTTTGGCTATGAGATCGACCACAGTATCGCTAATCAAGCAAGAAACACGCTCAAAACGCACTCGATTTGCGGAGAGATTTCTGAAACTCCTGACATCATTCATGAATGTGACTGGAGTTTCGTGTCGGGAACGTTCAATGTTCGAGTGAACAACAGTGCGAAACAGTGGGAACGCTTCGTGAAGCAGGCGCTAAAACAACTCTTTGATGCGTCGCGTATTGGTCTTGCGTTCAACTGCTTGAGCGTGTTCAATGACTGGTACGTACCAGATCTTTATTATGCAGATCCAGCTTCATTTCTCGGCTATTTCAAAAAGACATTAAATGGCTCAGTGAGTTTGTTCCACAACTATCCGCTTTTTGAGTGGACAATGATTGTAGAAAAGCGTTAGCGAGTAGGTCAGATGACGTGGAACTATCTGGCCAAAGTTTCGTGCTTCGATATCGGTTTACTTGAGCATAGTTTAAACTGGGCTCAGTTGCCTACACCGACAATGATCGCAGACGACGTCGTTCGAGTCTATTTTGCAACGCGAGCAGGGAATACCCCGCAAATTGCTTCTATTGATGTTGGCCTATCAAGCAGGAAAGGAGCCACTGTTATCTCGAAAACTTTGAAGACTTGCATCGTTGCGCCCGGGACATCAAGCTGGAACATAGACGGCGTGTATCCATCGTCGGTAATCGAAGCTGGCGAGCGCATAAATCTCTATACCATCGGATGGCAGCGAGGTGACGTTGATCCCTTATATGCTGCGAGAATCGGTCTAGCCACATTTGACTGTAACGGTCAGCTTGTGGAAGTACTTTCACAGCCAGTTTTGAACTTGTGCGCGAAAGATCCTTTTCTTGTAACTAGCCCGACAGTCCGAAAGTTCAATGGAGGTTTCGAAATGTTGTATACCTCCGGAGACTCCTGGCGGGTTGGCCCAAATGGCGCTGATTCGACCTATCAAATCCGTAGGGCTGTTTCACATGATGGAATTGGATGGGAAAAGGACACTGACTACGCAATCAAGCGTCCCGCTGGGATACAAGGTTTTGCACGACCATGTTTCCTTGGGGACTCGCACGACCGCATCATGCTGTCTGTTCGCTTGGAAGGAAAATCAACATATCAACTCGGCATCGCGGAGCGCACAAACTCAAAAACTTCATATGTATTGAGCACAAGTACGGACTACCTTCCTCCCGTAGGGTGTGCGTACCCCGCAATGGCCTACAACCATGAGCGGAACAATGCAGTGCTGGTCGTGAATGACCACGATCGCGGCTTGAGTGGATTTTACATGTTTGAATCACGGCGCCGCTGCGCCGTAACATGTTCGAGACCATCGACTTTCTAACATGATTAAGCGCGCACCGCAAAGCGGAATTGGGCGTTTCGTGGTGAGTGCGATAGCCATCGCACTTGACGTACTTCTGTTGCCTTTCTTTGTAATTGTTGCGGCGTTAAGTTCTTGCATCCGGCGAGATCGTCTCCAACCAAGGATTGTTTGGGGGAGCACACCTTTGATCAACAATGTCTACTGGTCACGAGCAATGCGTAAAGCTGGATTTCAATCTGAAACGTACATGTACAACTTTTACAGTATCGGTAAGCGTGATGACTTTGACAGAGTGTTGATTGAAGAGTATCGATGGTGCCCGCTCGTTCTTCGTCCTTATCTCGCATTTCTGTCGGCGCTTATGGGATACGACATAGTCGTGACGTCGTTCAGTGGGTTCATGCTTGTTACGCCGCTTCTGAGGCGATTACAGGCTGAGCTTCTTAAAATGGCAGCTATCAAGACAATTGTTATTCCATACGGAGGGGATGCTTACGTCTATCGAAACATCCGCTCGATTGGACTAGTTCAGGGACTTTTGTATTCTTATCCTCAAGCAGCACGAAAGCAAAAACAAATTCAGCGTGATATTGACTATTGGTGCAAACACGCCGACGTGATTATTGCTAGCGGTATGGCTCCAGACGGAATTGGGCGATGGGACGTCCCAATGCCGTCATCTCTGTTTATTGACCTTGACGAATGGAAACCGACTAGGAGGCAGTCAACGGCAAACGGTATCGATAACACAGTCGTTATTGGTCACGCTCCAAACCACCGGGGCTTTAAAGGATCAGAGTTCGTAATCGCTGCAGTTGAGCAGCTTCTGGGTGAGGGTTTGCAGGTGCAACTGAAGCTATTAGAAGGAGTTAGCAACATGGAGGTCAGATCAGCATTAGCTAGCGACATTGACGTCCTTGTGGAGCAGTTGATTCATCCTGGACACGGTATGAATGGATTAGAAGGTATGGCGTCAGGAATCCCAGTTATCTGTAATCTTGAGGACGAAGATCATCATCTCGTCGTTCGTCGCTGGTCGTATTTCAGTGAATGTCCTCTTGTCTCGGCAGACCCTGAAAACATCGTTGACGTGCTTCGCGAATTAGTTACCAAGCCAGAACTTCGCACCGAGCTGGGCAACCTAGGACGACAATATGTAGAGAAATATCATGGACTTGACTCGAGTAGTTACTTGTTTACAGCCGTAATTGACTATCTATACGGACGGCGAGCCTCACTTATGGATCTCTATCATCCGCTCACTAGCGATTATGTCAAGCGGTTGCCACGTATAGTGCCACCGCTTGAAAAGAATCGTTTGAAGTTAAGTTGACTGGCACCTGCAGCTAATCGCCGCAGTCTGACCAAATGACATTACGTAGTTGTGAGATCGTCGATCGTCAGATTGGTTAAGGTTCGTTCTCGTTCAATGAGATGCCGAGCCTGCGCAACCGAAAGAGTTCTCAGCACTCGCTTCCATCGTTCTGCGGGCGTTGAACCTTCGGTGAGCCACCAAAGGGGATGAGTCAGTATCTGTAGGTTCGTAGAGGAAGACTTCGTTAAGTCTTTTGGATTAGCAGGTCGCCAGTCCATATTCGTGTCTGAGACGTAGGTGAAGTGACTCATAGTTGTGGAATGGTAGGTGTTTACAATTCCAGGCAGATTCAAGTTAGATTCGATCATCATCTGCGTGGGTTGATGAAATGAGAATGCGCGGACATCTCTGCCGGTCAGATGTGATAGGCGCTCAATCTGGCGCGTAATTTCCCGTTCAAGCTCGATTTTATTCAAATCTGAATGTATCTCCCCGAATAAATGAAGACCGATTTCGTGACCGTAGCTGGCGATTAGTTGCAGAATCCTCCGACCTTCGGGGCTGAACGGGTTGTATAACGGAGATTCCAACATGACGAAGTAAGTTGACTTGACGGAACATTGCATCTCTATTTCTAGAAACGGTTCCAAAAAATAGAGTTCCGCGTCTACGTCGTGCCGCATGACGATTGTTGACGGCTTAACGGGTGGCGCCTGCACGACTCGAAATGACTCAAAGGTCCAACCGGATGACACAAAGCCTTTGAGTAAGTCCCGATATGACTCGAGCGAGAACCCATTGTGAGAGCTAGAGGTCATTGAACGGCTTCAATCGCCAACTGCAAGCCCTCGCGGAGGGACACTGTCGGTGGGCCAAAGAACTGATTCTGAAGTTCGACGTCTCCCACGCAGTCATCTGGGGTTCGATCAGAGTGACGGAAGACCGGCTGCTCATCGAGAAGGTCTCCAATTATGGAACAGAAATCCTTCAAGCAAACAGTTTCGTTACCTGCGCAATTGAACACATGTTGTCCATCCAACGAAAGAGCGTCCACAAAAA
>Ga0194133_10005499_pt1 | contig 16111 bp, 17 predicted proteins | sample TA2KigOf40mmetaG_FD_155448 | JGI IMG/M metagenome (GOLD analysis project Ga0194133, IMG submission 155448) | Freshwater microbial communities from Lake Tanganyika, Tanzania - TA2015055 Kigoma Offshore 40m | ecosystem: Environmental > Aquatic > Freshwater > Lake | place: Tanzania: Lake...
GCGCCACCGGCAGTTGTTGGTGCTTTTGGGAGATCCCGCCGCCATGCCACCGATGCCGCCGCCCGAGAACGCGGCGCCCGACCGGCCACGGCGCCGCAAGGAGGGGGCCGACTGATGATGGATCGCGAAAATATTCTGCTGCCGGTCAACCCGGCGTTCATCGCGTTCAGCTTGCTGGCCGCGTTTTTCATGAACTTGTTCCCCTGGGGTAGCTGGCATTGGGTACCCGATTTCGTCGCGCTCACGCTGGTGTTCTGGAGTATTTACCAGCCTCGCAAAGTAGGGATAGGGATCGCATTTCTGATGGGCTTGGTGATGGATGTGCATAGCGCCTCGCTGCTTGGCGAGAATGCCTTGGCGTACACCTTGCTGTCTTATTTTGCGATCACGATTCACCGCCGTGTACTGTGGTTCCGCTCCATGGTGCAGGCATTGCACGTACTACCCTTGTTGTTGGTGATGCAGGTGGTGCAGGTACTGGTACAGCTTGCAGTCACCGGCAAGACGCCGGGCTGGAGTTACTTTGCCCAAAGCTTTGTTTCCACCTTGGTTTGGCCGCTGGTGTGCTGGCTGCTGCTGGCGCCGCAACGTCGCGCGGTTGATCGCGACGATACGCGTCCGATTTGATGTCGTTATCTCCCATGTTGGTGAGTCGTAGGCCCGCGTCGTGACCGAGATCAAAGATACCGAACGCGAGATACAGCTATTCCGAGTGCGTTTGTCGGTAGCAGGCTTGGTCGTGCTGACCTGTTTCGGCTTGTTGATGCTGCGTTTCATCTGGCTGCAAGCTATCCGCCACAGCGAGTATTTCGAACGGGCCGAGAGCAATCGAATTTCGGTGGTACCTGCAGTACCCAACCGAGGCCTGATCATTGATCGTAATGGCGTCATCCTGGCGCGTAACTACTCTGCTTACACATTAGAAATCACACCGGACAAAATCAACCGCCCGCTCGATACGGTGATTGACGAACTGGCAAAGATTGTCGACATACAGCCGAGAGACCGCAAGCGCTTTCGTCGCCAGATGGAAGAATCAAAATCGTTCGAGAGTTTGCCGATTCGTACGCGTTTGACAGATGAAGAGGTGGCACGTTTTGCGGCACAGCGCTATCGCTTCCCCGGCGTGGATATTCAAGCGCGTCTGTTTCGTCAATATCCGCTCGGTCAAACTGCTTCCCACATGATTGGGTATATCGGGCGAGTCAACAAGCGCGAGGCCGAGAAGCTGGAAGAAAGCGAAGACGCCGCAAACTATCGCGGTACCGAATATATCGGTAAAGAGGGTATAGAAAAAAGTTACGAGCGTGAGCTGCACGGCATCACGGGCTACGACGAAATTGAAGTCTCAGCCGGTGGTCGCGCCAACCGTACCTTGTCGCGCAATGCCCCAACGCCAGGCAATAATTTGATTCTGTCAGTTGATATCGAGCTGCAGAAAATTGTTGAAAAAGCCTTTGGCGAGCGTCGTGGCGCTCTCGTAGCGATTGAGCCAGCCACTGGCGATGTGTTGGCATATGTCTCCATGCCCACTTTCGACCCCAACCTGTTTGTTGAAGGCATCGACTCCAAGAGTTGGGAGGAACTCAATACTTCGCTTGATAAACCTCTGCTCAACCGACCGCTGATTGGCTCGTATCCACCTGGCTCTACCTTCAAGCCCTACATGGCGCTTGCATCACTTGAACTCGGCAAGCGAACGCCGGAAAGTGCAATCTCCGATCCGGGCTACTTCTGGTTTGGTAATAATAAATTCCGTGACGATAAAGAAGGTGGGCATGGCCGAGTCGATATGTATAAGTCTATCGTTCAGTCATGTAATACCTTTTACTATGTGCTGGCGAATGACTTGGGCATTGATGCCATCCATGACTTCATGAAGCCTTTCGGTTTTGGTCAGGTGACCGGCATTGATCTCGAAAACGAGCGACGCGGCGTGCTGCCTTCTCAAGACTGGAAGCGCAAGACATTCAAGCGACCCGAACTACAGAAATGGTATGCCGGTGAAACGATCTCGGTGGGCATCGGGCAGGGTTACAACTCATTCACACCGATACAACTTGCGCACGCCGTATCCAACCTGGCCAACAACGGCGTCGTGATGAAGCCGCACTTGGTGAAATCCATTGAAGACCCGAACTCCAAGGCGCGCAAGCTGACTGTGCCGAAAGAGAGTTATCGCATTCCGCTACGGCAGGAAAATATCGATTTCGTCAAAACCGCCATGATAGGCGTGACTAAAGAAGGTACCTCGGCACGCTCATTTGCCAATGCGCCGTATACCTCAGGCGGCAAGACTGGTACTGCGCAAGCGGCCGCCATGAGTAAAACCGTCAAGTATGACGCCAGCAAGATCGCCGAACGGCTGCGTGATCACTCGCTGTATATCGCCTTTGCGCCGGCAGACAAACCTCGAATTGCGTTGGCAGTCATCGTCGAAAACGCGGGTTTTGGTGCGGCAGCGGCTGTGCCGATTGCGCGACTCGCCATCGATTACTACCTGCTGGGTAAACGGCCGGATGAGCCGGTCGCCAAGGTCGAGGCCGCCAGTGCTGACACGCAAGCTCGCGCTGATGCAAGCAAGCCTGAAACCAAGAAGCCAGATGCAAACAAACCCGATCCGGCTAAACCGGATGCGGCCAAGCCGGAATCAACCAGGCCGGAGTTGAACAAGCCGGCGGTGGGCAAGCCCGACGCCAAGCCGGCCACGCCACCTGCAAACCCGGCAGCAAGCAGCGGCACTGCCACCGCACCAAGCAAGCCACCCGCACCCGCCGCAGTTGGCGGCGCCAACAAGAATGCTGAGCAAAGGAGCGCACCCTGATGCTGTCCTACGCAGATAACGCGCGCAGCATGATCGTTGAGTCGATCAAGCGTCGCTTGCTGATTTTTGATCGCTCGCTTGCGATCGTCGTTGGTTTGATCATGCTGCTCGGGTGCCTTGCAGTGGCATCCGCGGGTATGGACTTTCCTGGCCGCTTCGAAGGCCATGTGCGCAACATCGCTTTCGGCATCATGGTGATGTGGGTCGCTGCTGTGATACCGCCACAAAAGTTGATGCGCTTCGCGCTACCGATCTACGCGATTGGTTTGGGCCTGCTGGTCGGTGTCGCCATGTTTGGTTTGGTAAAAAACGGCGCGCGTCGCTGGCTTAATGTGGGTGTCATCATTCAGCCGTCGGAGATCATGAAACTGGCACTACCGCTAATGCTGGCGTGGTACTTCCAGCGTCGGGAAGGCATGATCCGCTGGCGCGACTTTCTGGTCGCTGGACTACTGGTGTTGGCGCCGGTTGGGTTAATTCTGCGGCAGCCCGATTTGGGTACCGCCATGTTGGTCGTTTCTTCCGGATTTTTTTTGATTTTCCTTGCGGGTTTGTCATGGCGACTAATTATTGGCATGCTGATCGCCGGACTCTTGAGCTTGCCGCTAGTGTGGTCGATGCTGCATGACTATCAGCGCGGTCGGGTGCTTACCTTGATTGACCCCACCTCCGATCCGCTCGGTAAAGGGTTTCACATCATTCAATCGACGATTGCGATAGGCTCTGGCGGATTAATCGGCAAAGGCTGGTTGAATGGCTCACAGTCGCATCTCGAGTTCATTCCAGAACGTACCACCGACTTTGTTTTTGCAGTGTTCTCGGAAGAGTTCGGCTTGCTCGGTAATGCAGTGCTACTCGTGCTGTATCTAATGCTGATCGGGCGCGGCCTGTTAATCGCCGCCAACGCGCCAACGCTATTTTCACGTTTGTTGGCGGGTGCAATCACCTTATCGCTATTCGTCTATGCTTTCGTCAACATGGGCATGGTCAGCGGCATTCTGCCGGTGGTGGGCGTGCCGCTGCCTTTCATGAGCTATGGCGGCACTGCGTTCATGACCTTGTCATTGGCGGTCGGTACCTTAATGAGCATACAGCGACACCGCACGCTCGTGCAGACCTGACATGATCCGCGATTCACTGTCGTCGTCGATTATGCGTTTAGGTGTGTTGGCGCTAGGGGTGACGCTATCCGCGTGTAGCACCGTGGTCGTGCCAAGCCGAGAGGAAAACATCAATCGCGGCCCACCGGCGGCTCCCGAGTCGCGCCCTGCGGCGCCATCGACACCGAATCGTCCCGGTGCGTACTATCAAGACGATGGACCGCCCGATCAAGTGCCCGCGGGTTTGATCGATACGCCAGACGCAATACCCAAGGTCGAGCCCTATCTGCGTGGGCCGAGCAAACCATATACCGTGATGGACCAAACCTTTGTGCCGATCACCGATTCGCGACCTTTTGTGCAGCGGGGTTCGGGCAGTTGGTATGGTAGGAAGTACCACGGCCGCAAGACAGCGTCTGGCGAGCCTTACGATATGTTTGCGATGACAGCGGCGCATCCGATACTACCGATCCCGTCGTATGCTCGTGTCACCAATATTCGTAATCGCAAACAAGTGATCGTGCGCATCAATGATCGCGGCCCATTCCTTGCGTCGCGCATTATCGATTTATCGTACGTCGCCGCGCTCAAGCTTGACATACTACGAGGCGGCAGTGCCGAGCTCGAAGTCGAGCGATTATTGCCCGATGAGATCGCACGCTTGCAAGCAGCCAGGCAAGCGAATTCAGGTGCAGCAATTATCCAGCCCAAAGCCGAAGATCCGATTTCTGCTGTACTGTCAGCATCACCAGCTGCGGACCCCGCGACTCAAGCGATGGCGCCTGCGTTTTACTTGCAGCTTGGCGCATACAGTGAAGAATCAAACGCGCGGAGTATGCACGAAAAGCTAGTGGCAGCATGGCCTGGCCACTTGCCACCACCGATCATCGTTCAACAAGGCAGCTGGTACCGAATCCACAGCGGGCCCTTTACCAGCCGTGGTTTGGCTACAGACGCTGCACGAGATTTGCAGCGCATCGCTCAGATTCAAACGACCATCGTACAGCGCTAGTCGTCTTCAAAAGCCTGAGCAGCGATTTTTTGGCTGACAACAAATCAGTTCGAAATTCTCTGTACCGATTAAACCCGAAGTTCAGCAAAAGCAAGGCGTTCGACAACAACTCACGCCGACGTAGCAAATTAGTCGGCCGTTCCTCGATTACTCTGTTCGGCTATCTCCAGCGCGAGCGTATACAGCGTATTTTTCTTAACGCCAGTAATTTTCGCTGCCAATGCAGCGGCCTGACTGACAGAACATTGTTCCAGCAATATGCTTAGCACACGCCGCGCTTCCAGTAGCATGTCGGTGCCTGTATCGCTCGCAGCTTGGCCCTCGATCAGTAGCACGAACTCGCCACGCTGACGGTTCGGGTCTTCGGCTAACCAAGCGGCTGCGTCAACCAAAGTACAGCGATGAATTTGTTCGAATAGCTTGGACAGTTCTCGCGCAATCACAATTCGACGCAGGTCGCCCAGCACTTCTCGCATCATGTCCACCGTCTCGGTGATGCGGTGTGGCGCTTCATAAAAAATCAAAGTCGCGGGTGAGGATGCCAGCGTTCGCAACACCGCTTCGCGTTGTGCATCTTTGGCAGGCAAGAAGCCGATAAAGTGAAATCCTTCCGAAGACAAACCACTTGCCGATAGCGCAGCCACCGCCGCCGACGGGCCGGCGATGGGCACGGCGATTAATCCGGCATTGAGCACCGCATCGACCACGCGTACCCCGGGGTCAGATACTGCCGGGGTGCCTGCGTCAGATACCAGCGCGATGCGCTCGCCTTTGCGAAGTCGCGCGATAATTTTCTGAGCTGCTTCTACTTCATTGTGCTGATGGGTCGCGATCAGTGGCTTGGACACGCCATAGCGCTTCAATAGCTGCCCGGTATTGCGCGTGTCTTCACAGGCGATTGCATCAACCATATCAAGTACATACAAACTGCGCAGGCTGATATCACCCATATTTCCAATCGGCGTCGCAAGCACATACAATGCGCCCGCTGGAAATTGCTGTAATGCGATTTCCTCGGACAACAATTCGAGCAACCTGATTCGCTCAGGCGAAACTTGAGATGGCATCGGGCTATTGTACAAAACCCCCTACGCTACCCATGAAGCATCTCACCACTGCATCCGGCCGACAGGCAGAGGATCGTGCATTGGCTTACTTGCAAAGCCAAGGGTTGGTTTTGATTACAAGGAATTTTCGTAGCCGACGTGGTGAGATTGATCTTGTGATGCGCGACGCCGCGACTTTGGTGTTTGTGGAGGTCCGGAAACGTCGCAGCCAGCGATTTGGCGGCGCGGCAGCGAGCATTTCCGCCACCAAGCAAGCCCGGCTGTGGCGTTGTGCCGAGTTTTTCCTGCAGCGCTACCCGGCAGCACCTGCGTGTCGGTTCGATGCAGTTTGCATTGGTGGAACGAACCTGACATGGCTACGCCATATTTTTAGTGCTTAGAACTGATCTCATTAGGCCGCTTGCTGCGTTGGCAGCATCTTTCCGTACGCCCTGTACTGTCTGCGATGCTGCTGTATTGCCAGGTCAGCTTTATAATCGCGCTGGTGAACAAGCAAAGAATACTCGACCAATTTCAGGAAAGTGCTGAGTTGAATATTCAGGCGGCAGCCTCTCTGGCTCCGCCAGTTGCTGAAGCAATTGATTTGATGTTTACAGCGCTCTCGAATGGCAATCGTATTCTCGCATGCGGTAATGGCGGCTCGGCGGCAGATAGCCAGCATTTCGCAGCCAAACTGGTCGGTCGATTTGAGCGTGAACGCTTGCCTTTGCCAGCGATTGCTTTATCAACAGACACCTCGGTATTGACTGCGATTGGTAACGATTACGGATACCACGAGATATTCGCCAAACAGATACAAGCATTAGGGCAAGCCGGCGATGTTTTGCTCGCTATATCAACCTCCGGCCAATCCGGGAATGTGGTCGCTGCTGTCGAGGCGGCGCAGGAGCGCGACATGCGTGTCGTCGCCCTGACCGGTAATGGCGGCGGTGCACTCTCCAGCATACTCACTGACGTTGATGTTCATATTTGCGTGCCACATGAGCGAGTATCCCGAATTCAGGAAATTCACTTGTTAATTATTCATTGTCTTTGCGACGGTATCGACGTCGCACTTTTTGGAGGAGATACCGAATGACACCTTTGCTACTCACCGATATTCGCCGCCCGCTGCTGGGCGTGGCGCTGCTAGCCGCCCTCTGCGCCAGCCTGCAGGGTTGTGTGCCGCTCGTCGTCGGCGCAACAGCGGTGGGATCGATGGCTGCTGTCGACCGCCGTACGATTGGTATGCAAACTGACGATAAAACCATTGAGCTCAAAGGCGAAGGTCGAGCCAGCAAGATCACAGGTGATAAAGGCCGCGTGGCTGTGACCAGCTACAACCGTATGGTGCTATTAACCGGCGAAGTCGCTGATGAAAAAACCAAAGCGGAAGTGGAGGCGCAGATCGCCACCATGGGCGATTTGAAAAAAATCGAAAATGATATTGAGATCGCGCCGGTGTCTACGGTGAGCGCCCGCTCCAATGATCTGCTGATTACCAGCAAGGTCAAAGCCGCAATTATTGATACCAAGGATTTATACCTTAGCGCGTTCAAGATACACACTGATCGTGGTGTGGTCTATCTGATGGGGCGTGTGACACAGCGCGAGGCAAAGCTGGGCAGTGAGGTGGTCCGTAACGCGGCCGGCAATATTCGTAAGGTCGTAAAATTATTCGAGTACATCAGCGAAGAAGAGCTACTTGAGTTGAAAGCAAAACCATCGGCTGAGGATGGCAAAACCGCAGCGCCTGCAAAGTAAAAAAATTTTTCTGATCAGGGCGCTTGAGGCGGTAGCAGCATCCGTTATGGCCCTAATACTGTGACGGCCCATGCTGCTTGGCAATCGCCCTAATCAGAAAGCTCTCCTGCAACCGACCAAGGCGCTACTCGCCTTGGTCAAGCGCCTATAATGGTGGATCATTTTTCCGTTTCGGATAAGCCCATGTCCAAGCATTTCCCTCGCCGCATCGGTGGTTTGACCATTATTCAAACCATGGCGCTGCTAGCCATACTTGGTGTCGTACTGTTTTTCGCCTTATCCCTGCTAAAGCGTGAGCCAGCGCCGGCCGCCACCTTCAACACGCTGAAAGGTGAGCAACTCAGTACATCGTCCTTGCGCGGCAAAGTGGTCCTGGTAAATTTCTGGGCAACCAGCTGCGGTAGCTGTATTGCTGAAATGCCGCAAATGGTCGGCACCTTCAACAAATATCGTGAGCAAGGCTTTGAGCTAGTCGCCGTAGCAATGAGCTACGATCCGCCGCAGTATGTTCAAAACTATGCCGAAACGCGTGCCTTACCTTTCACCGTCGCCTTGGATAGCAACGGCAGTAATGCCAAAGCATTTGGTGATGTACAACTGACACCCACCGCTTTTTTAATTGATAAAGACGGCAACATCATGAAGCGTTTCGTGGGTGTACCGGATGAGGCGGGGTTGCATAGGCTTATCGAAAAAGCCCTCTCTACTTAAACCTGCTGCAAAGGTGCCCCTGGCGTTGTTGGGGGCGCCTTGCCGTACGTCGTGTACTGTCTGCGGCGCCCCCGCCTAGCCATAGACACCTTTGCAGCAGGTTTACAACCTGCATGCAAGCATCCCGGACGTTGTTAAGGACACCCTGTCGAACGTCATGTACCTAGCCCTGGATCTAAACAACGCCGGCTTGATGCGCCTGCTGGTCAGCATGGTAAGAACTTCTCACCATGGCGCCGACAGCGGCGTGGACGAAGCCCATGTTCTTTGCTTCCTGCTCAAACATTTTGAAAGTGTCTGGATGCACATAGCGACGAACCGGTAGGTGGTCGTTACTCGGCATCAGGTACTGACCGATCGTCAGCATGTCGACATCGTGCGCACGTAAATCACGCATGACTTGAAGAATTTCTTCATCGGTTTCACCCAGCCCCACCATCAGCCCAGATTTGGTCGGCACATCGGGGCAGTAGGACTTGAATCGTTTCAATAGCTCGAGCGAAAAAGCATAGTCCGATCCGGGTCGTGCTTCACGGTACAAGCGGGGCACAGTTTCCAGATTGTGATTCATGACATCCGGCGGTGCGGCGCGCAAGATATCAAGTGCGCAGTCGATACGCCCACGAAAATCAGGGGTAAGAATCTCGATGCGTGTTGTCAGTGATAGTGCTCGCACTCGCTGTATGCATTCGACGAAGTGCCCTGCGCCACCATCGCGCAGATCGTCTCGATCAACCGACGTGATGACAACATAAGAGAGCTTGAGCGCAGCGATCGTGCGCGCCAGGTTTTCCGGCTCGTTTGCATCGAGTGGATCAGGGCGGCCATGACCGACATCGCAAAAAGGACAACGACGGGTGCATTTGTCGCCCATGATCATGAAAGTCGCGGTACCTTTACCGAAGCACTCGCCGATGTTGGGGCAGGAAGCCTCTTCGCACACTGTCACCAAGTGGTTCTTGCGCAGAATGTCTTTGATTTCGTAAAACCGGGTACTAGGCGAAGCTGCTTTAACACGAATCCAATCTGGCTTGCTGAGCTTTTCGGCGGGTACGATCTTGATCGGGATGCGCGCAGTTTTCCCAGCACCTTTTTGTTTTTGGCTGGGGTCGTAGCGGGTCTCAAGTGTGTCGCCGGTGTAGGACATGGCTCAGGGCATCAGTTGTTGTTCAAGCGCGTGCGCTAATTGGTCGTGGACTTCAGCAAACGGGGCGTTAACACCGAGATGACGTAAATCCACGCTGGCCAGCCCGGGGTACCCACACGGATTGATCCAGTTGAACGGTTGCAGATCCATCGCCACGTTCAACGACACCCCATGATAGGTACAGCCATTGGCACGAATTTTCAAACCCAGAGCTGCAATCTTGGCGCCACGCCAGTCACCGTTGGAAATATAAATACCCGGCGCGCCGGGCTTGCGCTCACCTTCGCAATTATACGTGGCGAGAGTGTTGATCACTGCTTGTTCGATACGGTAAACGAAGTCGCGCGGCAGTAGTCGGCGGCCATCACGCCTTAAATCAAAGAGTAGGTAGGCGATTGCCTGACCCGGGCCGTGATAGCTTACTTCGCCGCCGCGATCGGTTTGAACGACAGGGATATCGTGCGCATCAATGACATGCGCGGGGTCTGCACCTAGGCCCAAGGTATATACCGGCGGATGCTCGACCAACCAGATCTGATCGGGGCTGTGGCTGTCGCGGCTATCGGTAAAGGCGCGCATGGCAGCAAAGCTTTGTTCATACGGCTCGACACCACGCTTTGAAATCAGTAACTCAGCCATGTACGCTACAACACCACCTTGACCATGGTATGCGACGACAACTCACGATATAAATTGTCGAGTTGTTCGCGACTAGTCGCTCGCACTGTCACGGTCAGTGCCAGATAGTTACCTTTGGATGAGGGACGCATCGTCATTTTGCCAGCATGAAAATCAGGATCATGGCGTTGCACAAGCTCGACCATGGTTTGTGCGAACGCATCCTGCATGATCCCCATGATCTTGATCGGGAAATCACTTGGGTATTCGATCAAGCTATCGCCAGGCAATGGCATGGAGAGTTTCCGCGATCAGTTTGATAAGACCAGTTTTTAAAACGGTAGCAGCAACCGCAGTGTATCGATCGAGCGTCCAACAATCGTTGCGGGGCGTGCCGGCTCCAGCGCAAGTAATGGCACGGTGTTGACCACCTGACCATCCGCCAGCAGTTTGAGCGAACCGACCGACGCGTATTGATCGATAGGTGCAACCAACGGATCGGTACGCTCTACCAGCGAAGTAATTTTGGGATGAGTACCTTGCGGTACAGTGACATATATATCCCGATCAAAGCCCAATTTCACCTCATTCAGAGATGCTTTCCAGACCGTCGGCGTCAATACGACCTGCCCTTTGCTATAAACCCTGTGAGTGTCAAAGTGCTGAAATCCCCAAGCCAGAAGTTTTTGGCTCTCTTGCGCACGTACCGAATCTGAATCGGCACCCAGCACCACCGACAGCATGCGACGTTCACCATTCGCGCCATTCGGTCGTTTAGCCGATGCAATCAGGCAGTAGCCAGCTGCTTGCGTGTGCCCAGTTTTGACACCGTCTACCGTTGGGTCTAGCCACAGCAAACGGTTGCGATTCGGTTGGGTGATCTTGTTATACGTGAAGCTTTTGGTCGAGTAAATTTTGTATAGCTCTGGAAAATCAGCGATCAAGCGATTGGCAAGCGTCGCAAGGTCACGCGCAGTCGAATAATTTTCAGTATGAGGTAGCCCGTGCGGGTTAGCGAAGCGCGTACTCTTCAAGCCCAGGCGCTGTGCAGTGCGATTCATTTGCGACACGAAGTTTGCTTCATCACCGCCGACTGCTTCAGCCAGTGCAATCGCAGCATCATTACCCGACTGCACAATCAAGCCATAGAGTAAATCTTGGATACGCACAGGTGTTGACGGCTCAATGAACATCTTGGAGCTGTCACCGTCAACCTTCCACGCTTTAACCGAAACATTGACGGTCTGCTGCAAATCGACACGCTTGTCGCGTACTGCAGAAAAAGCCAGATACGCAGTCATCAGTTTGGTTAATGATGCAGGTTCGATCTGCTTATCGGGTTCATGTGAGGCAAGAATTTGCCCACTCGTCGCATCCATCAGCAGCCATGAGCGAGCGGCGAGGGTGGGTGGTGCGACAGGTTCGGCGGACGCATTGACAAACAGGCACAGCGCGGCCCAGATGGCCAGAAATTTTTTCATTGAATCGCAGATCAGCGGCAAAAACGCCCACTGATTATAGCGCTGGGGGGACTATCCAGCGGGATGTTGCGGCCTTAAATTCGGCCTGCTGAATTACTGTGCCAGGCAGCGATGACCAGCTGCTTGATGTGATGAAGTTTGCGGTGAAAAAAATGATCCGCGCCAGGAATGACCACCACCGGTAAATCTTGCGGGCGCGCCCACTCGAATACATCCGCAAGCGGTATGGTGTCATCTTGCTCGCCGTGTATCAGCAGCGTATTCGCGGGCACCGCTGCCAGATCCCATTTGCCTGCAGCGCATCCGACTAATACCAGTCGCTGTGCTGCCTGATTTTGCATCGTGAGTTGCTGCTGCAGCCTGGACAGCACAAACGTGCCAAATGAAAACCCCGCCAGCGCCACCGGCAGGCCGGGGTAGGCGTTGATCATATGGGTATGTAGCAGTGCCATGTCTTCGGTCTCACCGATACCGTGATCATGAGTGCCACCGGAATTTCCTACACCCCGAAAATTCATGCGGGCGCAGACATAGCCTAATGCGAGAAAAGCGCGCACCAGAGTTTGTACGACTTTGTTATCCAGGCTGCCGCCGTACAAGGGATGTGGATGCGCAATCAGCGCGATGCCTTGCGGCGTAGTTGATGCTGGCAGATCCAACTTGCATTCGAGATGGCCGGCGGCACCGACCAAAGAGAATGACTGCTTTTGCGCGTTCATGGTGGCTGCAATCAGCTGTTGGCGCGACAGGCGCGATACAGAAGCGATTAGATCTTCAGGCGCTCGACCACTTGTCCGGCCAGCAAATGTGAATCGATAATCTCATCAACATCTTGTTTGTCGACATAGGTGTACCACACCGCATCGGGGTAAACCACCATGACCGGCCCTTCTTCACAGCGATCAAGGCAGCCCGATTTATTGATACGAATTTTGCCTTGGCCATTCATATCCAGCGATTTGATGCGACGCTTGGCATAGTCTTGTATGCCTTGCGCGCCACGTTCTGCGCAGCATGCCCGACCATCGTCGCGAACATTGGTACAGATGAAAACATGACGCTGGTAGTAAGGATCGCTCATGAGGAAGTCACTGACTGATTGGGATAGCCTGGAATGATAACTCGCTATGCGGAACGTTGCGCCGGTCGCAGCAGCGCCCAAAGCGCAAACGCAGGCCAGAACAGCGATAAAAACTGTGCAGCGCCATTGAAGTTGAGAAATTTACCTTGGACCCATTCGCTCAAAGTCGAAAGAAAATACGGATTGGAAGGCAATATATTCAGCAGCAACAGGCAGACCAGCAAAGCGACGATCGCGGCGCGTCGCTGCGCTGCTGCCGGGGCGAATGACAAACCTGCCAACATCACCGCGCCGACCAGCAAGCCACTCACTGCCGAAGGCGTGAGCCATGCAAATGCATCGGATGGCGAAAACAATACAGCGTGTGCCAGCGCTTTGGTCATGGTCGCCGCCAGCAGTAAACCAATCCCCAGCAGCAAACGGGGCGCTTGACGTCGGCTTTGACATAGCAGCATCAGCACCGCGGCTGTCATACCGAGTGCGGTGACTACGACTTCCGCGAGCAGGAAGTGCTCGATGTTCAAGTTGATATCGCGCCATAGCAGTCTGCCAATGTCGATGGGCTCATCAAACCAATCGGACAGCATGCCCGACAGTGTCGGCAACCAGAGACCGTGACCAAATAGATAGGGCTGCGGATAAATCTGCGCGAGCGGCCACAGCGTAACGACGATCAATCCGGCGCTTGAGCGGGCGCCAAACCATTGCGACTTCAATGCTCGTAAACGACTCTGCTTCAACACGGGTGCCGACAGTCGCTGACCGGCGATCGCACCCACTGCAACGCCGATGGTATTCGTCATCAAGTCCAGAATACTCGGCACACGTGAGGGCAAATAACTTTGTATGCACTCCAGCAGTACCGCCAGCAACACACCACTCACCACAGTATTCAGCACCGCGAGCGTTCCTGCTACGCGAGGGTACAAAGCAAACGCGATCAGCGCGCCCAGCGGCACATAGCCGACGATATTCGCGATCAGGTCAAACATGGTCCAATATCGCGGCAGCCCGTCGAACAGATAAGACCACGGTGCCAGGCCTGTGCTACGCCAGCCAGCCCATGGATAGCAACTAGCGTAGATCACCAATACCAGATAAAAAAATAAACCGACGCGAGCGGTAGTCGACGCTTCTGCGCCACGCTGCTGACGGTCGGCTGCTGTCAAGTTTGGGTTCGGCATGCTTTCTGGCATGCATTGAAGTGTATTGGAGTTTCCGGCAAGCGTCATCTGCAGCAGTCGTAGCCGATACAATGCGCCCATGCAGAATCTTCTCGACGCCAATCGTATCGCTGCGCTGTCTCGTGCTGCTGCGGCAGGCGTGATGATTGAGGTGGTGGCAGAGACCGCTTCGACGAACACAGATTTACGCCAGCGCGTAGATCAACTCAAGATGCCGGTATTGCGGGTGGCAGAGTATCAGAGCGCGGGACGTGGCCGTGCTGGACGCACTTGGCATGCCGCAGTCGGCGATAGTTTGTGCTTCTCGCTGGCTTGGCCTTTTTCTCGTAGCGTCGCGCAGCTGACGGGTTTGCCGCTGGCCGTTGGTGTGGCGTTGGCAGACACACTGCGTGCGCTCGGTTTTCCGGTCAGTTTGAAATGGCCAAATGATTTGTTGCTGAACGCTGTAAAACTGGGCGGTGTATTGGTCGAAACAGCAACGGTACGCTCAGGCACCACCCATCAGGTGTGGGCAGTGACTGGTGTCGGTATCAATGTTCGCCCGAATCCAGTGCGCGATGCGGATGTATCGCATGAAGTCGCATCACTCGGTGAGCCGATTGATCGTAACGAACTCCTCGCAAAACTGATTGATAGTTTAGTCGATGTTTTCACTTTATTCGACGCAAACGGACTAGCGCCATTTACCGAGTGTTGGCAGCGCTGGCATGCATACGCCGGACTGCCCGTGCGTGTGACCGAGCAAAACCAGTTGCTGTTCGAAGGTATAGCGCGCGGTATCGATAGTGAGGGTTGTCTGCAACTTGAAACATCGTCCGGCATGGTTGCTGTCGCTGCCGGCGATATTTCGCTACGCTTGCTGTCCAAAGGTGACGTCTGAGATGCTGCTACTGATTGATGCTGGTAACACCCGAGTCAAATGGGCAATCGCGGATGAAGCGGCCCCGATTGGATCCTGGCTGGCGAGTGGGGCGTTATTTCATACCGAACTCGATTTGCTTGCAGAGCCCTTGAAACAGTACCAGCCAAACCGTGCGTTGCTGTCGAATGTTGCGGGTGAAGTTATGCGCGCACGCCTCGAGACACTTTTACTCGAGTACTTAGCACCAATACCAGCTTTGACATGGTTTCGCTCGCGCGCACAACAAGCTGGCGTGGTTAACAGCTACCGCGATCCTGCGCAATTGGGTTGCGACCGCTTCGCCTCCTTACTTGGCGCTCGTTCGCTGTTTGATCAGCAGCCACTGCTTATCGTCACTGCTGGCACGGCCACTACGATAGACGCACTCGATACTTCCGGCCATTTTTTGGGTGGCATGATATTGCCCGGGCTCGCCACCATGACACAGTCGCTCGCGCTCAGCGCGGCACAATTGCCGCAAGTCGAAACGCAATGGGCTGGTGCGCAATTTGCCGATAACACGTCGGACGCCATCGTCAGCGGCTGTATTCAAGCCCAGGTCGGTGCGATCATGCAGGCGCGTGCGCAACTTCCGGATGCGCATTGTTTGCTGTCTGGTGGCGCTGCGCGGTATCTTCTTCCCTGCCTGCCACCACCGATCGAGCTGGTCGAGCAGTTGGTACTGCGTGGCTTGCATGTGGCTGCATTATCGGAGTCATGATGAGACCGTTCTTCTTCTTGCTGCTACTGGCCAACGTAATCGTGTTTTTGCTGCTGCAACTGACTCAGCGGTTTGGCCATACGCCTGATCGCGCTGCGCAACAGATCAACGCCGAACGCTTGCGCTTGATTGATGGTTCGGTAAAAAACAGTGCCGGTGCTGCGGAAGCAGGCGCAGCGCTCGCTACTGACACGACCCATTGCCTTGAAATTGGTGACTTCAACGGCCAGAGTGCAAGCGCATTCGAGCAGCAGTTAGCCAAGCTGGCATCCAACCTGAACCCGCAGCGTCGTGTCGTGCAGCCCGCGCCTTCACAGCAGATTTTCATTCCGCCACTCGCCAATGAACAGGCAGCCAATCAGCGTCTTGCGCAATTGCGCAGCATGGGTTTTGCCGACAGCGCGGTAATTCGCGATGAGACCGCGCGACGCTGGGGCATTTCACTTGGGCGCTTCACACATGCCGAGTTGGCCGAGGCGCATCTCGAGAAGCTACGCACCGCCGGCGTGCAAGACGCCCGC
>Ga0194133_10005502_pt1 | contig 16107 bp, 17 predicted proteins | sample TA2KigOf40mmetaG_FD_155448 | JGI IMG/M metagenome (GOLD analysis project Ga0194133, IMG submission 155448) | Freshwater microbial communities from Lake Tanganyika, Tanzania - TA2015055 Kigoma Offshore 40m | ecosystem: Environmental > Aquatic > Freshwater > Lake | place: Tanzania: Lake...
CCCGCGGCGTATCCGCCGCCGCCCGGTTATCCGCCGCCCGGGTTCCCGCCGCCCGCATACCCGGCGAAGGCCAAGGCCAACGGCCTCGCACTCACCTCGATGATCCTGGGGATCATCGGCATCACGGTGGGCCTGTGCCTGCTCTTCTTCCCCGTCATGCCCATCCTGGCCGTGGTCTTCGGCCACATCGGCCTGACCCAGACTCGCACGACCGGTGCACCGGGACGCGGCTACGCCATCGCCGGACTCGTCACGGGCTACATCGGCATCGCCCTGTCCATCCTGTGGCTCATCGGCACGATCATCGGCACCTTCAGCTCGCCGATGCCGAGCTTCTGACGCGCGTCGCAGCCGACATTGATCCAGGACGCGGGTTGATTCATGACGCAGGTTGATCGATGACGCGCCGGGGACTCACGCTCTTCATCGCCCTCTCGATCATCTGGGGTACGCCGTACCTCTTCATCCGCATCGCGGTGGACTACGTCGAGCCGTCCGTGATGGTGGCCCTGCGTGTCGGGCTCGCCGCGCTCCTGCTGCTGCCGGTGGCGCTGGTGCGCGGGCAGTTCCGCGGCATCCGGCCCTACCTGCCGTGGATCGCGGTCTTCGGCCTCGTGGAGATCACCGGGCCCTTCCTCATGCTGGGCTACGCGGAGACGCAGCTCGCCAGTTCCACGACCGCCCTGCTCATCGCCGCCGTGCCCATCGTCGCCGCGGTCATCGCGCGGTCGCTCGGGCTGGACTCGCGCCTGGGCGGCCTGCGCGTGATCGGGCTGGCCATCGGGATCAGCGGGGTGGCCGTGCTCGTCGGCCTCGACGTGCCCGGGGATCAGTGGTGGGCGGTGGGTGCCGCAGCCGTGACGGTCCTCGGCTACGCACTCGGGCCCATCGTCATCTCGACCAAGCTCGCGGGTGCCCCACCGCTTGCGGTGATCAGCCTGGCGCTCACAGGCAACGCGATCATCTACGCACCCCTTGCGTGGATCCAGCGGCCCACGGGCCCCGTGCCTGCCGTGGCCTGGTGGTCGATCGCGGTCCTCGGAGTCGTCGCCACGGCCATCGCCTTCCTCATCTTCTTCGCGCTTGTCGCCGAGGTCGGGCCCTCGCGCATGACGGTGATCACCTTCCTCAACCCCGCGGTGGCAGTGCTCCTCGGCGTGATCGTGCTCTCCGAGCCCATCACGTGGGGCCTGATCCTTGGCTTCCCGCTGGTGCTCCTGGGGTCCTACCTCGCCACGCGACCGGATCGCAATCCGGCAGCGCGCGTCGAGGATGCCCCGCACGCCTGACGTACGTTCAGGTGGTGGCCGCGAGCCTCGCGCGCACACTGCGGGTGACGTAGTGGTCGGCGAAGAAGGAGGCGAAGGGGATCGTGCCGGCGAGGAGCACGGCTACGGTCCGGACGACGCTGAAGCGCATCCGGAAGGAGATGTCCAGGCCCGTCGCCACATAGAGGACGTAGAGCCAGCCGTGGGCCTGCCAGCCGAGTGCGTAGATCGTGGCGAGGATCCCCTCGTCGGTCAGCCCGAAGCCATACTTCAGCGGCAGGAAGATCACGGACATCACGGCGAGCAGCACGCCGGTGATCCAGGCCATGATGCGAAAGCGCAGCAGCGCGCCGCTGAGACCACTCATTCCTTCAGACTATCTGCACCGTCCGTGGCCGGATCCCGACCCTTAACCGCGAATCCTGACCTCATTGCGCGGGGAACCGTCGGCTCACGCGGGCTCCTCAACAGGGCTGCGGCGCACGACCCACAGCCACCACATCACCCAGACGAAGCCGGCGAAGACGAACCACTGCAGGGTGTAGGCGGCGTTCTGCAGCGGGAAGGGCACATCGGCCGTCTGCACCGTCAGGGGCACCGGGGCGGGGGCGGGTGCCACCGCCGGATCCTGGCGCGCGAGCACGAGGACAAGTGAGAGCACCGGTGTGCCCCACGCGCGCTCGATCTCCTCGCGGGAGACAGCCACGAGACGACCATCGGGCCGGCGTGCCTGCTCGGCGTAGAACTCCTCGAAGGGCTGGAGGGCGCCCGCGAGACGCACCGGACCTGCTGGGACGGCGAGCGCCGGGCTTGTGGGCGCATCGACCCAGCCCCTTAGGACAGCGACGGTCGTGCCGTTGACGACCAGCGGCGTGATGACCCACTCGCCAGCGCGGCCGTCAAGCTGGCGCTGCGCGACCAGCAACTGCTCGGCGTCGGAGTACTCCCCCTCGGCTGTGACGGGACGTCCCACGGACGTCGCGGGGAAGCCCTCGACGCTGGCGGCCTCCACGACCGGCAGGGGTGCAGCGACCGCGGCGCGCTCGGCCTCGACGATGTCGAGCGTGCGCGAGCCCTGCCACAGACCGGCGACCACGCACAGCGCCGACAGGAGCACCGCGAGGAGTGTGAGACCGACCACGCGAGCGCTCGGTCCACTTCTCCCCGCGGTCATGTCACCCACGTCATGTCACGGACGCCATGTCAGCGCGTCGGCGGCTCGGGCCCGGATGCGTCGGACCCCTCGGCCTCCTCGGTGAAGTGCTCGTCGGCTGCCCGCTCGGCATCACCGGGGCCCTGGGGAAGATTCGGGTCGACCTTGGCCATCTGCTTGCGCATGGAGCGGTAGAGCAGCACGATCGCGACGACGAGGAAGATGAAGGAGATGAGCCCGAGCAGGCCGGGTGTCACCCGCGACGGGTCGATCGGCGGCTCCTCCGGCAGCGGGCTGGGAAGCGGGCTCTCCTCGAGCAGGAGAGCGGCAAGGAACCTCGTCACGTCGGCCATCATCCCTGCCGGACTCCGGCGAAGAGATCAGACTCGGGCACCTGCGTCTCCACGTGGCAGATGGCCAGGTGGTAGTCCTCCGTGGGCCACAGGTCCCGCTGCATGTCGAGGGGTACGGCGAACCACACCCCGTCGGGATCCACCTGGGTGCGATGCGCACGAAGGGCGTCATCACGGACCGGGAAGTAGTCATCGACGCGCACGCGGGTCGTGACGCGATCCTCCTCGCCCTCATCCCAGTCATCGAGCCACTCGGCGTAGGGCGACTCCCTGCCCGCAGCGACGAGCGCGTCATGGAAGGTCATCACGCGATCACGTGTGAACGCCATGTTGTAGTAGAGCTTGAGCGGCTGCCAGGGCTCTCCGGCGCCGGCGTAGGCCTCGGGATCACCCGACTTCGTGAAGGCCTCCATCGACACCTCGTGGCAGCGGATGTGATCGGGGTGCGGGTAGCCGCCATTCTCGTCGTACGTCGTGATGACATGCGGGCGGAACCCGCGCACGAGCCGCACGAGCGGCGCCGATGCCACCTCGAGGGGAAGGTCGGCGAAGCATCCCTCCGGCAGCGGCGGCCGGGGGTCGCCCTCGGGGAACCCGGAATCCTCGAAGCCCAGCCAGGCGTGATCCACCCCCAGGATCGCCACCGCCTCGGCCATCTCGCGGCGTCGCACCTCGGCGATGCCGAGCGCATCGACATCGGTCTGGGCAGCGGCATGGAGGACGTCGCCCCGCTCGCCCCCGGTGCAGGTGACGACGAGGACCTCGACGCCCTCCTTCGCATAGTGGGCCAGGGTCGCGGCTCCCTTGCTCGATTCGTCGTCGGGATGCGCGTGGACGGCCATGAGGCGCAGGGGCTGGGGCACCCCGCTAGTCTCCCAAGTGATCGCGCGCGACGCGACGGGAGGTGCCCTGCGTCGGGAGGTGCCATGAGCAGTGCCATCGACGGTCGCAGCCTGCCCCCCGATCTGCAGGCACGCTACGGCGTGGGGCGCCGGTCCTGGCTCCCGGCTGTGGCCGCCGGGATCGCAGCAGCGGCCTTCATCGCCGCCCTGGCCTTCGTGACATACAACCTCGTCTCACCCAGGGTCACCTACAAGCTGCTGGCCTGGAACGACGTCGCGGCGGACCGCGTCGACGTGACCTTCGATGTGCGCCGGTCGGAGGAGTGGGATGTCTACTGCGTGGTGCGCGCCCAGGACGAGTCACGGATTGATGTCGGCTACGCCGTGGTCGCCATCCCGCGGGGGACGTCGTACGAGCAGGTGACCTATCCCTTGCGCACCCTCGCCCCGGCGTTTGTCGTCGAGGTGCTCGCCTGCGCAGCCGGCGCGCCGCCCGAGCGCGTCGTGCCCCCTCAGTTCCCGCCCGGAGTGGTGCCGCCTGACCAGCCGTGGACCGCGCCCACCGGAGGCTGACCGCGTCGACGGGCCGTACCCTTGCCCGATGAGCACCGACATCACCTGGCTCACCCAGGAGGCCTACGACCGGCTCGAGCAGGAGCTCGACGAGCGGTCGGGCCCGCGTCGCTCCGAGATCACCAAGCGGATCGAGGCAGCGCGCGAGGAGGGCGACCTCAAGGAGAACGGCGGCTACCACGCCGCCAAGGAGGAGCAGGGCAAGAACGAAGCCCGTATCCGCCAACTTAAGCAGCTCCTGGAGAACTCACGTGTCGGTGCGCCCGAGGCCGAGCACGACGAGGTCGCACCGGGCAAGGTCGTCACCGTGCGTTTCGTCGACTTCGGCGACGAGGAGACCTTCCTCCTCGGCTCGCGCGAGGAGGCGGCGCACGCCTCGGTCGAGGTCTACTCCCCCACGTCACCCCTGGGCCAGGCTGTGCTGGGCGCGCGCATCGGCGACACGGTCGTCTACGAGCTCGCCAACGGCAAGCAGGTCACGGTCGAGATCGTCGCCGCGCAGCCGTACGCCGGCTAGTTCACCGCGAAGAAGACATTGGCCCTGCGATTGAACAGCAGGGCGAGGATGATGATCTCGAGGATGACCTGGACCAGGCCGAAGACGCGCAGGTCAGCGACGAAGATCAGGTGATAGAGCCCGGTCAGCAGGCCGAGAAAGCTGATGAAGCCGATGACCAACCGCGCGAAGTTGTTGCCGTTGAAGATGCCCTTTGCCAGGAGCAGATAGATCAGCCCGAGCACCAGCAGCAGGATCAAGGTGATGAGGGTCGCCCCCACGCGCATGTCTGCGTCGAACAAGCCCGCGACCGCGCCGATGATCGAGCCCACGGCGAAGATGACGATGACGACCCCGACAAGGGTCACGCTGGCAGGGCGGGCGATGGCGCTCATGTGAACTCCTTACCTGGGCCTTTCTGGTCCGGCCAGGATAGGGCTAGCGGCTGGTCGAGGTGCGGTAGCGACGCACCGCGAGGGGCGCGAAGATCGCGATGAGCACCGCGCACGAGATCAGGGTGTAGGCGATCGGGTTCTGCTGCGGCCAGGCATCGCCCACGATCCCGGTCGGGTTGCCGAAGAGCTCACGCGTGGAGAGCACCAGCGAGGAGATCGGGTTCCACTGCGCGATCGGCTGCAGCCACGACGGCATGGCCGTGATGGGGACGAAGGCGTTGGACAGGAAGGTCAGCGGGAAGAGCCACACGAGCCCCGCGGTCTGCGCCGTCTCCGGATTGGGCATGTAGAGACCGATCCACGAGCCGATCCAGGCGACGGTGTAGGCAAAGAACAGGAGCAGGAGGTAGGCGTAGACGGCGTTGAGGATGCCGTCATTGATGCGCCAGCCGATGAGCAGGCCGGTGATGCTCAGCACGAAGAGCACGAGGATCTGCCGGGTGGCATCGGCAAACGTGCGGCCGATCAGCACGCCGCCGGATGCCATGGGCAGCGAGCGGAAGCGGTCGATGATGCCACGCTTCATGTCCTCGGCCAGGCCTACCGTCGCTGCTGCGGATGCGAAGGCGACCGTCTGGCCGAAGATGCCCGGCATGAGGTATTGCCGGTAGACGCTGGCATCAGGTGCCGTGGTCGGATCGGCACCGGGGATCGGGATGGCGCCGCCGAAGACGAAGGCGAAGAGCAGCACGAAGATGACCGGCTGCACGATCGAGAAGAAGAGCAGCTCGGGGACGCGAATGGTCTGGATGAGATTGCGTCGCGCGACGACAAGGCCATCGTGGAGACCCCAGCCGATGATCGGCCGCGGGCGCGTGGGGACGGCGCTGCTCATGCCTGGTCCTCCTCTGCGGTGTGACCGGTGAGCGAGAGGAAGACGTCATCGAGCGTCGGCCGGCGCAGCGCCACATCGGCGATGCCCACGTGAGCGGCGTCCAGTGAGCGCACGGCGTCGACGAGGGTGAGGGATCCGCCCACCACGGGGGCCACGATCCGGTGATCGGCGCGGTCGACCGTGACCTCGCCGGTCGCCACGGAGCGCAACGCCTGGGCGGCCGCATCCATCTGCGCCGGATCGTCGACGACGATCTCGAGCCGGTCGCCTCCCACCTGGTCCTTGAGCGTGTCCGACGTGCCCTGGGCGATGACCCGCCCGTGATCGATGACGACGATCTCCTCCGCGAGCTGGTCTGCTTCTTCGAGGTACTGCGTCGTGAGCAGCACCGTGGTGCCATCGGCGACGAGATCCTTGATGACCTCCCACAGGTCAATGCGCGAGCGCGGATCGAGCCCGGTCGTCGGCTCATCGAGGAAGAGCACGCGCGGCTTGGCGATGAGGCTCGCCGCGAGGTCGAGTCGGCGGCGCATGCCGCCGGAGTAGGTGCGCAGCGAGCGGTCGGCGGCATCGGTGAGATCGAAGCGCGCGAGCAGCTCGTCGCTGCGCTCCTTCACGTACGCCGTCGGCAGGTGATAGAGGTCACCGAACATGCGGAGGTTCTCGCGGCCGGTGAGGTATTCATCGACGGCGGCGTACTGCCCCGTGAGCCCGATGATCCGGCGCACGGCGTTGGCCTTGCGGACCACGTCCAGTCCATCCACCTTGGCGGTGCCCGCGTCGGGCTTGAGGAGGGTCGTCAGGATGCGCACCGCGGTGGTCTTGCCGGCACCGTTGGGGCCGAGGAGGCCGTAGACGGTGCCCTCCGGGACGCTCAGGTCGAGCCCATCGAGAGCGACGACATCGCCGTACTTCTTGACGAGGCCGCGAGCCTCGATCATGTCTGACACGTCGCGAAGGCTACCCCGCGCCTACTGCACCTCGGTGATGCGGTATCCGCGCTGGCGCAGGTGATCGAGCAAATGCTCGCGGTGCTCGGCGCCGCGGGTCTCCAGATCGATCGTGATCTCGACCTCGTCGACGGCGAGCCGGGGATTGGTGCGCAGATGGGAGACATCGACCACGTTGGCATCGAGCGAGCCGATCTCCGTGAGGAGCCCCGCGAGCGACCCGGGCCGGTCCGGCACGTGGACGGTTAGCTGGCTGAAGCGGCCACCCGCCGTGAGTCCGTGCCGGATGACCCGCATCATGACCAGCGGATCGACGTTGCCCCCCGAGAGCACGGCCACGACGGGCGGCTCGAAGTCGGTGGGGTCGTCCATGATGGCCGCCACGGCGGCGGCGCCCCCGGGCTCCACCACCAGCTTGGATCGCTCGAGCAGTTGGAGCTGGGCCTTGGCGAGCATGTCCTCCGACACGACGCGGATATCGTCGACGTGCTTCTTGATGATGGCAAAGGGCACATCGCCCGGGCGGCCCACGGCGATCCCATCGGCCATGGTGCGCATGGTCTTCAGCGGCACGGGGTGACCGGCGAGGAGCGAGGGCGGGTACGCCGCCGCACCCGCTGCTTGCGCACCGATGACGCGCACATCAGGACGCAGCGTCGTGATCGCGAGCGCGACGCCCGCGAGCAGCCCACCTCCACCCGTGCACACGACGACCGTCCGCACGTCAGGCACCTGGTCGAGGATCTCCAGGCCCAGGGTGCCCTGGCCCGCGACGATGTCGCGGTGGTCGAAGGGCGAGATGAAGATCGCGCCCGTCGACTCAGCGAAGGCGCGCGCCTCGACGATCGCCTCGTCGAGCGTGGCACCGTGGAAAATGACCTCGGCACCGTAGTCGCGCGTGGCGATGACCTTGGGCATGCTGGCCGAGCGCGGCATGAAGATCGTCGAGGCGATGCCCAGCATGCTTGCAGCGAGTGCCACTCCCTGCGCGTGATTGCCGGCCGACGCAGCGACGACACCGGCCGCTCGCTCCGCGTCGCTGAGTTGGCTGAGCCGGTTGTATGCGCCGCGGATCTTGAAGGACCCGGCGCGCTGGAGATTTTCGGTCGCCAGGAACGCCGGACCGCCGACGCGGTCTGACAACCACCGGGCCGAGTGCACGGGCAGGCGGCGTACGACGCCGTCGAGCCGCGCGGCAGCGGCCTCGATGTCGGCCAGCGTCACCGTGTCGCTCACGGACGCATCCTGGCAGACGGTCGGCCCCGGCGAGCGTCGACGGGCGCGTGGGGCGAGACTGGCAGTGTGACCATCGCCGAGCCCGACAGCGCGACACTCGACAACACCCTTGACATCAAGGCGGCCGCGCGCCTGGCCCAGGAGCGCGTCTCCCACTCGGACGTGCCGATCCCCCGCGATCGCCGTCGCGATATCCCTCGGCCGCCCGGACCATCCCCCCTACGGGCGATGCGCGGCATGGCGGCGCCCGGCGCGGCGCCGGCGTTCATGGTCGATCTGGAGCGCACCTACCCGGTCATGGCGCACATGCGCCTCATGGGCGAGCACGCCTACGCCCTCACCGACCCCGCCGTCATCGTCGAGGTCTTCATCGAGCACGGCCGCCAGACCATGAAGGGGCGCGGACTCCAAGGCGCCAAGGCGGTACTCGGCAACGGCCTGCTCACGAGCGAGGGTGACGTGCACCTGCGCAACCGGAGACTCGTGCAGCCGGCCTTCCATCGCGATCGGATCGCGGCGTATGCCGCGGACATGGTCGCGCTGGCCGAGGCGCATGAGGCCTCCTGGTCCGAGGGACGCACCCTGGACATGCAGGCCGACATGGCGGCGCTCACGCTCGCCATCGTGGGTCGCACGCTCTTCGGCGTCGACCTGCGCGGTGATGCCCGCGAGGTGGGCGACGCGCTCGAGGCGCTGCTCAGCGGCATGGGCACACGACTGCTCCTCGGGCCGCAGGTGCTGCGCATCCCCACGCCCGCCAGGCGGCGAGCGCTCGAGGCGTCGGCGCGCATGGACGCGATGGTGCAGCGCATCATCGACGAGCATCGCGACATGGGCGACAACGGCGACATGCTCAGCATGCTGCTCGCCGCACAGGAGGATGGCATCGGCCTCGACGATGCCCAGGTGCGCGACGAGGCGATGACGCTCGTCATGGCCGGTCACGAGACCACCGCCATGACGCTCACGTGGACATGGCTCCTGTTGTCGCAGCATCCCGAGCGCGCGGAGTGGCTGCACGATGAACTCGATGCGGTGCTCGCCGGCCGCACGCCCACTATGGAAGACATGGCGTCGCTGCCGCGCACCCGCGCGGTCATCGCCGAGGCGATCCGGCTCTATCCCCCGGCGTGGATCCAGGGCCGGCGCCTGCTTGCCGACGTCGAGGTCGCCGGCTGGACGGTCCCTGCGGGCGCGCTCACCTTCGCGAGCCAGTTCGCGCTGCATCGCAGCCCGCGCTGGTGGGAGTCCTCGCTCGCCTTCCGGCCGCAGCGCTGGATCGACGCCGACGGTGCCTTCAGCGAGGACGCCCCCGGCCAGCCGCGCGGTGCGTGGTTCCCCTTCGGCTGGGGCAATCGGCGCTGCATCGGCGAGCAGTTCGCCTGGACCGAGGCCACCCTCGTGCTCGCGTCACTAGCGCAGCGCTGGGCACCCGAACTCGTGCCGGGCACCGACATTCAGCCGATGCCTGCGGTGACGCTGCGCACCCGCGCGGGGATGCCGATGGTGCTGCGCCGCCGCTAGGCCGACAGCCCCGGGCCCTTGGACGCGATTCCCTTGGCGCTCGTGGTGCGCGCCCGATCGGCCGCCTCGCGGCCGGCCCGCGATGCGTGACCGCCCCGCCGGCTCACGCCGCCGGAGTAGCCGCTCCATCGACCCCGCGCGGTCGACGCCTGGCGATAGAAGGTCCGCACCTCGGTCTCCTTGCCCCGCAGGACGAGTGCGCCCGTGGTGGCGACGGCTGTCCCGCCGGGCACCTCCGCGGGGATCTCGACGCGCTGCCGCTCGGCCTCGGCGATGACCTCATCGCGCGCCTGTCGAAGCCGATCGCCTATCCGGTCGATGAAGGCGCGATAGAACGCCGCTCGCGCTGTCTGCGCTGTGTGATCCTTGCGCCAGCCATCACGCGAGATGTAGGTGTCGCCCTTCCACCGCCCCGCCGCGAGCCAGATGGTCGCGGACGATGTCATCTGCGTGGCGAGTGACCCGAAGAGTGCCTCCGCGAGCTCGATGTCGCTCGGCATGCCGTAGGCGATGACGTAGGTGGAGTTGTGTGCGATGTCGACCTGCAGGGAGTTGCACTGGCCGACGGTGACGAAGAGGCTCACCAGGTGGGTGTTGGCACGCTTGCCGCGCTCGCCGATGGTGATGGTCACGCTCACGGGCTGCTCGCGCGCCTCGCGGCGAGCGGTGAGCGCTCGAGCGACTGCGAGATCGACGCTGGCCTGGGTCGCGAGCGACTGGGCCTTGGCGAGATAGGCCTCGGCCTCGTGGGGGTTGTCACTGCGCTCGGCCTTGGCCAGCAGCGCCGCGATGCGGTCAAGGTGACTCATCGCGCCTGCCCCGGCGGGGCGGCCGAGCCGGCCCTGACGGGCCGCTCCGCCACGGGGATGCCCGCACCGTCGAAGGCCGCGCGCAGCAGCAGGGCGGCCTCGGGCCCGAGAACGACCTCGACCAGGAGCACCTCCTCGCCGCAGAACTCCGGCCCGTGGGCGGCCACGCCCGGGTGGGCATGGGCCACGAGGTGGTGGGTCAGTTCGTGCAGCACCACCGACTCGCGCGCGGCCCACCTCTCGCCCACGGCTCCCGCGAGGGGCAGTGCGATGACACCGTCGGAGTAGTGCGCGCGCCCGGTGCCCGCGCGCTCGCGCACGCGGACAGGTGGGACCGCGGGCCAGCGGGTGATGACCCCGATGAGCGACAGCACGTCGTCGACGTAGCGCTGCACGGAGGCAACGTCGGCGAAGCGCCGCTCCATGGGGACCTGCAGGGGGGAGCCGAAGAAGTCGATGGCGCCACCGCGCGCGAGTTGACGCGACCACTGCTCCTCCGCGGCGTACACAGCAGAGCGATGCGTGTCGCGCGGGCTCAGGGGACCCCGACGGCTCATGGGGTCACCGTAGGACGGCAGGGCAGGCCTGCGTCAACGCCGCGCGGCGACCTGTGGACAACCGCCCTGCGGCGGGTCACGCGGGCGGCTCGAGCAGCGTGCGCAGGCCCGCGTCGAAGACGTCAGCGTCGACCCCCTGGCTGGCATCGTCGGGTCGGCGTACCTCCGTCGCCACCTCCGGGAGAGCGACGCGGTCGACGATGAGCAGGACCGCCGTGAAGCCGTGCAGGTGATTGGCACCGCCCACCGGGCCGATCTCCCCCGCGGCGAAGAATCCGCCGACCGCAGGGGCGCGCAGGCCGGCGCGCACGATGGACGCATCGTGGTCAGGCGAGGTGAACATCGCGGCACCGCGGCCATTGCAGGTGAAGAGATAGGCCCCGGCACAGCCCGACTGCCCCTCGCCCGCGTTGACAATCGCCATCACGCCGCGCAGGTCTGCGTCGGCGGAGTCGGCGTCACGCAGGTGCAACCTCACGACAGACCCCAGGGGTACGTCGTCTCCGACGGTCACGGCACCGGTCGCCGTGTCGGCGCCGAGAATGCCTCGGATGACGTAGTCGGCTGCGTGCGCGCCGTCGATCCGGTCATCGCGGGCGATGCCGACATGCAGACCGCGGACGGCGAGGGCCTGATCGGGTTCGTCGAGCCCGGCGACGACCTCTCGAATCCGCTCGAGTGCCGGGCGGCCCGCGAGCTCGCCCATCGTCGTGCCCGCCGACGCCGTCACCGTCATGGCGTCGCCGATAGGCCGACAGCCCTGGCTCACGACGACGCGCAACGACGCGGCCTCATCGAGCACGACACCCACGCCACCGTTGTCAAACACCGCCCCATCGAGGAGGAGACGCGAGTCTCCGCGGCGGGCACCGCCGGAGACGAGGCCGCCGACGACGGGAAGGGGACCATCGACGCGCGCGAAGGCCGCCACGACCTCGTCGGCGGGGAGCGTCCACGGATCGGCCAGGAGGATCGCGAGCCGGTCGTCGTCGTGGAGCTCGGGCAATCCGGTGAGCGCGAGGCCGCCGTGCGGGGCCGGCACGGTCGCCAGCCGGAATCCGCGCGGTCGCGCACCGGGCAGATGAGCGAGCCACACCGAGATGGCCGGCTCCATCTCGACGGAAGCATCGCCACCGATGACCCCGTGCGCGTTGGAGCCCACGACGACGCAGTCGGGCCACTCCTCCGTGATCAGCGCGGCAGCATGCGCCAGCGCACGACCCGCGGCCAGTGGCTCGCCCGGGGCACTGACCTCGACGATCGCGAGCGTCGCGGGGGTGGCCAGCTCGTCGAGGGCCGCACGGACGGCATCGGGCACCGAGGTCTCCAGGCCGCGACGCAGGGCCGTCGCACACCGAGCCTCGTCGGATCGGGCCTCGCTCGGACCTCCGGGCGCCATGTCCCCCATCCTGACGTACCGTCGTCGCATGACCCGCCTTGCGCCCCCTGTCCCCGCAGACCTGCCCCGCACGCTCGGGGCACTGCGCGCGAGCGGCTACGAGCCGCGCACGGTCAAGGAGGAGATGCGCGCCAACCTCGTCGCGCGCCTGGCAGCAGGCGAGCCCACCTTCCCGGGCATCGTCGGATTCGACGACACGGTGATCCCCCAGGTGGAGCGTGCCCTTCTTGCCGGCCACGACATCGTGCTTCTCGGCGAGCGCGGCCAGGGCAAGACACGACTGATCCGCACGCTCGTCACGCTGCTCGACGAGTGGATCCCCGTGGTCGAGGGCTCGGAGGTCAACGACGACCCGATGGCCCCGGTGAGCGCCTACGGTCGCCGCATCGTCACTGAGCAGGGCGATGACACTCCTGTGACATGGCGGCATCGCAGTGAACGGTACGGTGAGAAGCTCGCCACGCCCGACACGTCGGTGGGCGACCTCATCGGCGACGTCGATCCAGTGAAGGTGGCCGAGGGCCGCACGCTCGGCGATCCGGAGACCATCCACTTCGGCCTCGTGCCGCGCACCAACCGCGGCATCTTCGCCATCAACGAGCTGCCCGACCTCGCCGAGCGCATCCAGGTGGCGCTGCTCAATGTGCTCGAGGAGCGCGACATCCAGGTGCGCGGCTACACCCTGCGCCTGCCGCTTGACCTGCTCGTCGTGGCGAGCGCCAACCCCGAGGACTACACCAATCGCGGCCGCATCATCACCCCGATGAAGGACCGCTTCGGCGCCGAGGTCACCACCCACTACCCGTACGACGTACACCACGAGATCGGCCTGATTGCCCAGGAGGCTGACCTTGTCGCCATCGTGCCGATGCATCTGCTCGAGGTGATCGCGCGCTTCACGCGCCTGGTGCGCGAGTCCGGTGCCGTCGATCAGCGCAGCGGTGTCTCGGCGCGATTTGCGATTGCCGCCGCCGAGGCACTCGCGGGTGCAGCGCTGCGCCGTGCCGCCATCACGGCCGACGAGCCGGTCGCGCGCGTCGGCGATCTCGCCGGTGTCGTGCCGACGTTGCGCGGCAAGGTGGAGTTCGAGGTGAGCGAGGAGGGGCGCGAGGAGGAGGTGCTGCAACACCTCGCGCGCAAGGCCGTCGCCGAGACCTACCGGCGGCACCTCGGCGGAGTCGACCTCACCGCGCTTGTGACCCTGCTCGACGAGGGCGGCACGATCGAGGCGGGCGATCTCGTCACCGCGACCGGTCTGCTCGATGCCGCGGGCGCGTGGGAGGGTCTGGGCCGGCTCATCGCTGCAACCGAGGGCCCCGACGTCGAGCCGACACCCGGCATCGCGGCCGCCTGCGTGGAGCTGGCACTCGAGGGACTGTGGCTGACCCGACGCATCGACAAGGATGAGTCCGACGGACGCGTGCGCTACGCCACGACAATGTCGGAGGAGTAGTGCGCTACCGCTACGGCGCCTTCCACGGGGGGCCCGACCCCCTGGCCGAGCCCGTGGATGCGGGCGCGGCCGTGGACGAGCTGGCCGACCGCATCCTCGACGGGTCATCGGTGCGCGATGCCCTGCGCGACATGATGCGCCGGGGCATGGAGGGTGCGCGAGGCCTCGACGACCTGCGCCGGCGACTGCAGCAGCGCCGCCGCGAGTTGGCGAAGTCCGGCCGCCTGGACGGCCTGCTCGAGAAGGTGCGCGAGAAGCTCGACGAGGCACTCGAGCACGAGCGCAGCGCCCTCTTCCCCGATCCGTCGGATGACGCGCGCTTCCGCGAGGCCTCGCTCGACATGCTGCCCGACGACACCTCGCGCGCGGTGCGCGAGCTCGCCGACTACGACTGGCGTTCGCCCGAGGGTCGGGCGGCGTACGACGAGATCCGCGAGATGTTGCGCCGCGACGTGCTGGACCAGCAGTTCAAGGACCTCACGCGCGGACTGCAATCGACGCCGACGCCGGAGGCGCAGCAGGCGCTGAAGGACATGCTCGCCGACCTCAACTCGATGCTCGACAAGCACCGTCGCGGCGAGGACGTGAGCGAGGACTTCGAGCAGTTCATGGACAGGCACGGGGACTTCTTCCCCGACCGGCCCGAGAGCTTCGAGCAGTTGCTCGACGACCTCGCGCGGCGTGCGGCCGCCATGCAGCGCATGCTCGACTCGATGACACCCGAGCAGCGCGAGGAGCTCGCGGGTCTCATGGAGCAGGCCTGGCAGGACCTCGACCTCGCCGCGGAGATGGCGCAGTTGCAGGACCACCTGCGCGCCCTGCGCCCCGACTTGCCCTGGCAGGGGCGGCAGCGCATGCAGGGTGAGCGCGGACTCGGCCTGCCCGATGCGACCGAGGCACTCGCGGAGATGGCCGATCTCGAGGCCCTCGAGTCGCAGCTGTCGCAGGACTACCCGGGCGCGACGCTCGACGACGTCGATGTCGAGGCGGTCGAACGCGCGCTCGGACGCCAGGCCGTGGATGACATCGAGCGACTGCGTGAGATCGAGCGCCAGTTGCGCGAGCAGGGCTACCTCACCGAGCGCTCCGAGCTCAGCCCCAAGGCCGTGCGGCGCATCGGGCGCACGGCACTGCGTCGCGTCTTCGCTGACCTCGGCGCAGGACCGCGCGGTGATCACGAGATCCACGACGCGGGCGCGGCCGGTGAGTTCACCGGCCAGTCACGCCCGTGGGAGTTCGGCGACGAGCAGCCCCTCGACGTCGTGCGCACGGTCGGCAATTCCGTGCGCCGCCGGCTTTCAGACGGCTCGAGCGGACTGCGCGCCGAGGACTTCGAGGTGCGTGAGACCGAGACGCGCACGCGCGCGGCGGTCGCGCTGCTCGTGGATCAGTCGTTCTCCATGGTGATGAATGACACGTGGCGCGCTGCCAAGACGACCGCGATGGCACTCCAGGCTCTCGCGGCGTCGGCGTACCCGCTCGACGCACTGCAGATCATCACCTTCGCCAACCTTGCCCGGACGGTGACGCCCGAGGAGCTGCCCGATCTAGCGGCAAGCGACATCCAGGGCACGAACCTCCACCACGCCCTCATGCTGGCCGGGCGCTTCCTCGACCGGCACCGCGATGCCGAGCCCGTGTGCCTGGTCGTCACCGACGGCGAGCCCACCGCGCACCTGCTGCCGAGCCCATCTCCCACGGGTGCCCCCGACTGGTGGTTCATGTGGCCCCCGGATCGCGAGACGATCGAGCTCACCGTCGCCGAGGTCGACCGGCTCACCCGGCGCGGCGTGCCCATCTCGTGGTTCCGCCTCGGCGACGACCCGCGACTGGAGCGCTTCCTCGACGCGATGGCCCGGCGCAATGGCGGTCGCGTCTTCGCGGCCGACGGCGACCGGCTGGGCGACTACGTCGTCACCGACTACGTCCGCGCACGCAAGGGCCGGCGCCGCAGCGCGTAGCAGGCCGATGGGGCGGCTCAGCCGCCCTGGGCCGGCTCAGCCGCTCCTGACGACCCCGCGTAGGGTCGTCGATCGTGCGTCGTTGGATCCCGCTGCTGCGTGATCTGCCCGTCGAGGTCAGTGTCCTCGCCTCGATCGCCTTCTTCGTCGCCCTCGGCTTCGGCATCGTCATCCCGTCGATCCCGATCTTCGCCGACTCCTTCGGGGTCTCAGCCCTCGCCGCCTCCGCGGTGGTGTCGGCCT
>Ga0194133_10005503_pt1 | contig 16104 bp, 10 predicted proteins | sample TA2KigOf40mmetaG_FD_155448 | JGI IMG/M metagenome (GOLD analysis project Ga0194133, IMG submission 155448) | Freshwater microbial communities from Lake Tanganyika, Tanzania - TA2015055 Kigoma Offshore 40m | ecosystem: Environmental > Aquatic > Freshwater > Lake | place: Tanzania: Lake...
ATGCGTGTCAAAAATCGTATTATTCAACTGCGGGGAATAACTCCCTATTTTCGACAAATACACCAAGCACAGGTCATGGACCATTTACAATTCCCTTGGCCGAACCCTGCAGCAGATTTGCCAATATGAACGAAAACGAAGTTAGTTCAATCATTGGAGTTTATCCAAATCCGAGCAATCAACTGCTGTATATTCAGACAAATGGTAAGTTAAATTCAGACGAGAACTGGAAACTACTTTCTTCTCAGGGTTCCGAAATATGGATTAAACCTGTGTCAATGATGGCAGAGCAAAATAATATTGTCGTACATGTATTTGATGTTTCCATGTTTGCAAATGGTCATTATGAATTAATCGATCTTTCAAGTAAAGGTAAATCGCGTATTACTTTCATAAAGGAATAAAACTTCAACCCACTTTATTTAATCCTCAAGCTGTTGGGGGGAGTACTAATTTTGTTTTTTAAAATAAATATCTTGTATAATTTTAGTTTTATTTATTAAATTTATGTGTTATTTTTCGTATATTTAACGAAACTTATTGTATTTATCTAGTATATATAACTAATCTTGTGGTATGAAAGAGGTATTTAAGGAACTTATAGTGGAAAGTCAAACCCAAGAATTTGAGGTTGGTTTTCCACGTGCGCTTGAAATAGCAATGAATACACGACTCATAGTGAGTGTAATCGGGGCCAGAAGAAGTGGTAAGACAACTTATTTATTTCAATTAATCCAAAAATTAAAAAAATCAGGCGTTCCGCAGAAAAACATCTTATTCATAAACTTTGAGGATGAGCGATTAAAAGTGGATGTCTCTCAACTCGATTTGCTTTTGCAAGCCTATAACGAATTGTATCCGGAGTTAAATTGGCAAGATGTGCATTTATTCTTTGATGAAATACAAAATGTAGAAGGTTGGGAGCGCTTCGTTCGACGTGTGTATGATTCAAAGACCCGCCATGTTTATATAAGTGGTTCAAATGCGAAACTTTTAAGCACGGAGATCGCAACATCGCTCCGAGGAAGGTCTTTGTCGTATACCGTTTATCCATTTAGTTTTTTGGAATATTTAAACGCGTTGAAAGTTCCTGTTTCTTTCAAGACCCAGCAAGAGAAAAGTAGAATGATCTACCACACGGAATTATATATGAAACAAGGTGGTTTTGCCGAGACCTTGTTTTTGGATCAATCAACGCGGGTTAAACTGTTGCAGGAATATTACAACGTGATGATGTTTCGCGATATCGTTGAGCGTTATCAAATAAGCAACATAAATGTACTACGCTTTTTCATCAAAAAAATATTTGCTGGGGTTGCTGTTCCTTTTTCAGTGAACAAAGTCTACAACGACTTGAAATCGATGGGATATAAAATCAGCAACAACAATTTGTATGAGTATTTAGAACACTGCCAGGCTGTTTTTCTGACGCAAGCAATCGATAAATTTGATTACTCCGAAATAAAGCAAGCAAAAAGCGAGAAAAAGTTCTACGCAATCGATACCGGTTTTCTTTCAGCAATCGATTTTCCGGCGTCAAAGAATTGGGGAAAGCTTTTTGAAAACATGGTTTTTATGGAGTTCAATAAGAATGGAAAACGACTCACGTACTTCAAAACACGCTACGAATGCGATTTTATCTTAGAGGAGGAAGGTGAATTTTATCCCATACAAGTTTCGTATCGTTTGACAGAATCTGAAACCAGAAAAAGGGAATTTCGTGGTCTGATAGAAGCCTGTAAAACATTAGGAGTTAAAGAAGGTACCGTGATCACACTTGATCAACAAGAAATCGTTGAATTAAGCGGATTTAAAATCAATGTCGTACCTTTTTACGCGTATTTTTTGCAATAACTTATCGGATGAGCGATATAAACCCATGACCAGATAATTTATCGCCATTGAGCCCTTTTGCTTGATATTTATAAAAATATATGCCGTCTGTTGCTTCATCTCCACCTGGTGTTTTACCATCCCAAGTACCTGTCACATCTTCAATTTTGGTGATTTCATTTCCCCATCTGTTGACTATAATTACTTCTAATTCAGAGACATTTTGTGTGGAAATAAACCACTCATCATTTGTCCCGTCTCCATTTGGTGTTAATACATTTGGAACAGTCAAAATGGGTTGACCCGCTTCATTCACATTAATTAAAGTTGAAATTGAGTCAGAACAAAAATCGTTGGATGCCACTAACCAAACGGTGTAAGACCCGGGATTTAAAAATATATTAGTCACATCAGACAAATCTGCTGAATTAATTTCGTTTCCATCTCCAAAATTCCAATCATAAGAGGTTGCGTTTGAACTGGTATTTGTGAAATTTACCATCAATGGAGCCGTTCCTGAATTAACATCTGCTGAAAATTGTGCAGTTGGAACGGGAACAAGCGTTACAAGAACCGAATCAGAATTTTCACAACCGTTTGCATCTGTTCCTGTGACATAATATACTTGCGTTTGATTAGGTTGGAAAGATTGTCCATTTTGTATGCCTCCTGTCCAAGAATATTGAATACCGCCACTTGCGTTTAAATGAACAGAGGAACCAGCGCAAATTGTGATATTGTTTCCTGCTTCGATTGATGGAGCGGCAAAAACCTCAACATTCATTGTGTAAACAGAAGCGCATTGCCCGGGGTTTGGTGTAAATGAATATGAGTTTATGCCTGGCGTTGCCGTCGACAACATAGCTGGATTCCACGTACCTGAAATGCCATTATTTGAAGTTTCAGGAAGAAGTACTTGGGCTAAAACGGCATCTTCGCAGAACGGTCCATAGGAACTAAATGTTGGAACTGTTGAAGGACTAACCGTTATTGTCATGGTTTGATTATTCGCACATTGGCCTGGGTTTGAAACAAATACATAATTAAAAGTACCAACAGCTCCTGTATTAATACCCGGAGGCCCCCATACACCTGTGATTCCCTCCAAAGATGAATTTGAAAAAGATGGTGCTGTAATTCCTTGACAAAAGGGACCTAATTGATTGAAAGTTGGTGTAATCAGCGGAGAAACAGTAACAGTCATCGCTGTTGTTTGCGCACACTGACCGGGGTTTGGAGTAAATGTGTAAGATGTTGTTTGCTGGTTGTTGTTTGCCGGAGACCATGAACCGGTAATTCCCTCATTTGAGGTGGTAGGAAGTGAAAATGAACCTCCTTCGCAAATTGCAGCCACTTGGTTGAAGGTAGGAGAAAAACCATTTGAAACAACTACTGTCATCGTTGTGGTTGACGCACATTGTCCTGAATTTGGGGTAAATGTATAGGTTGTGGTAGATGTATTATTTATTGTAGGCGACCAAGTTCCGGTAATGCTGTTAGTTGATGTTGTTGGCAAAGTAAATGATCCTCCCGAGCAAATTGGCGGTATTTGAGTGAATGTTGGAGTAATAGTAGCTGAAGTAGAATTTATAGTTACGAATACTGTATCGGTACAATTGATAGAAGAAGTCACCACACAATAGTAGTTTCCTGCACAAAGATTAGAAGCTGATGCGGTATTTTGATTTATTGCATTATCCGATGCATCATACCATTGATACGAATATCCAGGAATAGATCCTGTTGCTGAAACGGTTGCAGTACCATTGCATTGGCAACTTCCTGCCTCCGTAGTTGAAGAAAGAGTTGCATTTAAAGGGCCTGCGCAGTTATTCGTTAAACTTTGAATGTAAGTGGCATTGGCAGCATTGTTTGGTGACCCGGGAGTTTGATTGTCTGGTGCGGAGCAAGTTCCAGCAACCCAATTAGCCTGATTGGACGGATTGTTATCCAAGATATTAGCAAAATAATAGACTGCATTACTCGCAGTTGTTGAAAAAAAGATAATAGGATTTACACTATTGTTTACCCAACTTACACCATGAACCGGTGTTGTTAAATTTGTAGCATTGTAAATTTGAAATGAATCACCGCCGTTTGCCATAGAAATTGGTCCCCACAATCCTCCCGGTGACCATCCCGTGGTTGGATAAGTGCCACTTGAAGTTGTGGGAGAAACCGTTTGATGTTCAAATAAAGTGGAAGATATTGGTAAAACTACGGTACAATTACCATCTGTTAATGAATTATCGATTGGTGGTAGCGAGGCATTCAAATCTTGGTCATTATAGACTAAAATTAATGTCCCAATTGGAACACATGACCAAAAACTATCATTTGAAAATCGTACAGCCCCACTTGCAATTCCAAGTCCCGATCCACCGCCGCCTGAAAAATAGCCGTTGTTATCGTCGATTATCCAACCTCTTAGATCAAGGCAGTAATCTGAACATTGGTATGAACCTGTGCCAGGTACAACAAGAAACTCTACATATTCTTTGGATCCACTTGGACCTTGGGAAACTTCGTTGATGATAAGATTTTGAGCTTTCGCAGAAGAAATGAAAAGTAAAAATAAAAAGAAATGAGATTTCATTGAAGAGCTAATTAATTGCAAAAATCGACATTAAATATTAACAACAATTAAAACTCTTATTAATTCTTACGCAACCAGAAGTTTCTGCAACATCCACATTCGATCTCTACTTTTGAGCTTTTCATAAATTCGATTGGATAAATACTCATTTAAGGTTACAGATCCCATGGAAGTCGTAATAAAATCATGTCGATTAACATAATAGAAATAAGCCAATCTGTCATGCATGATTGAATTTTTAATTTTCAGATACGGAAGACTTGTAGGAATTGCCAATGGATTCATTTTACGAACCTTAAATTCTTCTTCCGAAAACAATTGAAGTTTTTGAGCTAATTCCAATCGCGTAAAAATTTCTGGACCACCGCATTCTATATATTTTTTATCCAGCGACAAACTTTCTACGAGTAATCTAGCAACATCTCCATCAAAAATTGGATTCGCACGTGCAAGCCCCTCACCTACCACAATATTCTTTCCCTTTTTGGCAAGTTTTAATTGGCGTGTTAGGGAACTAAAAAGCAAAGTGGAACTTAGAATGGTATAATTGATCCCTGAATTAATCACTAGATTTTTAAACTCTTCATGACGCTTAAAATAAGACTGTTTAAGTAAACCCTTCTCGTGAAACGGTGACACAACTCCAAATTTTTTGACTTTGTACTGAATCGATTGACGTAAAATAAAATCATTCGCTTCAAAAAAATCCATTCCACCAGTTTGATCCATATTAAAGGAATGAGAAATCCTATTTCCCAATAAGGATATAACCATATCATGAGACGAAAACAAATCACTGCTTATACTTGAAATGTTTTGGTTGTCCAATTCAACGATTGTTGCCCAATATGAAAACAATTCGACAGCCTTTATTTTATCTCTTACCACAACTGTCACAGCAAACCCACGTTGAATCAACTCCCAAAATACAAACTGGCCAAGACTTCCAGTGGCTCCAAAGAGCAATACTTTTGATTTCATAGTTCTAGGTTTACTCAAATTTAGAGCTAACAAATTGTATCCACGAACTGAAACTAAATATTTAATCTACATTTAATATTTAAATCATTTTAACTTAATCAAAATGAGAGTAAATTGGCTCATGAAAAAACCATTTTTAACCTTTACATTCTGTATTCTTGTATGTTCTTTACAAGGCCAGACACAATATTTCGGACACAGAGGAGCTCGAGGTATCGCACCCGAAAACAGCATTCTTTCTTTCCAAAAAGCACTAGAATATCCAATTAGTGGTGTAGAGTGGGATGTTGTGGTTAACAAGGATAAAGAACTTGTTATCTCACATGAACCATATTTTAAACCGAGTATTTGTCAAGCTGAAAACATTAGTGATGCTCAGCTCAAAACATACAACATTTACCGGATGACTCAAGAAGAAATTGAAAAAGTTGATTGTGGCACGAAATATAATCCCAATTTTCCTGAGCAACTTAAAATAATGTCAACTAAACCTACATTCAAGGAGGTTGTTCAACAAATAAATTTTCAGGATAAAACCATCTTATTTGAAGTAAAATCCGAAAAAAAAGAATACGGCATTTCGCAACCCTTTCCTGAAGAATTTGCAAGAATAATTCTAGACGAAGTTAATTTGTCAGGGCTAAAAGAAAACATTATTTTCATGTCGTTTGATCCGAATATATTAAACGCAATTTATAGCCAAGATTCAACTTTTCGATTCATCTACCTAACTTACAAGCCTTTTAAATCCGTAAATAAATTTTTATCGCATTGCACCTTCAAACCTTATGCTCTTGGAATGTATTTTCCAACTATCACTAAAGGTAAAGGATACGCTTTAAGCAGAAAGGGAGTAAAGTTGTTTGCTTGGACCGTAAATAATAAACAACAAACATTTGATTTGATTCACAAAGGTGTTGACGGTATTATCACCGATTTTCCAGACAGAATCAATGAAAACCTAAATAATCCTCATTAATAAATATAAGTTGAGAAGTGCTAACAAAATGGCTATAATTGAAATATTTAAAGCCAAAGTACTTCGCTTACTGTGTCGATCCATAACACAAAGTAACAAAGCATATATAAACTAATCTTAAAATATGCGTTAAAAAAAATGGGGCTTTCGCCCCATTAAAACTATGAAAATGTTACTACTTGATTACTTTAATTACCGTATCGGTCGTTACCGTGGCAATTCGAATGTAGTAAGCGCCTTTAGAAAGTTCTTGAACATCTATCTCAAGTTTCTTTTCATTAAGATCAAATTCCATTATTAATTTACCTTCTGCAGTAAACAACTGAATGGTAGCAACTTGGTCATTGTTGTTCTCAACTACCAACTTATCCACCATGGGATTCGGATAAACAACCCAACCTGACTCCTGCGTAGCAATTCCCAAACAAGGATCTGAAGTTACAACTACTGAATCTGTTGCTTGACAACCGTTTTGTGCGGTAGTAGTTACTGAATAAGTACCTCCTGTTGTTACAGAAGTGAATGGCGTTGCGGCTCCATTGCTCCAAAGTACGGTAGCTCCATTTCCTGTCGCATTTAACGTAACCGGAAAATCATATTCACATACCGTAATATCATTTCCTGCATTAACATTTGGTGCAGTTAATACTTGAACTTGAACAGCATCCGCAGATTCACAACCATTAGAATTAATTACCGTTACCGAATATGTACCCGCTTGAGAGACTTGAATTTGTTGCGATGTTTGTCCTGTTGACCACAGGTAGCTCAATTGATTACCTGTTGATTGAACAGTTAATGTCGCAGGTATTTCATTCGAACAAACTGATTGATCATTACCTAAATTTGCGCCTGGTAATTCGTAAAAAGTTATTGTTACAGTATCACTATCAGAACATCCATTTGCATCGGTTACTTCAACATAATATTCACCTGAAATAGAGGTAGATATTGATGAAGTATTATCACCAGTATTCCACAAGTATGTAAGTCCACCTGAATTTGTCGTTGAATTTACTTGAATAGGCGCTTCATTTTCACAAATTTGAATATCACTTCCTAATGAAACTTGTGGAGCACTTGAAATCGCAACCGTAACTTGATCGGAGTTAGAACACCCGTTAGCATCTGTACCAGAAACTGTAAATGTTGTGGTTTGAGATAATAAAAACGACTGACCATTAATCACATTATTAGACCAAGTGTAATTTACTCCACCTGTAGCTGTCAAGGTAATTTGAGCATTATCACATGAACTAAAATCACTTCCTGCATTAATTTGTGGCAATCCATTAACAATAACTAAAACTGTATCTTTTTTAGAACAACCAGTCGTTACATCCGTTCCTGTAACAATATATGAGGAAACACTTGAATTTGTTCCAGTTGTAATCGTAAGCGCAGCTGTAGAAGAACCATTATTCCAAACATAACTCGTAGCTCCTGTTGCCGTTAGGGTAACATTTGACCCGCCGCATACTGTTTGATCAGCTCCAGCAGACACAACCGGTGGTGCGATTGAAGTTACCGTTATGGAAGCTGTTGTATCCACACAACCAAGTGTTGAATTGGAAACGCGAACAGAGTAGTTTCCGGCTTGATTAGCAGAATAAGTATTTGAAACGGCATTTGGAATTGAAGTTCCATTTAATAACCATTCGTAAGTTACGTTTGCTGTGTTTGTTACAGCCAATTGAGTTGTTTGATTTGGACAGATAGTTAAATCACTAGACGTAATTGGAGCACCTGAAACCTCAGCACATGTATTAACTTGATATATCGACAATGTTGAACTTATCTCATTTGCAAGAATAACAAGAGTATTCCCATTTGGAGAATCAGCAGCTGGAATAATGATAATTCCTTCCGCTCCTAAATCTGGTCCGCTTGCAGTTGTTGAACGATTATTGGCATAACCTACAAATACTGGAGCATTTGGGTTGTCAACATTGAACATCATTACACCACCAATTCTTTCGAGAGATACAAAAGCGTAAGTTGAACCATTTATTGTAGAAACTGCAACACCTTCTGGTTCTGGACCTTTATCGTCACTTCTATTTTTGAGCGCAGGAGTTCCCGTAGTGTTTGACGCATTGAAAATAGCTCCAAAAGTTGGGTGATTTGCTGTAATTTGTTCAATCAAATCTTTTGAATCATAAACTAAAGCGCCAGTTTGCGCATTCCAAATGGAATATGAACGCCCCCCCATTACGTGTAATTCATCGTAATCTCCATCTCCGTCTGTATCTCCAGAATACTTCAATGCACTCAAGCGACCTAAAAACTTGTTGTTTCTCAAAATAGATTGATCAGGAAAAGCGGTTGCGTCTAAAACATTATTAAACGTTGAGGAAGAAATTCTGTTAGCATCAATAACATTTCCAAATTCTCTAGAGTCACCTTCGTTTGCTGTAAATAATAAACCTTGACCATTGATTGTTTTATAAACCATGGCATCTGGCATGTAAGTTCCCTTAATCGGTAAATTTCCAGTAATTAAAACGGCACCACTTTGATCTGATGCATCCAGTGCATTTCCAGATCCACTTGAATAATCAGAATACCCTAGAGCTGTTAAAGAAACGATTGTATTCGTTGCCAAATCAATCGTAACAAGCGCATTATTTTCCTGAAGAGAAACGTATGCTTTTGTATTGTCCTCTGAAACAGCAATATACTCTGGTTCAAAATCTTGAGCAACTGAGGCTGAGGTTGAGAAAACTCGAATTCCCTGTGCACGTAACGCAGCTTCTTGGCCATTGTAGGCTGTAAATCCAATATTTGCAACGTTTGCATTTGTTAATGCTGCATAACCAGGAGTTAGGTCAATAATAGAGACTGAACCAACAGGATCATTTGCATAAGTTAAATCAGGCTCTCCTTCATTTGCGGTTAATAATTTTGTGTATGTTTTATTAAATGTTATCATATCAGGCATCGCACCAACTTCAACTTGGTTGATATAAACACCGTTTGCATCAAAAAATACGACTTTACCATTGTTTTGAGCCGGTACAGATTCGATTGCACAAGCCACAATTCCATTATGAACGACAACTGAATTAATTCCTCCATAAACCGAAATATCAATTGAAGAAATAGCAATCGGCGTAGCTGGGTTAGCAAAATTCACGATATCCAATTTTCCAGCTTCGCTATTGGCAATGTATAAACGATCAACGGTAGGGTCGAATGCAATAATTTCCGCTGAATTTGTTCCCGCAGTTCCGTTTGAGTACGAACTTAATAAACTTAAATTCAATTCATTCGTTGGCGTTGGCGCAACATAGTCATTATCCTTAATGAAAATAATTTGATAATTGTTCGTTGCTGAAATGTTTGCGTTCACACCTGATAGAATTTTCACAATAATTCTTTCTGCTTTCTCCGCAATTGCATCGTCAATTATGGTAATAGGAAGATTAGTTACTCCATTAGTATTAGCAGGGATTATTAATGTGTTTGTCCATGTATAGTCTACATTTTCAGTAGCATCAGAATAAACAGATAAACCAAATGTTAAATTAATTGCTGCTGCATTTGCATTACTGACGGTAATCGGAACATTGATTGATCCGATGTTCTCGTTGTATTGCGCAAAATTATTAGCCGAGGTGATTGAAACATCGGCTAACCCTTGAAAAGAAACATTGTCAAAACGCCAAGTACCGGCAGTGGCAATCAACGTGGCATTCGAAGTTTGTCTAAATTCAGTGGTTGTTTGGTAATGAGCTGCTAGGATTCGAACTCCAAAATTGGCATTGTTATTTGCTCCGGTAATAGCTGAAAAATTCACTGAAATTCGTCTGTACTGATCACCAACTCCATTATTTTGGAAACGACCATTGTCTATTGTCCCGTTACAAAATGTTGTATTGGCACTTGTCATCGTAAAATTTGTCCAAGTCGTACCGTCTAACGTATATTGAACACGTACTGTATTTGTTGCTGTATTCGACCATCGTTGATCCCACGTAAAAAGAATATTTTGAAAACCAACCGTTGATGCATTGTATTGGACACCGCTACTTTCATTCGACGCTCCGGGATTTGCAGTAAAAGACCAAGCTCCAGGGTTTGTACCATTTTGAGCGCCACAACCATTATTGATAATTGGATCCATACCTGACGCAGCTGTTGCAACAACCAAAGAACCTACCACTTGGGATGTTCCTGTTCCTAAATCAGCTGTTGGAGTTGCTGGTGCTCCTGTTATTGTATTGTAATTCCACAATGCAATGGTATTTTGAGACAAAACAAAAGTTAAGCACAAGGAAAAGAGTAAACTAAATAAATGTTTCATGTTTATATTTTTTTGTGCAAATTTCTAATACACATGTAAGAAAATCATTTAGTGAATATCAATATTGAGTTACCAATAATTAAAGCATATGTTAACTGATTAACTGCATTTTAATACAATGTGTTAGGAAATTTAATTTAACGCGTTAATCACATATCAAACAAAAAAACATGAAAACTAATCTGCCTCTCCAAGCATTCCTTTCTCTTATGTGTCTTAGTCCAATCATAAGTTATCATGCTCAACATAAAGAATTATCATTCGGAGGATCTTACTCTTCGTATTCATTTGACGCGCAAAATTCTGATTTGAACTCCAAGACCTTACTCCCTGGTTTTCAAATAGGATATCTTTATAGTCCAAAACTCAATATATTGAGAAAAATAAAGAATGGAATCATCTCTCCTTATGCAAATGTGGAATATGCGTTATCCAATTGCGCAATTTCTCTTGGAAATCAAACAAATTCGATTTCAATTCACCAACTACGTCTTTCTGCTCCGGTTCGTGTAAGAATCGCTCAATCCGAAAAAAAGAACTTCTCTTACTATATTTTAGGCGAACCAGGAATTCAAGTCAATGCTTTTCAGCAAGATCATACTATTCGTGAAATTCCAACTCTTGAACCATTCGACACCTACCTAAATGCTGGACTTGGACTCACTTATGCTCGAAAATTACAGGAAATTAAAAAAGCAGGCTACAAATTCACAGGGTTTACATTAAATGCTTCTCGCATGGTTCCGTTAAATACATTTAAATTCAGTGAAAACCAAGGTTCTTTTCATCAATACCGGGCAAATATTGGAATGAAATACAGCTATCTAGAACCTAAGAAAACAAAAAAACGCTTCTTTAGGTGGTGATGGTATTTGACTTAAATCGCAAAATAGCAATCCAAAGTAATCCAAAAAGTAGCGTTGCAAAAACGAGATGCGCCGTTTGAACCAAACCTGGCATATCTGCATAAGCTAAGAGAACACCTGAAACTAATTCAATCACAAGAATTAAAAATGCTCCTCTAATCAACTTTATTTTATCAGAAAGTTCATTTTTCCATGCCATAAACACTAAACCAACTAACACTAGCCATGAGAAACTTCGGTGTATCAAAAATGGCAATCCAAGTGAATCAACCCACTCCTCTCGAGAATAGCCTGCCTTCACCAAGGCATCAATATCTTCACGTACTTGAGTCCCGAGGAACATTTGATAAAATGTAATTAGAAATATGAGCCAAACAGAAGTCTTAACCCATTTAGGAACTAAAATCTTACGTTGCAATATCGGACTTATCCGAAACAGAACATACGTTTGAACCGCTATAATTATTAATGCCAATAACATATGAACTGTAATGGTCCAAGGCACCAAATTCGTGGCAACTACGATACTTCCGAACCAAGCCTCAATTCCCATTAGAACCAAATTCCCTAACGCTATGGGCAGCAATCCTGAATTTCGATAGGCGATAAACATCCACAAAAACGCAAGTAACATAAAATTACCTGCTAAAAAACCTAAAAGTCGGTTGATGTATTCGGTCCATGTTTTTCGCGCATTAAAACTCTCCTCGGTATAAACATCAGGGTCATTTCGCAATTGCGAGGCTTTGTCATCGAAACCTAATTTTTCTAAAAACCCTGAAAACTTTTCCACCTTCTTTTCTCTTTTTTCGAGGTATATTTCTTTATAATCTTTAGGTAAAACAGTCGAATCCGTCGGAGGAATCCATTGCCCAAAGCACTTAGGCCAATCAGGACATCCCATCCCTGAACCCGAAATGCGTACGAAACTACCCGCGATTACAACCAAATAAATTGAAACAAGCGTGATCCAGTTAAAGACTATAAATTTTGAAGAAAAATTCATGTTGCAAAATTACAAAAATCAACCTGTAAGAGCGGATTTAATTGAAGGTTAACACACAATATTGTATCTTTGTTTTTTGACGCAAATGAATTTAACAAATCTTACTGCGATCTCTCCAATCGATGGACGCTATTATTCAAAAACCAAAAGTCTCAGTCCTTATTTTTCGGAATTCGGATTAATCAAGTATCGGGTACTCGTGGAAGTTGAATATTTTATCTCGCTTAGTTTTCAGGGTTTGGATGAATTTCCGGAACTTTCGTCTGCACAGATTGACGCATTGCGCAATATCTACATTAACTTCAGGGAAGAGGATGCCAATTGGATAAAAAACTCAGAAAAAATTACCAATCATGACGTAAAGGCTGTTGAGTACTTTTTAAAGAATAAACTAGAGGCACTTCAACTCCAAGACCTATCTGAATTTATTCACTTCGGGTTAACCTCACAAGATATCAATAATACGGCAATCCCCTTATCCATAAAAGAGGTTATTAATGATGTCTATTTGCCTCTTTTAGATAAAATTATCCGAAAATTGACCGAGCTATCGATTGAATGGAAAGACATTCCCATGTTGGCAAAAACACACGGTCAACCTGCCTCACCCACAAGACTCGGAAAGGAAATTTATGTTTTTGCGGAACGTCTAAACAAACAAAAAGAACATTTACTGAATGTTCCTTTTTCAGCTAAATTTGGTGGAGCAACAGGTAACTTTAACGCTCACCATGTCGCATACCCAATGCATGATTGGGTTTCTTTCGCCAATTCTTTTGTCAATAATATTTTAGGATTGCATAGAAGCCAAACTACCACTCAAATCGAACACTACGATAACCTCGCAGCATTATTCGATGCATTGAAAAGAATTAATACCATCTTATTGGACTTAAATCGTGATTTTTGGACCTATATTTCGATGGATTATTTTAAACAAAAACTAAATGAAGGAGAGGTTGGTTCTTCCGCTATGCCTCATAAAGTGAACCCAATCGATTTTGAGAACTCTGAGGGCAATATCGGTATCGCAAACGCTTTGTATGAACATCTTTCAGGAAAATTGCCCGTTTCGAGGTTACAGCGAGACTTGACAGATTCTACGGTTTTACGAATCGTAGGATTACCTTTTGGTCACACAATTATTGCATTTACTTCCTCACTTAAGGGTCTAAATAAGGTAATGTTAAACGAAGAAAAACTTAACCAAGATCTAGACAATAATTGGGCAGTTGTGGCTGAGGCTATACAAACCATACTGAGAACCAGTGGCTATGAAACACCTTATGAAGCGCTCAAACAATTGACACGAAAAAATGAAAAAGTTACGCAAGAAAGTGTCCTTTCATTCATTGAAACGCTGGAAATTTCTGAAGAATTGAAAAAGCGATTGAAAGCCATAAAGCCCCAAAACTACCTGGGTATTCAACTTATTCCATAAGTAATGTTTCGTACTACACTCCTCTGCTTATTTATAAGTCAAATATCATTTGGACAAATTGACTTTATCGATTGGAGTGCATTAACTCGCTCATCGGGGAATGTATTGAAGGTGATCCCAAAAGACAGCAATACGTTTTACACCCTGAGATGGAGTGGCGGCAACGCATTGGGTAACTATAAATTCACCTTACACGATTTTTTTGAGAAAGTAGCTGAAAAAAGAATTAAACCAATTACTAGAAATGGAATCGGCACGTTTGAGACAGCATTTCAGGCCAATAATATGCTGTTCAGCTTCATTTCAGATAAAAATGGTCCGAACAGTGAACTTTTCATTCAACCTTATCATGAGGAATTGGGCGAATCTGGCTACCCCGAATTAGTTGCAAGTTATGTAAATCCCAAAATAGGGGCAAAATCAAATTTTATTATTCAACAGTCACAAAATAGAAAATACTTTGGTATCATGTGGGAAATCCCCGGAAATCGAAAGGAAAGTGACGTATATGGGTACAAAGTAATAGATAACTATTTACAAACCGTTTCAGAGGGAGAATATATTATTCCCTTCGCAGGGAATATGACGACCATAAATGAATTCCATCTTACGAATGAAGGAGCGTTTTTTTTATGCCTGACCGAACACCACAAGCCCAATGACGGCTTGTTTACAAGAAATTACAAAAATTTTAAATCCATCCATTTGTACAAGGTCAAGAATAATACTCTGTTGGAATATTCTTTAGAAATGGATGATAACCGAATTGACGATATGCAATTTAATTCAAATGATGCTAATATTTTGACTCTCACAGGGGTTTATGGAAAAGGACAAAATCAAGGAATTGAAGGAATTTTTCAACTTAAAATTGACACACGTCAAGACAGTCTCTTGAGCAAAGGATTTGCGGCATTTGACAGCAAGCTTTCTGAGGATTTTAATGAGGAAATTACAGGTCCTGTAACATGGAATCGCAATCATTTTACCAATAACAATCTTTTTTATGACTACCTCATGCGTGACTTATTTTTACAAGAGGATGGTACACTTGTTGGCTCAGTTGAACAATACTATGTATCTAGACGTGTAAATTATGACACCAGAACTGGATTAGGTTCAACGGTTTACTATTATTATTACGACGATATAATTACCTTTAAATTAGGGCAAAATAATACATTTGATTGGCAAAAACGCATTGAAAAATCTCAGGTGTCAATGAACGACAATGGCCCATACAGTTCCTATTCAAGCTATTGCGACGGTAAGAAACTTTTTTTATTATTTAACGACAACGTCAAAAATTACGAAGAGGATGGTCTATTCAAGAGAGAGGAGGGGAAAATATATGCCTCAAATTTATCCATCAGACGAAATGCCGCAGCAACGTGTGAAATAGATATACAAAATGGAGCAGTTTCTCGTAGAACACTGTTTACAAGAAAAGAATTAAAATCCCTTATCGTCCCGAAAATGTTTGAACTTGATCAAAAAAATAGACTTTTATTTCTTTATGCCATTGATGGATTTAAAGAACGATTTGGGTTGATTAAATACTAAATGAAATTATTATTCAAAATTGGTTTTCTTGTCATTTTGTCCGCTTGTGTTCAAGAGACAAAAAGAAAATCGGCAACTGAAAATCTCTCTGATCCATTTCTCGATGACCACAGTTATTCTAACTTGAACGAAATAAAAACTCGGCACTTACATTTAGAATTAGACGTCAATTTTGAAAGCAAGAAAATTTTTGGAGTCGCAAGACATAGAATGCTGAATTTAAACAATTCGGACACGGCAATCTTTGACATAAAGGGGCTTGAAATACAAAAAGTAACAACAGGTGAGAAAAATTCCGAAAATGAAGTAGACTTTGTAATTGGAAAATACGATAAAGACTCCATTCTTGGTCAACCTCTTCTCGTCCAGATTCATCCAAAAGATTCCATTATAAACATTTATTATAAAACAACAGAAAATTCCGAGGCTCTTGATTGGTTAGAACCAAAATTAACAAGCTCCAAAATTCATCCTTTTCTCTACACTCAAGGACAAGCTATATTAACTAGAACATGGATACCTATTCAAGATTC
>Ga0194133_10005506_pt1 | contig 16099 bp, 16 predicted proteins | sample TA2KigOf40mmetaG_FD_155448 | JGI IMG/M metagenome (GOLD analysis project Ga0194133, IMG submission 155448) | Freshwater microbial communities from Lake Tanganyika, Tanzania - TA2015055 Kigoma Offshore 40m | ecosystem: Environmental > Aquatic > Freshwater > Lake | place: Tanzania: Lake...
TCTCTTTACAGGGGTAAAACCTGTGTCGAGTAATTTACTAGAGTCTTGGCGGTAGGACCGGGGATCGTTCGATGGTAGAAATTCCAATTCTGCACCAAATTTGCTTTGGAGATAACTAGCTATTTCCCGAATTGAAATATTCTCAAATCCAGCATTGTAATCACCGGATGGCAAATCTCTTCCAAAGAGGAAATGCTCGTATACCCTAACCATGTCATCAATATGGATATTGGGTCTTATCTGATCTCCACCCAAAACAGTAATTTTTCCTCGATTGAAAGCTTGCCAGACAAACATGTTAACTACAACATCAAATCTCATTCTCGGTGAGAATCCACAAACTGTTGCCGGCCTAATGTTGTATACATCAAAGTAGGGAGAGAAGCTTGACACAATTCTCTCCGCCACCATCTTTGTCTTGTTATACACGGAAATTGGCGTTAGTTCTAAATCTTCGGTTACCTTAGGCTCACTTCTAACTCCGTACACACTCCCAGAACTTGCATTCAAGAACTTTCTAATGCCAACTTTTCTGCACAAGTTCATAAGCTGGGTTAGGTGCAAGGTATTAATCTCCCAAGAAAGCACTGGATTGAGCTCGACTCCGGGGTCATTGGCAATATTTGCTAAGTGAACAACGTAGTCAATTCCTTGAATATCGTCATCATTAATTTCCGCTAATTGCTTTTTAATTACTCTGAGTCGCTTATCAGGTTTAAGGAAGTTTCCAAACCATTCGGTATCTATAACTTTTACATTGTGCCCAAGGCTACATAGAGATGGAACAAGCCGCGAACCCACATAGCCACATCCCCCTGTGACCAAAATCGAACTCATGCGCGCACCTATCTTTACGGCTGATGAATGTATTCTGGGGGCTGCTTCAATAATTCAGGAAGCCACTCATCTACCCAATTTTTTGTTTTCATTATGCCTTCTTGAACGGAAACCTTATCACGCCAACCCAATTCAACTCTAATCTTGGATGATTCCAACATGTAAGCATGATCCTTTCCCGGTCTATCCTCTATCGTCTTCAAATACCGTGATGCATCTCTGTCATATGCTTGATAACACATCTCTACAATTCGACGAATGCTTACAAGTTGTTGCGTTGAAATATGATACGTATCCCCAATTTTGCCACATTCAATAATTTTGAGAAGCGCTTCTGCAACATCCTCCATAAATATAAACGATCGCTTGGAAAGTCCACCTCCATGCAATTCGATTCCATCATCATTCGCCGCTGACAATAAAGACTTCACGATTATTCGATAACGCTGTTGGAATGGACCATAAACGTTCGCCGCTCTTGTAAATATGACAGGGAACCCATTTTGTTTCTGCTCTGCTACTAGGTGTAAATCGCCGGCAGCTCTCGAAATCGCATATGGAGTGGATGGATTAAATTTTGAGTTTTCTGATATCCAACCATTTGTAGAGCCATATACTTCTGGAGTTGTATATTGAATAAATTGATGCAATTTCCCCCAATCAATTAATTCAGACGTTAGTTTTGAAAGCCAAACACAATTCGTTTGATACCAATCCCAGGGATATTTCCAACTTTGCCCAACCATACTTTGTGCAGCAAAATTCAAAATTATAGGTATTTCATATTCGTCACAAATCTCTACAATTTCTTCGCCACTGTAGTTACTACCTAGTTCATGAATCTTCAATTGACTATTGAGTTCTTGTCCAAAATATGGCCGATAAGGCGGTTCAATTTCTCGGGAACGATTCACTCCGATTACGTTAAAACCCTCTTGCAACAGCTTGGACGCAGTTACTGCACCAGAGAACGAATTTAATCCAAGAATCAATATTGTTCTGGGTTCGTTCACCGTCTCATACTTTCTGCTATGGAATGGCAGATTGACAAGTGTAAATCCTCAACTATTCCGTATTCACCCGCTTCTGTTGGTACATGAATTGAAATATCTGCAATTTTTCTTGCTTTTCCACCATCAAAACCAGTAAAGGCACAAGTTTTTATTTGAAATTGTTTAGCGGCCTCAAGAAGTTTGATTATGTTTGGTGAATTTCCGGAAGCGCTTATCACAACAACTAAATCCCCCTGCTCTGGTTGCATAACTTCGAAATGCTTTGCAAAAACTGATTCAAAAGAAATATCATTTCCGAGAGCCGTAATCATTGATGCATTTGAAGACAGAGAGATCGCGTTAACAACATTTCTTGCATTTCTGATATGGGACCCAACCCCGAGATCAACCGAAAAATGTTCTGCAGTTGCCGCACTACCCCCATTGCCAGCAATAAATACCCTTCGACCTTGATTAGAACAAAAGATAAGCTCATTAATTAATTCCTTAACCGGTGATAGATCGATTTCCCTAGCAATCTTAGATTCTTTATCCAAATAATTTCTCGTTAGAGCGCCAAAATTATACTTTTCAGTCATGTCCTTATACTATCGATAACTATAGCTTTCTTAAGCAAAACAAAATAATGTTTCTTAGGCAGATTGCCTTCATAACTGACTTCGAGAAAACTCATTAATCTTTGCATTCTCTTTCTACCCACAATTTTACGAAGTCTCACCAAAATCACTTTTTTGAGTCTCGATTCTCAGTTCTAAAATCAATTCTAACCTCAAGCACTTTGAATACTTTGAACTGTAAATTCTTCTAACTTCTGCAGGAAGAAGTCTACTTCTAGATTAGACGTTGGGGGATGTATAGATAGTTCTAGCAACTTATTTGGCACATAATTTGTGGTAACTGGCAGAAACAACTCATCATAACTCTTTCCCTTCATAAAGCCGTCATAGTCCTGTTCTTGCCAAGGGAGTCCTCTAGCAGGAGTGACCTTGGGGTTAAAATGAGGATGCAAGTGCAAAGGGCGCCATGTCTTCTTTATTGGGACTCCCAATTTCTGAAAATCGATAAGCATTGAGTCGAGTCCCATTTTAGGTTCTAAAATAACTTTTAACAATGCCGCATGAAACACGCCATAATCACCATTACGGGGCGAAACGAGTTGTAGGAACTTGTTGTTTTGTAGTTTTTCCCCAATATATGCGGCAACCTTGTTTCGAGAATCATTTTCATTCTCAAGTGATTCTAATCCAACGATTCCTAAAGCTCCCGCGAATTCCGTCATCCTGTAGTTATAACTTAATTCATCATCACCAAAAGATCTAAGTCTTCGCACCTTTTCTGACAAGTCATATTCGTTTGACACCACTATACCGCCCTCGCCAACCGAAAGATTCTTTCTTTGATGTAGGCTAAAAACTGCAATATTACCGAATGTACCGATGGCTTGGCCAGCATGTGACGCTCCGTGTGCGTGAGAGGCGTCCTCGATAAGTGCAATTTTTCTCTTTGAACAAATTTCCGAAATTTCCTTAATTTTACAAGGATTTCCAAACATATGGACACAAATTACAGCTTTAGTTCTCTCAGAAATATTTTTTTCTAATTCATTCGGATCTAATCCGAATGTTTCATTTTCAATATCGGCAAAAATTGGAATAGCATTTTGCATCACAATTGCCGAAGCTGATGAAATCCACGAGTATGGAGTGACGATTACCTCATCACCTTTGCCAACACCTAGCGCTGCCAGTGCCAAGTGGAGGCCAGTTGTTGCGTTGCTTACTCCTACGGCATGTTTGGCCCCTAAGAAACTTGCGAATCGTTTTTCAAACTCTTTAACTTTCAACGAAGCAAAAATTTGATTTGCTTTTACTACTTGAAGAACTGCATCTTGATGCTTCGCGTTATAATTTGGCCATACAGGCCAATTGTTGTAGCTTGACACTTTCACAATATAGCAGAATTAGCTAGCAACTGTCTACCATTTTCTATCTCGAGCAAAAAAGTTTGGAAATGCGAAATCGCCAAAATCATAGCCTTGAAATTCAAGTTCTTGTTTAAATCGTTTTCTCATTCGCTTGCTTTCACAAGACTCAACCCACTGACTGTTGCAAATTTCGACTATTTCTGACACGAATAACCTTAGTTCTTCACTGGAATTTTCTTCAATCACAATATCTCTCTTATCGAACTCTTCCGAATCTGTAATTTTAAGGATGTCTTTTGTTATCAACTCTCCCATGGTGAGTTCTTTGCCTGAAACTTTCGATTTAAATTTTTTGTAAAGTACGAGGTGTGTCAAGCCGTGCAAAAATTGATCAGTGAATGCTCCTACATTTAGCATGTAAAGGGGCTTTCTGCACATAACCGCCAACTTGTTTAACCCTGTATCACTTGAGATTACAAATGCACAGGACTGAAATAGATCAATTTGCTCCATTGAATATTCATCTGACAGTCTCGAGAATGATACGAATTTACTATGATCAATATTGTGTAAAGGTTTATGTTCATTACCCATACGCACAATAAAGAAACCAGAACCGATTAAAAGGTTAATTGCTTCTGAATACCTGAAAATATCGGAATTTCTATACTCGGCATTTCGTTCAGCATCTCCCCTAGAAATCGAATCTCCATACCTTGAATCACGAATACAAAGTAGGACTAGTTTGTCTATTTCAATGTCGAAGTCCCTACACATCATCGCGATTCTATCTTGAACATCTTTGTTGGCTTGTGGTAACGGTGACTTGGTTCCTTTGAAAACTCCTGACACTGAGTCAATTGGTTCGCCGACTAATTCAAAAACAAAATTATCTTGCCAACCAAGCCAATGTATTGCTTCAAAGACAGGATTCCAAAACCAGTACGAGCCTAGTGGAACAAGCCTAGCTACCAACCTATAAAATTCATCATCTAGATATTTACCGTCCATGAAAAAAATCCGTCTTTTAATTTCCGGTTGTCCAAGACTATTTGGCCTCTGATTTGATGTGAGCCAGAAATCCAGACTTGAAATTGTATGTCCTAGGCGATTTGGGATCTGGGCAATGCGAATGTCAAGAACTCTTTGAAATGTCTTCAAGATATACACAACCGGAAAACCAATGAACAGGATGCTGGGAGATCTTCGGCCAAAATACTTCAGTAATCCAAACATTAGAGAATTAGTCCTTCTAGTTTTTGCATTTTTGCTTAATTATATCTTTTTAGATCTCCCAAGTCGAGGGATGCTATTTACGTAATATTTCAAAATTGATGTTTGTTACCTTCTAATTGGCCTGATTATTCTTAATCACATCTTATAGAACCCTTTATAAGAATATCGCCGCCTAAAATAATTGGCTAAAATCTCGTCTACATCTCTTTCCCGGAAGAATTCAGTTGAATTATTCAAAACATCATACTTATCTGTGTCTAAGTCCTTCCGTTGTACTTGAACCAATTCTGACGAAATATTTAGGAACCGCGCAATATGAGTAAATAAATCGTAGAAACTTAATGCTTTGACTGGAAAAAAGTGGACTATTTGCCTATTTATATAACCAATTTTCGTAGCAAGCTCTAGAGTCAAACTGTCTACATCCGTCGGTGAAACATATCTTTTTTTACTTACATAGATTTTCTGACCAGCTAAGATTCTATCAATATAGGTCGAAATATACCCTCTGTTGACATCTAGTATTTTCCCCAATCGCACTACCACATAGTTATACTCGGATTCAAGCAAAAGATTTTCGCAATGCGCTTTTTCTCTACCATAATAACTTCCGAAATTAGGCAAGTCTTCTACGGTAAAATCCGACTTTGAACCATCAAATACTCGAGTTGAGGAAAGGTAAACCAATTTTGTATTGCCTTCTATCAAGTCAAGAATTCTATTTAAACCCTCAACGTTTACATTCCAGGAAAGTGCTGGATTACTTTCAATTGCACCAGTACTCGTAATACCCGCCAGAAAAAAAATAACTTCTGAATTCTTGATAGTCTCTTTAGCTTCGCCTGAAAATTCCTTTGCTGTAAGATCCAAAAAGATTTTGTTTTGAGTATTTGTCGCACGGCGTGTAGTACTCAGAACCAAGTTTCCACTTACAGATAATTTAGACGAAAGGATTGATCCAACATAGCTGTCTCCACCTACCACAAGGTAGTTGAATCGCTTATTCGCGATGGTCATTTATAGGCGATACGCATAGTGCTAGAAGATAATGCGCCATTGGAGAAAAGCCGGTATGAATCACCTCGTCGTTCATCGAAAAAATGAAAACATTATTGAAGAAATTCTTGAGTAAACCCGCCAAATCCTCTCCCGATTTACAATTTACGTGCCCCTGCTTAGATTTCTCCGAGGCATATACTTGCGACTCCAAAGATGGTAACCCCAAAATACAAACACCGTGTTTCACCAAGGATCTACAAATATTTTGTAAGAAATCTCGCTCGTTATTTGGTGGAATATGTTCAAGAACATCGAGTGCAAATATGCCATCATATTTTGCTGATATTGGTCCTTCGGTAAAATCATGTTGAAATACAGTGACATGAGGCTGACCCTCGTAGAACTTCTTCGTTTCGGTCACAAATAGTGGATCAAAATCAGTTAAGTGTAACTCTCTTACAACATCGCTAACAATTTTGGAGGCAAATCCATCACCACATCCAATCTCTAGAACCTCTTTTCGTCCCATTAACATTTTTGATACAAATTTGTATCTTGCGAAAGTGAAGGTAAGTCTTTTTGAATCGTGCTCAAACGCGTCATTAATCATCGAACCTAATTGGAATTGTTTCTTGCTCTTCGAGACAATTATCGAATCATATTGTTGCTCTCGGTATCCCATTTTGAAATCTCTCCCTGAATCTCTTAATTTATTCACTTTTTTCATTTGCCATGACTCTAAGTATTGTGACACCCACAATATTTTACAGTACCTTGTACACTATTCACCGACGCTCGAGCTTTACTTCAACTGATAGGCTTCGTAGCAAGAGATTGGTTTCATTGAACAGTCAATGGCTTGGTCTTGTATTCCCACTGGTATCTTCTTTACAAAAAATTGAAGTTCTTAAAATATTGTGAAAAAAATTCAATTCGCTTTTGATGAAAATGCGACTGAAAACTGTTACGCCTAAGGGTTCGGGTAGGTTGTTTTTACGTTGAATTCGCTCGCACTATCATTTCGGTGCACCATGATTTAACATCGATATAGATTTTCAATTTTGATTGTATTCAGAAAAAATATTCGTAGTGTTTCTCGAGGAAACTCTCCGCTATTTTAGTCGTTGGACACTTAGTTCTCGCGGAAATTAACTCTTGCATTCTACTTTCCTGAGTATTTATCTCTTCTAGCTTATTCATCTCGACCAATTGATGAAATTCGACTATGGCTGATTTTATCTCATTGGGCGAGTTGTTACGAAATTCATAATGAAGCAAAAATTCCTCTGCTAAATTGTCCGTATCATATACTCCGAGATGCAATTCTTCGTTGAACTTCTTTTTTCTGTTTGAATTTTTTTCGATTCTCATTTTCGGGACTGCTATGGAATTTGGAATAAACGGCATTGCTCCTAAGTCTGTAACATTGAGTGTTAATTGAGGTACGCCAAAGTTAGCAGCAACAAAGGCAGGGCCAGATGAACATGCCAGCATGTATCGACAGCTTCCATATAGGAAGACGTCAAGTTCTTCACATCGGCTTTGTGAGTTTGAGTAGTCAATATATCGATTACCCATGTTATTAATTATCTGGCCATCAGGTAAACCGCCTTTTATGACAAACCCACCCTGTGCCAATATGTATTTTATGCCAGGGATATAGTCTTGAAGTCTATTATTTCGTGGATTCCACGTTCCTTCATTAGTCCATCTATTGTGGATGACTACATACCAATCCGATTCTTTGATTCCATTTCTTCTTAACCATGATTCACCATTCTCTCTATCTCTAGGCGTTAGATGAAGAATAGACTGATGATTCCTCGTGACAAACCATTCATAGAATAGAGTTGAGGTTGCCTCATTGCACTTCAAAACCGCGCCTTTAAGGGATACCTGTGAAATATCTTCCCAAATGTTTGGCGACAAGTTACTTATTAACTTCGTGAGAGAAGGGGTATTGCCTACTTCAGGGCTTAAAAAACTCCAGTACTCCTTGTAGAGATGTTTGTTGCCAAATTCTTGGGCCAGCGTTAGGTAATAGCTATTTCCTAGTCCCAATTCCTTGATCAAATATCTTTGGGCAAAGCCGAGCGCAATGTGACCAATAGATCGTGTGATATTGTCCCCAATTAATCGGACTGATTGATCGATTTTCTTTGTTACAGATTGTATATTTTTGACATCTGAGTAATTGTCACAGAGCGTTTCTACATAAAATGTGGACAAGTCTTCTCCGGATTTAATTTTTCTAATGTCGTTCTTGAGTACTCTTTGGATATTCGTTACGCTACGGGCCGCTTGGGTTGATTTCCACGCTAACCTCTGATTAATAAATAGGATAAAGATGAGTTTCAGGGCGCGAGATACTCTATACAGAGTTGATGATGCTACTTGCATACTAGAATAAGGTATCAGGTATTTATAATACCATCGGTAGCAATGTTAAAGTTGTTAGGAGAAACATGAAGGAAGATCTCTTCAGTTCAGGCGTGATCCGACCCGCCAATGAAACCTACTTAAAGAGCTTAGGAAATGATTATGGGCTTGGAAGACTGGGAGGAAATACCACGCGAATCTTGCGGGAAGATCCTAAGTTGCTGTTATTTACTCTAAGTCGTTATAAATTCGTATCAAAGATGATTTATGGCTCTAAGTCTGTGCTTGAGATTGGTTGCCAAGAAGGCTTTGGGGCAAATCTTATCTTTCCTGTGGTTGACTCGTATTACGGCATTGATTTCTATCGACCTTATATCGAATTTGCTAGCGGTAATTGCGTTGCTCCAAATGCCAAGTTTTTAAGTATTGACATTTTGGATAGCGACACAAGCGAGTTATCTAGTTACGCACCCTTTGAATCTTGCTTTGCATTAGACGTTCTAGAGCATATTGACCCAGGTGATGAAAATAAATTCATGATTAATACCTTAAGATTGCTTGATCCTGTCAAAGGAAAAATGCTTATCGGAATGCCCTCTTTAGAATCCCAGGTTTATGCATCTGATGCATCCAGAAAGGGACACATTAACTGTAAAACTTCTAACGAATTGAGATTACTTGCATTAAATTACTTTGATTTTGTTTTTATGTTTTCTTTGAATGATGAGGTGGTTCATACTGGCTACGGACCTATGAGCCATTATGTGATGGCCTTATGTGCCTCTCCCAGAAAAATCTAGGGAATGACTTTGGAATTCAAAAATCAAAGTAGCTGGCATGGTTTGCCAAGAAACTACTAGACATTAAAGAGGTTGGATAATTATTTCGATTACTTACCAAGCTTGCCAAATCTTGGGTCAAAACATCTTGCTCCGCAAAATTTGACTCGATAAAGGCGAACATTTCCTTAGTCGCTTCAAGTATTTCCTGACTAGTGTTGTCTCGGATAAATACCGATAATGAGTTACTGCTCGTATTATCTACGTCATACAACTGATTATTTAAGTCATTTAAGAAATTACTATTTGCAATGGCTTTATTGGTCTTAATCTTGGGGATAAATCTTGATTTAGGAAAGAAGGGGTACACTCCCATATTTGTAATGTTGGTGTGAAGTACCGGAGTACCAAGCGCCATGGCGAGATGAGATAAACCGGATGAACTTGCGATAAATAATCTCGCTTGTGCCGTCAAAAAAATGTCCAACTGTTCAGTCCTGTCAACCGAATTGGAATAATCAACATACTTCTCATGTGAAAAATTCATCGATTTACCGTCAGGTAACCCAATTCTGAAAACGTAACCCCCTCTCTCTATGATCCACTTGACCGTTTCGCGATAGGAATCTATCTTTACATTTCTGCTATCTGCTGAGCCTTGACCAGTCCAGCGAGGGTGAAGAACAACAAACCAATCTCCTTCAGTCAGGCCCTTTGATTCTAAATAACGCTCTCCTATGACCGAATCTTCTTCATGTAGGTTTAGCACGTTGTCTCTAGCTTTGATTTTATACCATTCCCAATTTAAATTGGCAGTGGCGTTAAATAAGGAAAAATTACGGTCTGCGATTCTAACATTTCCGATTTTCTCCATGCTCGATTGGTTGGCTAACTCAAATAAATCAGTTGAAGAGTCAGAAAGATTTAGCCAAGGCAACTTTGGCTTCAAATACTTATGAAAAAGATGACTGTTCGCATGCCTATTGCCGATTATCACATAATGGCGTGAATCGAGCCCGAGTTCCTTGGCCATCAAGCGGCAAGTTATACCAGTTAAAACATGGCCTATTGACTTGGTGAACTCTGTTCCCAGAAATGCGACCGTAACTCTCTCTTTATCAGTAGTTTCCACTTGGTTTTCTACTCTGCCTAATTTTGAATTATTGAAAAAAATCGCAATTTGTCTGAGTGAATCAAAAACTCTCTGCCGTTCTATGCCATTCTCTCCATTTTTTGTTTTTATACCCTCAACAATTACTCCCAAGAATGATTTGCTAATATCGATAGAGAGCAATAGTTTCTCAAGAAATTTAGCTACCAAACTAATCTTAACTCCTTATTAAATCCTCTACGTCGAGGACTTCTCTCTTATTCATTCTCTTCTCAGAGCGCGCACTTCAGAAGGGGATGACGACCAATGGTTTTTGAGTTGGGAAAAGTAAGACTCGAATTCTCTCTTGTCATGGTAACAACCTCCAATTTCTTGTTCGGTGAGATTCGCGGTACCTTCAAGCATCATAGGCCAATTGTGAATAAGTAACTCCATGATCTTCAATCTACACTTAGTATGTAGTGTCTTTAAATTATCCTGATCAGAAACTTCAATTGAATCTTGACTTACAATGCGTCCTTTATCCAAACCAGTGTTGACTTGGTGTATCGTCACACCAACTGCCGTATTCTCCAGAACCGAGAAGAAAACTGGTTGCCAGCCCCGATGCAAAGGAAGCATTGACGGATGGGTATTGTAGACGCGCCCTTCAACAGAATCAATAATTTCCCTGGTGATAATAAAACCATTTCTATCGCTCAAAATTGCAGATATGGAGTTATCTTTTACGAATGAAGTTGTGAAAGCACCGTGATGTGTTATGACTTCTGAATAATTTTCTAAGATTTCTCTGACTAACTGTTGATGAGATGAACCTTCAGAGGTTAAGAACAAGGTCTTCACATTCACTCCATTTTAATCCGTAGTCACAAAACCATCACTCTAAAACAACTTTACCTGGCTCCAAATAAGAATTTTCACTTACTTCTAAATGATCCTTTATCGTAACGTTTGCAGAAATGTGTGCATTACGCCCAACGATGTTACACCCCATAAGTACCGCGCTACTTCCTATGAATGAGTTCTCTTCTATAACTGAGTGATGCCCAATCTGTACTCCAGTCCAAATGAATGAGTTATTTTTAATTTTACAAGTTTTCTGAATCACTGACCCTTCTAGAATAAGGCAATTTTCACCCCAAATTACATCGTTTTCAACATAGGCATGTTCACTGACATAACTGGTGAAGTGAAAACCTGCCTTTTTCAAGATGCCAAAATACTTTTCTCTCCAAGTGTTTTGTTCGTGATAACTGATAGCAACAAAAGCATCTACTTTTTTGGGGTTATAGCCACTTAGAAAGTCATCTATTTGAAAAATGGGCCGATTAAGAAAAATATCAGAGGAAATAGATTTATCATCAACTATGAAACATTCAATATCTCGATTGATCTTTGCGAAATAATAGGAGACCATGTCTGAGATTTGACCAACTCCAAAAATAGCCAATTTTGCTTTTTGACTTGATTGAGACACCCAAAAAGTCTACCTACAAGACTGGCGCGTTAGTTGAGTTCGAACAAAAAAAGTTAAGCTTCCATCCTCTCAGGGCTAAATCAAAACTCAAGTAACCACGTGCGCAGCCAACATCCAATCAAGATAGGTCCTCCCCGTTTGGATTTCCTGCCATCTTAAGCAGAAAGCTGTGGCTGGAATAAGGAGATCCCTTTGAAGTGTAATTTTTTCCTAGCAATTCATGGCTCCCTTCTATCCTAAATCATAATATGTTCTTTCATTGATAAAATTAAGCGCATGGCGTTTAGAAGCTAGGGAATTCCCAACGGACAGTTATACTGCCCGTCAGGAGCCTGCGGGGGAACTGATGAATTTTCAAGAAAAAATGCGCGCGAACCATATTAATGGATTCAATAAAGTTGTTGGCATGGATTTCACGGAAATTTACAATAAAGTTCGTCATCACACCATGCTTTCGCCAGAGCGGCTCTATGACCTTTACTTGTCAAGGAAATATGTTGAAAGTGCCTCAATCCCGGGAGATGTTTTGGAGATTGGGGTTTTCAGAGGCGGAGCAATTGGGATGTCCCTCCTCGCTTCATCTTCTTCTCGCTTGCACATTGGAATAGATAATTTTGTTGGTCACAGTGAGCCTTCTCTTGATGAATTTGATTTGTGGGGCAACAGCATGCAGGAGAGGTGGTCGCAGGAGACCCAAGGAGGTAAGGAGAGTTGGCCCAATCAGCAAATCGAATCCACGCACGAATTTCTAACTTCTCTTAACTCTGCATCTCCCTTTAAACTCATAAAGAAAGACATAATTGAATTAGATACTCAGGATTTGAGTGTGATTACAAATTCTTTGGCTATTTTGAGAGTAGATGTTGACTGGTATCCAGAAACACTGAAAAGTTTGGAAGTTTTTTGGCCATTACTCTCGGTGGGAGGAGTCTTAATTTTAGATGATTATGGTCATCATTCTGGCGCGAGGAAAGCTTGTGACGAATTCTTTGCAGACTATAACCTTAGGTTTATTCATGTCGATTATTCCTGCATAACCACAACTAAAGTGTAAAAACTTTTAAAACTAATAAATGAATGTCGCATTCTTAATATTGTAGAATCCGTTGAATCACCCAAACTTTAGAAACTATTTTGAGATTTAGGGCGTTGAATGTCAAGGCCAAGGACTGGCAGGCTGCCAATATTTGTTTTAGTTCTCGTGCTCTCAATGCAATAAGAGTCTCTTCCCCGTAACTGCATAGAATCCCAAACTTTCAAACGCAATATCCTGAAACTCACTGAGAATTTGTTTCCAAGCTGCCTGCTGTCCAAAATTCTGACTTCCTCCATTACATAGCCAATCGTCAAAACAAATTATTGAACCTGGGCTTAAAAGTTCATTTTCAAAACAAAAACGTAAGACTTCGATTGTAGAGCTATATAAATCACAGTCTAAATGAATTAATGAAAGCTTTGAACCGCCCCAAGACTGAAGAGTCTCTCTGAAATATCCTTCAAAGACTTGGAATCTTGACCTGTCAAGATACTTGGCAATAGATTCTGATAATTCTTCTGGAGATAATCCCTTCAAGAATCCCGAACGCCAAATTCCACCTAATACATTGGGGGAAAGTGAATCGACCTCATCTTCTATTTCTGGCAGTCCAGCAAAGCTATCAAAAAGCATGAGTGAACGACTTTGAGATTTATATAGTGCGTTTTGTGCGGGGAACAAACTATCTGATTCCGCAATCGCTTTTGCCAGTATTGTCGATGTGGCTCCTGTTTGCGTTCCAAATTCCGCAATGTCGCCATCAACCATTTGGCCAATGACATACTTGACAGAACTGTCTAAAGTGTGTGCGATTGAATCAAAATGGTACCCCGCTAGATCTTTTTGATGCGATATTTTTCTCCAACTCATTTTCTGATTTTCCCTAGTTTACTCGGCGGCCTATTGCAAAACGGTTCGGACTATAATGCTTGTTTAGCTTATCATTTCATATCTTTCGACGCTGACCCCACCAAGAAGTGAAGAAAGCCCAACATTGCGAGCATACATTGGCACAACTCTCAAGGTAAGCAGTTGTCAATTAGAGGACGAGCCGCCCGCGGGAATCGAACCCGCGACCTTCGCTTTACGAGTTCTCAGACCTCCTATCCACCACTGACTCACTGCGTTCATTATCGCTCAATCCACTGCCAGTCAGGGTGCGATTTGTTCGCCTTTGTGCGCCCTTAAACCCTTGTGTTGCATCCATGCTTGCATCCAAAGGCTCTAATAGCTGAGGGGCTACTGCCTTATGTTTGTTGTCAGGACTGAGGATGACACCTGATTAGGTTCTGTAATCTCAACCGTTTAAGGGTGGGGTTAACGATACCTTCGTCTAAAAAGCACAAACAAAACCGTGAAGAATATCCATGCAAAAAATTAGTCCTTTTTAGAGAGAAAATTCAAATGGCCGACAGTGAGGAAGTGATTCATGCTTTTGGCAGCTTCAGCTAACAAAACCTTAGATGGCCCTGGGTGTCCTGCGAAGGAATTTAGGTCCGGCTTGTAAGGTAAATGAAGCGATGAGTCGTCTAGCACCACAATCCCATTAGTATCTAGATTTTCAAGTGCTAACGCCAAATCAGAAGATACCGCTGCTTCATCATGATCTCCATCAATATAGACCAAATTCCATTTTCTGGTGCCTACAAAGGATTTGGCTGAGTGAGAAATAGAACTAGCTCGAAACAAATTTGGTGAACCAATTCCAAAAAAATGAAAATGCTCTCTTATGTCGGCTTCGTAGTCGATATCCATATAACTCGAAACTTTATCTCCGGTTGAATTGAGGGGAGTTAGACCCCAAACTTCTCCGCGAATATCCAGATTTTTTTGAATCATTGTCCAAAGCGATATCGTTTGCCCCCTATAAACTCCGATTTCAAGACAATTTGACGGTCTAAATTCTTTGAATACCTCATACCATGCTGCGTGAAACGCGTCTTCTCCAAATCCCCTTTGATTTACGGAAAAATATTCTCTGTGCCTTCGGAAGATTTTAGGTATCAAGAATAGATACCGAAATCTAAAAAAATCATATACCCGATTAAGGCTGTTCATATTTTGCATCTCTTGCAGAGACTTCGGCAAGGCAAACTGAATGTTCCTGAAAAAAAAACTTATGGTTCGCAATCTTCTGAAAATGGAGGCGATTGCTCTTGTTTGAATTGCTTGACTATTTAACCTCACGAACGATTATTGTAGCATCCTACCTGTGTACAGGGTGTTCCTAACATATGGTTCTGAAGGTAATTATCTCGATGCTGCAAGGAGACTCGCTTCCCAGGCAGAAAAGACAAAGATTTTTCATCGAATTGAATTATTTGACGAGCATCGGCTGTTAGAGGCATCTGAAGAGTGGAAATTGTGGTCCAAAGAACTCTGTGCCCAAGATGGAATAGAGAGATACAAACAAGCTGCAAAAGCGTTTCTATTACTATGGGCCGCGGATCAATTTATTTCAAGAGATACGATACTTTTTTATGCCGATCCTGGTTGTGAATTTACAAATAATCGAATTAGTACTTTCCGAATGAGGTCACTCTTTCAGAAAGCGAATGAATTTGAGGGGATTGCAGAACAATTGGAATATCCCGAATATCAGTATACGCATTTGAAAATGCTTAATTTCCTCGATCCGGAGAGAACTTTCTGGGACTCTGGACAAGTTCAAAACACTTTTTTTCTGATCAAAATCAATCAAAAAAGTCTTGACTTCGCGCGTAAGTGGGTACTCTGCATCGACCCAAAGTTAGGAATCTGGAAGGATCCAGAGCCGCACGAGGAGCAGTTGGATGGGTTTGTTTCCCATCGTAGAGATCAAAGCATATTCTCATTACTTTGGAAACATAATGGTTACGCAACAAAGAAACCTTATTGGGAACATGGCGGGAGATTCGGTAATCTTCGCGGTATTGCATTACCGGTGCATACAATAAGGAACCGTTCGGGATCGAGTAATCTTGCCACTTACCATAGGTCAAATTTGCTCGCCTTGGTTGGCCTTTTTTTTTCAATTGTCGCTGACTTGACAAGAGGCCTGAGAAAGAAAATGTATTCAATCTGAGTTTTGTTCATCAATTCATATTGGAGGAAGCAATCGATATAAGATTTTTCGAAAGTTCAAGTTCGTCCAACAAAGTGTTGCTTGATTCAAGATTAATACTGAAGAATCCTCAATGGGTATTTTTGTGGTTGCTTTTGAGCCGCCCGCGGGAATCGAACCCGCGACCTTCGCTTTACGAGTTCTCAGACCTCCTATCCACCATTGACTCACTGCGTTCATTATCGCTCAATCCACTGACATCCTT
>Ga0194133_10005507_pt1 | contig 16093 bp, 18 predicted proteins | sample TA2KigOf40mmetaG_FD_155448 | JGI IMG/M metagenome (GOLD analysis project Ga0194133, IMG submission 155448) | Freshwater microbial communities from Lake Tanganyika, Tanzania - TA2015055 Kigoma Offshore 40m | ecosystem: Environmental > Aquatic > Freshwater > Lake | place: Tanzania: Lake...
CTCTCTTTTTAAAGAAACAAAATCTGCATATACGGAAAGTAGACTATCTCAAATATCCAGTGCGCCGTCGGTGATATCTCAAAACTTAAATGATTTAGGATATAGGGCATTTGAGAATTCAACAGAACAAACAATTCCCGGCACATCTTTAAGTTCAACAAATTTATTTAACAATAATTCTTTTTCTCTCAATAATTATGAATATTCTTTTACGATAAAAGGAATTGAACTCGGAAAAACTAACGCAGCGTATCAAACCAATAAGTCCTATGCCTTGTCTAAAGGGTGTTATATAAGCTGCAAAATAGCTGTTCCTGGTGATCTTTATGGTATTAAGGGAAAAATTAATTTAGATAAAAATTTAAGCAAGTATAATTCCTCATCTTTTGACCTACAAAATCCTAACTCTTATGAGCTTTCGGTTTCGTTTCAAGATGATCCAGCTAGTGAAAAAGATTGGATACCCCTGGCCTCTTATGATTCTAACGAAATCGAATCAGAAATGTTGTTTATTGATCCACCCACGGGTTCCGCTCAATTGCGATTTTATCCCCAGGACACTACGGTAAAGGTTTTTGAAAATCAAAAGCTACTGTCAAGTAATAAATTTACAGTAAATAAGTTTGATAGATTGGTTATTTTAAATGCATTTAATAAAAATTCAACATATATTGTTAGCTATAAATTAGACGATATTAACTACTCTCAACAATACGTTGATGTCTCCCTATTATCAGAAACGACAAAACTGATAAATGCCGGAAAAGATAGCGGAGATGGAGAGTTTTTTCAAAAAACAGGATCGGAAAATAAAATAATCTTAAAGAATAATCCATACGTAAACAATAGTTATTTAAAAAATGCAACTTATAGTTTAACATATGGTACTATACCGGGAAATGAATACTCTGGATACAGTCCGGTGGTCGTGAGATTCGCAGATGGTTCTTATGCTGTCAATTTAACAAATTATCTAGATGGAGATTTTGAAAAAGCAAACTTTTATAATACGTCTCAAATTCTATTTTTTCAAAACGATAAAAACATTATTTTTAATAAACCAATTAATCAATCTTTTAACGTAATATATAATTATATGAATAATTATGTAAGATTTAGATTAATAGTAAGAAACAACTTCGCCAACTATTTTTCTAGTGGTTCTGTTGATAATGTTATAATTAAAATGAAAACTAAATCTCCCGATATTAATGTCCAAAAATTACTTCAGTTAGGTTAACGCATATGGCTCAACTATCAACAAGTACAATCTATTACGATCAAATCATAAAAAAAATTCAAGCTTTTATAGCCAAGTACCAAAATAATAAAACCGCCTCATATTCAGAAATAGCTACAGAATACAATACCCTGATAACAGAAATAAACAAATATGCAGGCACGCAGATTTCAAAATACGAACCAGTTGTAAAGGGTGAGCCACCATCGTCTAGAAAAATGAATAATTTCATTCAATCAGTATCGGATGACTTAAACATTATAGCCAAACAACTCGATTACCAAACTGGCATGTTTGTTTCCACGTTCAATCTGTTCAATGCAGAGGTGGAAAAAGAAACAAGATTTACAAATAGAATAAAATCAAAGATAAATATTTTAAACACATACACAAATAGCCCTGGAACAGATCTGTTTTATTTTGGCGATTCATTTGACAATCTAGATTTTGTAGATTTAGCAAATAGCAAAAATCTACCCTTAATAAATCGGAGGATTGGCAAGTCTTCAATTTAATCAGACTTCATCTTGGCAACCAAAATCAATTTCGGTTATTCAAGGTATGTCAAATGGTTTTTTGGGAAACAACCACGCAGCCTATTCTATGAAAGATAAAGTATCTATATACAAATATAGCTATGAAGATAATCCTTCTTCTGGTCTTTTGTCAAATGTAATTGACAATAACCCTTTAACTTATTTTGAATATGAGGCAATCTCGATTCCAAAGGCTGAAACTTTATCTCGTGGAGCAAAAGAATATGAATTTTTTTATTCATATGAAGAAGTATCTGAAAGTTCTAAGACAATCAAATACAAACCATGGTCAACTCACAATGAGAGCGAACCCCTTAAGCTGGCGCTCAGCCTTAAGTCTGATCGACCAGCAAAGGCAAATACTCTTGACATTATTCCATTTTGGGGAACAGATCAAGCACCAGGGGCACAATTGAAAATAACAAAAATTATTGCAATTGATCAAGAAGCAAAAGAGATTAACCTTATTGCCGAACCAATATATGTTGGGACAAGTGTTGTTCCAGTTGTAGCAGAATCTTCAAAAAATTATTTTTATGACAAAGTAAAACTAACCTTTGCCGAAGTAACAACTTCTGAAATACAAATACATATGGAGCAGCTTGATTCTTTTTCGACAAATGTAAAACATATGTATTGGAAACCTCTTCCTTCATCTGGTAGATTGTCTACTCTAAATACTCAAACTAGATTTGATCCCAGTTCTTTGGCCTCCTTGGGCTTTGGGGAAATACAATATAACACTGCAGATTTGGTGCCAGCGATTACTAAGCCAAACAGGTATAAAGATCAGTCTGATTTAAGTGTTAAAGAAATTAATGTTACTTACAAAGATCAAGAAAAGTCAGACATTTATTTGATTTCCTTTCAAAGACAATCCGGTTCGTCTTTAGTCAAAAATTACTATACAAATTCTTTTACAGGTTTTGAAACTCAACAAAAACAACAAGAGAAAGCCGCTTCTACAAATCTGGATTCTGCCTGGAAAGCTGAAAGCAAAGACGCAGCCGACAGAATTAAGCTTTATATTCAGGAAAAGATTGCCAATGGCGAGTGGACTGCATCTAATTTTCAGAATTTAAACGTTGAGACAACAAAGCAGGCGTTTAATCCCAAAACTTATACCGCAGTAATTAATCTTAAAAAAGAATACGAAATTTACTCGGCAAAGCGATGGGCAATCGGCCTAAGGTCAATTGACGTCGGGTATCAAACCTATCAATCTACAGCTTCGTTCATTTCTTCGACTTATGAGTTTCCCTACAATGTAAAAAATCTAACTATATCTGTAGATTCCAAGTTGGATCAAACAGCCATAGCTCAAAATGAAGTACTTTTAAAGTTTTATATTTCTTTAGACGAAGCAAAAAATTGGATTAGAATTTCTCCGATAGAAAATCCCAACACGGGCATACCAGAAATACTATCTTTTAATCAGTTTGTGCAGACAAATGAAAAAGTAAAAGGAGTTGGTTACTACAATCATCCAGCTATTCCTTCTGAGACAAAAAGAATAAAAGTAAAAGTAGAAATGTTTAAATCAAAATATGGAAATGTAACTCCCATATTGTATTCGTATAAATTAATGGGAAGAGTAGAACAAGCATGAGCATAGCTAATATACAAAAAGAAAAATTCTTAGATGTGATTTATAGAAATTTATATTCTTCTGGATACATTCCTGAAGAAGCAGAGGTCTTAGATTTTTTCTCAAAATACTTTTCAATCTATCAGATTGGTCAGCCCCTGCCAATCAATGCAGAAATATTTAGGCAGCTTTCTGCCAGTAATGTTGACATCTATAATCAAAAAATGCTTTTTACACTATTTAATGTTGAAGTTTTGTATGACGCAGTGCAAGAAAACGCCGAAGAAATCATGAGAGTAACAACGGCTTTGAATAAAAGACTACAAAATCTTAGAGCAAAAAGAATAGAACTCGAAAATAAAGTAGATGATCTTTTGTTTGTAAATCAAAATTCGGATGCAATGTTTGCCTCCTATACTGACAGTTTTGCCACTACAGAAGGAACTGATCTTGGCTTAACAACGGCTTACGTTGATATTGTTAGTGGAAGAGTTTCTTTACCAACACTTAGTTCTGCAGTTTTTGATTTGATAGCCGCAAAGAGTGTTGTTGCTAACGGAGTCAGTTACTCTTTATCTTTTAATAAAAATTCTATACAAACAAATCAACCAATTTCTGATCAATCGTTTTTCCCCTCCGTATTTGATGGATTGGAAAATACAGAATGGCAGAAAAGCTTTTTCTTTGATTCCATAGGACAGGTAACATTTTCAATGAACCTGCCAATCAACGCAGGTACTTTATTGTCAAATATTTCGGGCAGATTAAACACCATTTCTCCGGTTGATATTTACTGTAGAGTAAATTATGCAGATACAACAAAGACTAATAATATTTCTAGCAAAAAAACGTCAAAAGACTATGACAGATTCTCTTTTAGTTTTGAAGCTGGTGCTGTCTCATCTATAGATTTGTTTCTTACAAAATCAGAACCAGACTATATAGAGCAGGGCAAAAAAGACAAGTACGCCTACAGGTTTTCATTTAGAGATATAGCTATATCTGGAAAGTATCATGAGCGATCTGGGACATATGTAAGTAAGCCAATTAGCCTTAAAACAAACGACAACAAAAACCTTGCCATAGATGCCGTATCGTTATCGGTTAGGGAGTCTGGACAGGAAAATGGAAGTATTTCTTACTTTGTAGCAGAAGACAACCCCGCCGCTGAGTTGATCTCTGACTTTAACTGGATTCCAATTTCTACAAAAAACAACACTCTCGCATCGTATCCAAGCGTTGTTTCTTTTGATGGTACAACGGTAAAATCAAAAAAAATAGTTGATACAATTAAAAATCTAGAAACAGAAATACAAAAAATACCTCTCGCCGCAAAACTTGACGAACCAAATATTAATAAACAAAATCCAACAATAGATCTATATCCAAATCAGTTAATTTACAGAATAGCTAAAATAGATGTACAAGACAATCCATATAATTCTTATATTCTTGCTGGTACGGGAACAGCAAAGGGATACTACATAAACTATACCAATAAAATATTTAATCAAACTGAGGCGTTGGGTACGTGGAACTCGATTATTAAAGGCAAATCAAGCGTAAAGCAGCTATATACAATCCCGCCGTACAGCGCCGTTAATAATTCTACCTTTTTTGTAGGACCAAATCTTTCTGCGATTAGCTTTCTGCTGGAAACACAAGTGCTATGTTCCTCCGAAAAAACTGTTAGGCATAATTTCATTAAGAATGATGACACTTCAAAGAAGTGGAACGTCGCCGTATATTTAAATGGTAAACCAACATATATAAACTCTGGTCAATCTTCTCAAGTTATTGAATGGAACTTTAAACAGGGCACTAATGTAGTTAAAATTTTGATCGATGCAGAAGAAAGTGCAAATGGATCAATAACCCTAATGGAAGGAAAGACACTGGCTAATTATGGTTTAGTTTATTTAGACTACTATAGCTACGTAGATCCGCTAGAATTCAAAAAAAATAGATCTGTATATGATTATGTTTTTACTATAGAAAACTTCTTTGGAAACAAAGAGATTTTTAGTAGAACAGATATAAGATCAAATTCTAGAATATTTTATTATACCAATAATCCAAATAAAATTGAGGCAATTAGGGTAAGGGCTGATCTGGCAAGATCGCAAAATCCAATAGGATCGCCAAATATTGATTCTTTTACTTTAAAGTTTAAAAATAATCAACAATTAGAAGATGAGCAGTTAGGATAGAGTATGACAATAACTTATCAAGATCCAAATAAAAAGAAAATTATAAGACAACCTCTTTTAAAAAGAAGCCGTTCTTTTTATAGAAGTGCACGCAAAAGTGGTCAAGAAAATCTTTTTTATCAAAAAATGTACATGGACATACATAGAATATACATTGAATTGGAATTAATAAATACTAAGATATTCAATAAGGTAAAGTCCATAATCGGTGCGGAAACATCCAACACGCATCAAACCGACACTTTATCTGGTTCTAAATACTGTGGTGCAAAGTACTATGATTTAGGCAAGGATTCTATTGCATTTTTTCACGCTGGCGCAGATGCAACCCCATCCGCAAATGAACAAAATACTCAACTGTATACTACTAACTCTATTGCGGCAAAGCTGTCAAATTTAAATTTTAAAGTAAGTCAATTAGAAAGACGAGCACGATAATATGTCAGATATTTTAAATTCAGAAAATAGAACTATTCAATATAATGGTCCTGTCAACAGTGCAGATTTTAATTTGCGAGTAGAGCAGAATTATAGAGACTTGGTTCATTTGTATAATCGATCAGGTGTTTTAGATCAAAAACTATCAGAAGCCTTTGAGAGAGTGCTAAAAGATCATCACTTCTTATCAATGGCCATTGTAGACCTTGAAGACAGAGTTCAGGCTCTGGAATATGATTCAGAGTCCGGATACAAAAAAATGTCTATTTACACATATTCTCAAATAGATGTTGGTTCTTTTGTTGGTGATCCAACCTTTGCCATAAGCAGCACAGATGCGCTTAGTTTCGACTATATATACAATATAATTACACTACCCAAAATGCAGGGATCATCACAGTCAAAAATTAAATTTTTTGATTCATCTGGAGCTCAAGTAATCCCGGACTTCCTAGAAGCAAAAGTAGATAACGCCTTTACCGGTGTTGATACGGCTGGCTCTTTGATAGATACAACTCCAATATATTATTCATTTTTAGAATCATCTGATAAATTTTGGAAGAGAAATGTCATTGTCGACACGCCATCTGCTGCTGGTGCTCAAATGTATTTGTACATAAAAATACCTTCGTCTTTTTCTGGTTCAGCTGCAAGTAATTTTATGTCTCTAATTCCATATCCAATATTTGGTGTAGATATTATTTCTATAGAGTATACATCAGATGCTAATCCCGACCTAGATATAAATGATAAATGGATTCCTTTGAACTTTAACAGATTGTACAACAATCAAGCAGAAGCAGCCGGTAAGGTTCCTCCAGGGGGATGGTCTATCGTTGGCGGTGACATAATATTGAATTCTGGTCCTGTTGGATTTTATTTTCCATCAACAGAAATAAACGCACTAAGGCTTTCTTTGAGGCAAAGAAACTACACAACAGAATATGGTAAATGTATTTACACCTATGGGCTATCGGATATTGATGTAAGGTCTCAAAAGTTTCTTGATAGCGGAAAAACAATAATTAAGTTTACAGCTCCAAATGGCACAACAATACTGAACGTAGAAGAGGTCATACCCAAGATCTATAATGTGCCAGAAGAGCTTATATCTACCGCCTTTAGTTATAGGGTTATATACAAACAGGGTTCTTCCTACACCCTAGATCCAGTCCCGGGTTCAACTTCGGTATGGATTGAGGTAACGCTAAACAAACTCGGTGACGGAACTGCTCCAGTTTTATCTGATCTAATCATCAATTATACTTAATTTTAAAAGTGTAAAAAGCTTATTTCTTTTTACTATATAAGACAGTTAATCTAAGGAGATAATAAATATGGCTACATTTTATGTTGGTCCAAGACCCGTTTTAAAGGGTAGATCCTCTTCTGGAATGGTCAACCCATATAAGGGAACAGCAGGAAAGTATTCTTTTTACCCCCTATTTGCAGACAGCCATGTTCTAGATGGTGCACCGGATAATAATTATGTTCCTGGAACTGGTAGACACCCGGGCAACGTTCTTTTGTCCCAGGTATTTAATGGCACTAGTCTTTATGTTCATCCGCTATCTGGCACGCTTAAGAACGGAGTTGGATACGATGGAGCCCGCTTTAAGCCCCACACCTATAGGGGAGTGCTCGGCGTTTTTACGTCCGGATATGGCCACGCCGATAGACAAACGGACTATAGCCTTTACAGCAACTACGTATTTGATGGCGTAACTGCAGCAGATGCTTTTCCATCCGGATACGGTCACGCAAATCGCACTACAGACTATAGTTTGTACGACAACTACACCCCAGATGGCGTACCTAGCTCGACAATATTTACATCTGGATATGGTCAAGCCAATACATCGTCAGAATATGGTAGAAACAAAGTTGGAGAACACAAAGGAGTTCCTTCTTCGAAAGCTCTGTAATTTGATCAAAAGACCATACATATAACAGTTCCCACTGGTATAATGCTAGTGAGGAAATAAATACAAAAAGTATTTGTCCCGCCTCTTAAGGGCGGGATTGTTATTTTAGGGCTAGATATATAGGTTTATTCAATTTTCAGTAGATTTAATAAGGATTATGCAGATGATATTAGAACAGATGATCTCCGTTGTAAAAGACAATATTCTGCCCATCGAGGTTGCCGAAAAATATTTAAATATTTACATAGGTGAAGCCGATTGGAAAACGCATATAGCAAAACTGTGGACGAATTTTGAGAATAAAAACAAAAATACAGAGATAAGTAAAGAAGACATTAAAAAGGCAGTTACGTGCACGATGCTTCTTCCTACAATGGAAAAAACAAATATACCAGACCCAGTTCACCTAATGTTATTTTGGTGCCCAACCTGGAATCAGTACAGGGAAAAAGATTGGTTCTCTTTGTTTAAAGATATAGTAAAAAAAGACATTGAAATACAAAAAAATCATAACGAGCTAATTTCCTACGGCATTATAGATCCCATAGATTATTCGCCGATTACCAGACAGGCCTACAATTGGCTATACTCTCACGCCGAAAACAGTGGGGTAGTTAACGACAAGAACAGGCAGATGATTTCAAAAAAAATGCAGAACCTAATAAGAATATATGGTGGAGCAGTAGTATCAAATTTATTTACCAATCACACAAGCTCGGTTAATAAGGTTTTCAACTGGAGAAGTGGCTATTTCTTTGAGAGAGAAATATATAACGTATATACATTTGATCAGATAAAGAAAATAAAATCTAAAGAAATAGAAAAACTAAATCCAAAATTTGTTAAAGTACTAGCACTAAATTAAGGGAGAATGTAATGGCAGAAGAAATTGAAAACGGCAATCCAGATTTATCACCTATAGCAATAAAAACTTCTATGTTTTCTTTTAGGATTAGTGAAGAATTTATTGAAGGTTACAAATCAAAACAGTCACCATTTGGCTATAAAGACGCTGGTGGAAATAGCGTTGGTGAAATAACTTTTCTTAGAACCTACAGCAGGTTAAAGGAAGATGGCTCAAAAGAAACATGGGTTGATGTTTGTGAAAGAGTAATAAACGGAACTTATTCCCTACAAAAAGATCACTGTAAGAAAAACAGACTACCCTGGAATGACGCAAAAGCACAAGCAAGCGCTAAAGAGGCTTTTGATCGCTTATTTAACCTTAAGTGGACACCACCCGGTCGTGGGCTTTGGGCAATGGGTACAAATATAGTTAATGTACAAAAAAACTCTGCTGCCCTTCAAAACTGTGCATTTGTTTCTACGTCTGAAATGACAAAAATAAATCCAGCTAGACCGTTTGCCTTCCTGATGGAGGCATCAATGCTTGGTGTTGGTGTTGGATTTGATGACAAAGGCGCAGACAAAGATTTTACGATTTATGAACCAAGTGGTGAAAACATCACCTACATCATCCCTGACACGAGAGAGGGTTGGGTAGAGTCTCTTGTATTAATTTTAAATTCTTACTTAAAAGAAAATCAATTAAAGTATTCTTTTGATTATTCACAAATAAGACCATCCGGAACTCCAATAAAAACATTTGGTGGCGTTGCAGCTGGTCACGAACCGTTATTGAGGCTTCATCAGCATATTGATAAAATATTTCTTGGCAGGGCTGGATCCAAGCTTACAAGAATAGACATAGCTGATATAGGTAATTTAATTGGAGTTTGTGTTGTTTCCGGAAACGTTCGTCGTTCCGCTGAACTTTTAATAGGACGACTAGACGACCAAGATTTTCTAAGTCTAAAAAATAAAGAAAAATTTCCGGAAAGAAACTCATACGATCCCTCTAATCCAGGATGGGGATGGATGTCTAATAATTCTGTAGAAACAGAAGTTGGAGCAGATTTATCTTCAATTATAGATGGAATATCTCTTAATGGCGAACCTGGCGTTATCTGGATCGACGTCTCTAGAAAATATGGAAGATTAATTGATCCGCCCAATAATAAGGATCACAGAGTCTCAGGTTATAATCCATGCGCAGAACAGTCTCTTGAATCCTACGAGTGCTGCACTTTGGTAGAAACATATCTTGGTAGACATGATTCATTAGAGGACTATAAGAGAACACTAAAATTTGCTTATTTATATGCTAAAACAGTAACTCTTCTTCCAACACACTGGGAAGAAACAAATGCAATCATGCAGCGCAATCGCCGTATTGGAACTTCAATGTCTGGTGTTGCGGATTTTGCTGATCGATTTGGAATGCCAATTCTTAAAGACTGGATGAATCAGGGATATAAAACAGTGCAGAGATACGATAATGTATATTCTGAATGGTTGGGCATAAGAGAGTCAATTAAAATGACAACAGTAAAACCATCTGGAACCGTGTCTATTTTGGCCGGAGAATCTCCAGGGGTTCACTGGACTCCGGGCGGCAAGTATTTTAATAGAACAATTCGCTTTTCAAATGAGGACCCAATGCTTCCTCTTTTTAAAATGGGAAACTACAAAGTTGAACCAGCTGCAGAGTCGCCAGATACTACATCGGTCGTTTATTTTCCAATTAAATCTCACGCGATTAGATCCGAAAAAGACGTAACAATCTTTGAGAAGATGGCACTTGCGACTACTGCGCAAAGATATTGGTCCGACAATTCCGTTTCTGTAACTGTATCCTTTAATAAGGATACCGAATCTCAACACATCGGTACGGTCTTGCACATGCATGACGGTCAGCTCAAGACAGTTTCTTTCCTGCCAAGCGGCAATGACACGTATCCACAAATGCCGTATACGCAAATTAGCGAAGAAGAATATTTGCAGCAGGCAGATAAATTATTCCCAATTGATTTGACCGGAGTTTACGCTGGAATGGCAGCAGATGCCATAGGAGAGCGCTACTGTGCAACTGATTCTTGTGAGATTAAATTTATAAAAGATAACGTTAAGTAAGATGAAAGATTATCGGTAATGACGAAGAGTCTGTAAGTAAAATATTTAAAGAGATAACTTCTAATTTTAACTATAAAGAAATAAAAGATATTAATAAAATTAATGCCGATAAGTATATTCAATTTTGTACTGAATTAAATACAGAACTTCTTAGCGCCGTTCAAGAAATAAATATTATTACAAAAAACTTATTTGACTGTAGAAACGAATACTATCAAATTCCTCCAGATATAACCAGTTTACTACGATCTTTATACAAAAAAGCTAGCGAATTCAATAATTATATGCTAGACTTAGTAGAACAAGATCAGTATATGGAGCCGCCAGAGGAAGATTAATGGAAAACGTTATTGAGGTTTTGGGTAGCGGATATGTTAGGCTTGTCGACTGCATGGGGACTGATCTATCAGTTGTAAACGCCGCTAGGGCTTCTTTTGCCAAAGAGTCAGAAGAGCTATCTTCCAAAGACGCAAGACTTATAGATTTTTTAATAAGAGAAAATCATATGTCTCCATTTAGACACGCTTTTATGACTTTTGAAATTAAGGCTCCCTTAATGGTTGCTAGGCAACACTGGAAATATGTGGTTGGATCAGATCACACGATGGATTCTTGGAATGAGTCATCCAGAAGATATATAACAATGGAACCGGAATTTTATATTCCAGAGGCTAATCAGTGGAGAATGGCTCCAGAAGACAAGAAACAGGGCTCTGGAGGGCCCATAGGCCCCTGGCAGGGCTCTCTATTGACCGACGAGCTCAGCAAGTATATTAAGCAGGGCGAGGCTCTTTATAATATGGCCTTAGAGCAGGGTGTAGCTCCAGAGCAAGCAAGATTGTTTCTTCCTGCCTATGGCATGTATATTGTCTATAGATGGTCTTGCAGTCTTCAGTCTGTGTGTCTTTTTCTTACCCAAAGATTGGCGGAAGATTCTCAGGTAGAAATACAAGAATATGCAAAAGCAATTTATATTTTTGCAGAAAAAAAGTTTCCAATTACAATTGGAAGATTAACAACTTAAAATGATTATAGATCTACTTAAAATATTTTTATTTATAGTTTTTTTTAATTGGACAATTAGTATGCATGTTGCAAATGCCAGGGCGACCAATGGATCTCAAAAGATAATCACAGTTTTACTTGCGCTTACACTTAGCTTAGCGGCTGGGATTGTGGTAGTATTATAGTGCTATGCCAGCTTCAAAATTAAACTATATTGTTGTATACAAGAATCATAGTCAGGTTTATGGTTGTTCTTCTAAAAAGATAGCGATAGAATCTCCTCCGCCAGAAGGGTATACGGAAGATGATAAAAAAATCCTATTTACCTCTTTTGAGCCAGATACAGATAATCTTTGCGTATACGTTGTATCTAAAGACGATCTTCTGCTTGAAGAAGAATCAGAAATAAAAAAAGCTAAAAAGAAAGTAAAAAGCAATGAGTAAGAAAACAAATAAAAAAAAGAAACAAGGAATTAAACTTCAGTCTGGTCAAACGTATGCAATAGAAGACCTGGAGATCTTTATGCATGTTCAAAAAACATATGCTTCGATAGCTTGTGGTCATATTTCAGATGAAGAAAAAGCAATATGTGCTAGAGTCTTATCTGCTGTTGATTTTGCAATAAAAAATGTATATGTTGCACAAGAGGGGAGTTCCGATGAAGACTACTGGAATTAAATACTTAGCCGCCGCAGCACTCGTATCTGTTTCTTTTTATATCTTTTGGAAAAGAAACAAAAATCCTCTTCCGCATTTTGACTATTTCTCTAACCTAGATAAATATAAACCATATAATTCTTTTATAGAACATTACGATTCTAAAAATGTTCAAGAGGCCTATGATAAGTATAAAAAATATCTTGAGTTTGGAATGAGTGAAGATAATGCTTTTAAAAGCGTAATAGAGAATAAATTTAAGAAAAATGATTGATCTTTGTGTTGTCAATTATAATACTAGGTCACTACTAGAAAGATTATTGAACAGCCTTCACGACCAATTATCCACTGGAAATTATTCAGAAAAGTTTTGGAATTTATATATAGCCGATAATCATTCAGATGATGATACAATAGATTTTTTTAGATCTAAAGAAGATGACTATTTAATAGATAGAGTGTGTTTAAATAAAAACATTGGCTATTCAGCTGCGTGCAATAAGCTTGCAACCCTCGGTTCCAATAGTGTTATAGGCTTGCTTAACGCTGACGTTTGGTTTACAAACGAAGATATAACAAAAATCTGTAAAATATTTAATCAAGAACAAGACGTACACATCCTTGGTCCGAAACAAAGAGATGAATATAGTCTTATAAGGCACGCTGGAATTGTGGGTACTAATACTCAGCCTAGACATAGGGGGTGGATGGAGCCTGATCCAACAGACTCTCTTTATAGAGATAGGGTTAATTGCGTTACTATATCTGGTTCCGCATACTTCATTAGAAGGTCCGTATGGAATGAATTAACAAATAATACTAAATATAGGGAACTGTATCCGGACGCAACTGGGGCGTTTCTTCCAACACCTCACTACTATGAAGAGACTTGGTGTTCGTATTTTGCTAGACACTTAGGCTATAATGTAGTGTATGATGGATCTGTGTCAATTGGTCACAGCTGGCACGCCTCTTCTCCCAAACCAGGAGAGGGCTATAGTCACGCCGATGCACAGTTTAAGGTAAGTCAATCAATATTTCGCAAAGCATGCGATTACATAGGAATAGAAAGAGATTAACATGTCAGATAAATTAAATCCATGGATATACAATGCAGAAGTTAAAAAAGTAGTTGATGGTGACACATTCGATATTATTATCGACCTTGGTTTTGACACTCTTAGGAAGGGCAGAGTGCGTCTTTATGGTGTGAATGCACCAGAAAGTCGAACAAAAGATGTAGCTGAAAAACAAAAAGGTTTAGCGGCTAAAGAGTTCACCGATCAATGGCTTACCCGCGCAAAACACAAGGTTAAAATAGAAACTATCTTAGATAAGAATGAAAAGTATGGTAGGGTATTAGCTAAAGTTTGGGACGAAAGTGGCAACTGTCTCAATACAGATATCGTTGCCGCAGGCCTTGCAAGGGAATACTATGGTGTTGGAGATAAGACCTGGTCAGAATTTAAGTAATATAATTATTATATTTTTACTATTTTGTCTTTGATCTTATTAGGTTACACCTTAAAAGTTTCTCAAGAAAGATATATAAATTATTATGGCATTTGAAACCCTGCTCATTGAAGCTCACCTATTCCCATCTTTTAAAAACAATAAATATTGTAAGTCTCATAAACTACGTTTTCTAAAAAGAGACTGGGAGCATCAATTAAAATACGTATACTCTTCTAGCAGTTTTTTAAGTCCTTTGTCAAAAAAAATTGTTAGTTGAAGTTGACTTTTCCTGATTGGGTCGATATAATATCTATCTGTAATTAACCACTTCAATCATAAAGGAAAAAATATGACAGATAATAAGTTCAACTATTTCGAGGTTACCACTTCGCTTCTTGTTAAGGCGAAGAATAAGTCAGAAGCAGAGAAGGTTGCTCTTGGACGTAAAAACGTTAAGGGCGAAATTCTTTCTAGTAACACAGACGTAGAAAGAATTTCTGCGGTAGACGTTAGGGAAATGCTCGAAATTTAGTAGCTGTCCACCTGAGGGAGAATGCTGTTGGTGTGATCAGCATTCTCCCTCATTTCTTATATAGGAAAACTTTGTGAGTACAAAACTCTATGCTCAAATAGTTGGCAGAAATGAACAAAATAGAGCTTTAGAAGATGTTTTGCGCAGACTATCTAATCAGGTAGATCAAATTATATTTACCGATGATTGTTCTGATGACGATACATTTTCTATTGCTAAAAAATACTGCCTTACATATCAAACTCCAGAACCGCTTTTTTCAAAACACGAAGGACAGTTGCGCGCCTATGCTTGGGGCAATCTTTCACAACATGCACAAGTTGGTGACTGGATTATAGCCATCGACTGTGACGAAATGCTGTATAGAAAAGATGATCTTTCTTCTTTAAACATTAAAGAAGTTTTAGATAAATCTGAATTTGATGTAGTAAATGTAAAATTCTATCATATGTGGAATGAGTTTCAATATAGGCAAGATAAACTGTGGGCTCCAAATAATAGTTCAAGAATTTTTAGATTTAGGGAAAACGGTGGATTTTTAAATAAGAAACTTGCCTGTGGATCAGAACCTTCTTATGTCATGGATTGGATAAGTCAAAGAAATTATTGGGTAAATTCTGGTTTAATAATGAAACATTTAGGATATCAAAAAGACGAAGATAAACTCTTTAAGTATGAAAGATATTTAACTTTAGATAAGGGCGAATTTCATAATATAAAACATATACAATCAATAATAGATAAAAATCCAACATTAATTAGTTGGGGAAACTTTGGAATATAACATGAAAAATAAAATTAAAATAACAGGTCAAACACAAACAATTCAAACCCTAACAAAAAAAATGTTAGGAAAAAATCGATATGCGTTTGTGTCTTTTCCCAAGACAGCATTACTGGCGTTATCTTCACCGAATAACGGCGTCTTAACAAGTGATTTTGTAGAACAAATAAAAAAATCGTTTTCAATTCAAGACTCAGCTTACATGAGGGCAATACCTCCATCATTTGTATATTCTTCGGAAAAAGAACAGGAATTAGATTTGTCTTTTTTAAAGGACGATTCAGTTTTTTTTAATTCTTCTACATTAGAAAACTATTATAATTCTAACGAAATTATTTTTAATTCATTTATTGAGTTTTATATTAAAAATACACCATTTATTATAGTTTCATTTAATGATAAAAAATACGTAAGTAAATTACTTAGCTTTCCAGCAGCATATATACATGTACCATATAATAATTATGAAAATAAGCTTGATGAAATATGCACTTCTATAGATAGAGTTAAAAATGAGAGCACTATGGTCATATTAGATTGTCCGATTTTATCAGCTGGTTTAGCTAATAAAATCTGGGATAGGTTTGATTTGTCTATTTTAGATTTAGGAAAAATAATAAGCTTTTCAAAAACAAAGTCTTTAGATAAAGTAAAATTTAATGACAAAAAAACATATAAAAATTGATAAAGAAGATGATCTTTTTCTTATAGATTTACTTTTTGATTCAGATTTTACGTTATCTGAAATA
>Ga0194133_10005508_pt1 | contig 16089 bp, 17 predicted proteins | sample TA2KigOf40mmetaG_FD_155448 | JGI IMG/M metagenome (GOLD analysis project Ga0194133, IMG submission 155448) | Freshwater microbial communities from Lake Tanganyika, Tanzania - TA2015055 Kigoma Offshore 40m | ecosystem: Environmental > Aquatic > Freshwater > Lake | place: Tanzania: Lake...
CTGCACCACCACTCAAGCCCTCAAATGGCCGCGTGAAGACTACACAGTCGATGACATTGACCTGGCGTGCAGCCTGATTCCCACCGACATCAAAGTCGCTACTTTTGAATTAGCCCGATCTCTAGCCAACGATACCGATGCCATCACTGGTACCACCGGCACAACCGGTATCCCCGACGAAGTAGAACTAGGCGAACTCAAAGTTAAGTACAACAAGACCAGCCAAACCAGCGGCGTGATCAACAACGTTTTTGACGTCTATCCTTGGCTCCAGACTTACCTCGGTCCCTACTGCATGGGTGGCGCAGCTAACTACGCCGTTCGTCTATTCCGAGGCTGACATGAGCCTGATTGACGATACCTTCGCCTCAATCCCTGCCGGCATCCTTGCCGACTGGGGCCAAACCATCACGTACATCAAAACCACTACGCCCCGCACCTATGACCCCACTACCGGCAATGTCACTGGCGCCGACACCAATGTCACCCTGAAAGGCGTCATTACGCGCCTTACACCCCGCGAATCCGAAGGCTTGTACCAAACCACCGACCTCAAAGTCATCATCGGCAACAGTGAGCTTGGAACGTACTACCCTACCGAAGCCGACCGCATCCAGTACACCCAGGCTGGAGTCACCCGCGAAGCCAAAATCATCGCCATCACCAGCTACCGCGGCGACAACCCAGTCCTCCACACCCTCATAGCGAGACCCCAATAATGGCTGGCAAAGGTTTCCGTAATAATGCAGGAAGAACTTTAGATGAGGACCTGGATCGTATAGCCGGTTCACTTACGTTGCTTGGGCCAACAGCTGCTGCTGAACGAATCGTGATGGAACTCCAGCAAAAAGGCCCTAGTTGGACAGGAAAATTCTCTAATTCTTGGCAGATAGAAGGACCACAAGGCCAGACTGTCAAAGGTGACGGGCAGCCCGGTGAACCACGTCCAGTAAAATTTGCTTCCGGCCCTTTTACTGGACGGCAAGCGGTAGCAACAATCTTTAGAACTGGCTTTCTAAAAGATAAAGTTATTTTTCGAGTGTTCAACTTTTCTTCCTATGCAGCACAAGCTACGGACGAAAAAGTCGATACTTTTTTACGCCCAACTGCACTGCCTCAAACTGAGTTGGGCAAAAGAAAATTTTTTGAGGTAAACGAAGGACGTGTAAATCCATCTAAACGCTGGGATGTTGGAGGAGGCAGCCCAAAATCATCTTCATCCAGAACAGCAGATCAAGACTGGTTGGCGAACTACGCTGGCGGAGGCCGTCTAAATAAAGCCGTTCAAATTTCAATGGATGCCGCACTTAGAGGTATGCGATGAACTACCAAGCCATCCGCGCCGCCGTCGAAAATCCATTGCTGTCAGCTTTTGGCGCATTAGTACCGGCTGTACCAGTATTTTTTGACAATATCACGGCTGTTCCCGCTAACACAACTACCGAATATGTCCGTGTCAATGTCACCTTCGGACTAACCACAGAACCTACATTGATTACCAATCTTGACAATGTGCGTGGAGCAATCGTAATCCGAGTATTTAGTGAAAAAGGCCGCGGTCCTGCTCGCAATCAAACACTGATTGACACAGCAACCACAGTAATCCAAACGTTAAGTGCTACATCAAAAGGAACGACCGGTGTATTCCTCCGCACTGGTGCAATAAACGGCCCTACTTTTTCCTCAACTGAGGAGGCGCCCCATTTCGTGGGACGTCTCGACACGTCCTACGTCGCTACAGTGTTGTCGTAGAAAGAACTTATTACAGGCGCTAAACTGTAATAAGCCGGGCAGTGCCCGCCCCTTCACAGACCACATAGGTATTCCTAATGGCCACCGTTCTTTCGGGCACCTCCGGCGCCCTGTACTACTCCCCCGCTGGTACGTCTGTTACCACGCTCATCGCCACCAACTTCCCCTCCTCTGGCGGCAACATCACTGTCGGCTCCTACTTGGGCTTCAAGGTCAACGATCCTGTGACCCTGGCCTATCCGGCTGGCGCCAGCACCACCAACGCGATCGCTGCGGGTAATTACTTCGTCAAGACCTACAACGCCTCCACTGGCGTCATGACGGTTAGTTCCACCGCTGGCGGTGGGGTCGTTACTGCAACCGCACAACCCTCGGGTTTTGGCACCAATTTCGCCAGCATCATCTTTACCGCACCCGCCGCCGTCGGCAGTGTTCGTGAGTGGAGCTTTGAAATTACCCGCTCCGAGATTGATGTCACCACCATCGGTCAGGAATCTGGTCAATACGCTCCTTTCCGTAGTTTCATCACTGGTTTTGCCGATGGTTCTGGTTCCGCCACGGTGTATACCACCGATGACGACACCAACCTGGCCAGCCGGATGATTGAAGACGTCATCCAAGCCACCCAGGCTGGCGCCACGATGAAGCTGTACATTGACCGCGTTATCGTCAGCGGCAGCGTGAACGACACCACCAGCCGCTCAATCACTGTGCCGGTGATCCTGACCTCGGCCAGCCTGAGCGTGAACCCGGACGATGGCCAAAGCGTGTCCATCAACTTCCGTCCCAGCGCCGCCCCCACCTTCGACCTCAGCAAGTCCTAATAGGCTGCTGGAGCAGAGAACGCACGAACCCCGGCCTTACCACCGGGGTTTTTTATTTCTACTCCGCTACACTAATCCGAGACCACCAGGACATTTATGCCTGCCTCTTCCATCAGCGCAATCGACCGCCTCCGCAAGGCCGCCAACCTGGAGCCTGTCAAAAAGACCGTCGAACTATCTGACGGCAGCAAGTTTGAGATGTGGGTGACGCCGTTGACGATGGCCGAGCGCGAACGCGCCCAGAAGCAGGCCAAATCCGACGACGCCAACGCCTTTGCCCTCCAACTACTGATCTCAAAAGCCCTCGACGAAAACGGCACCAAACTCTTCAGTGCCGCCGAAATTGACGTCCTCAAGAACGAAGTCAAGGACAAGGACCTCCAAGCCTTGATGCTGGCGATCCTGACCGACGACGCCGAGCCCATCGACCCAAAATCCTGAGCGCCGAACTCCGCAAGGACAACTGGCTCCTACTCCAATTTGGCATCGCCAAAGAACTGGGGCTAACCCTTACCGAGGTTCGGACCACAATGACCGCCGAGGAAATGCTCGGCTGGAGCGCCTACTTCCAGATCCTGAACGAAGACCAAGAAAAACAAATCCAAAAAGCCAAACGCCGCCGCTAGCCCCGGCGGCCTTTTATTGCGTAAACTGAAGTACCAGAGTGTGACGTGGCGCCGTGGCTTACAGAGCCGATATTGAAATTGCGGTACGCGGCGCTCAAGAACTTAAGCGTCTGCAGAATGAAATTAAATCTTCTGCAGATGCGGTAAATAGTCTTAATTCCAGTCTTAATGCCGTAGCAAATCTTCTTCCTAGAAGTTTTAACAACCTCAACAAAGTAGTAGGCGAAGCAGCCGCTAACTTTAACGCAGTGGCTCTTGGTACAAAGGAAGCCTCGGAGGCTGCCCGAGATTATTACCAAGCAAACAAAACACTAAATAATGCTTTACGCGAAAGAATTAAACTACTTAATGATATACAAACCGCCGAAAGAGGCACTGTACTTGCAAACATAAAAGCATCGCAGGCGTCAAGAGCAGCTTCTGGATTTGGTGCGTTCAGTGCCAGTATTGATATACCGACTCAAAAATCAATCCGTAGAAACCAAGAAAAAAGAGCTGTTGTAGAAGCGGCTGCTGAAACAGCAAATCAAATACAAAAGTTGGCCGATCGACAAGAAGAGTTTACAACTCGTACAAACGCTGGTGCACAAGCAGCAGCTCGTCAAACAGCCGAATTTTATCGCCTGGCGCGTATAGCTAAAGAAGTAGCAAAAATAAATGCTGCGGCAGGACCTGCTCAACTTCTTTTAGCACCCGCTGCTTTAGGGGCTCCGGCTATGGGCGGTGGCGCTCGCCGCCGTATTACAGGACCAGTAGAACGTCTTGGCAGTCGCAGCGCCACTGGGCGTTTTGCACGGACAGCAGACGAAGCCGCCATGGCCCTTCGTTTTGCTCAGGCTACAGATGCCTTAGTTCAAAGCACAAGTAAAATTGATCTCCAGTACAATCGTTTTCTGCCAAGTAGCGAATTACTTAATGCAGCTAATAGGGGTATACAGCAACTAACTACTAATCAAGATGCGTTTAATCAATCTGTTGCTAGCGGGACAAGATTCCAAGAAAAATATAATCAAGAACTTGAACGGCGAAGAAGACTAGGTATAGGCATACCCAGCGGCGCAATGCCTGGTGTTACTGGGCGCACTGCTGGTCCATTTCCTGTAGAAGGTCCTATACCTGCAAACCAAGTTGGACTTGGAAGACAGCGTGCAGACCTTGCAACAGGGTTGCGTGGAAGATTACCCGGAGCTGTAGGTGGTGGAATTATCGGTGCAGCATTTCCTTTGCTGTTTGGTCAGGGCGCAGGTGCAGCTACAGGAGGCGGTATCGGTGGTCTACTTGGTGGTCTTACCGGTGTTCCAGGAGGAAGTTTTGCTGGATCTTTACTTGGAACTTTATTAGGAGATGTAGCAGAAAGTGGTACCAAGGTTAAAGCCTTAGCAGAAGATATGGGTCTTGCTAAAGGCGAGACAGAACAATTAGCAGCTGCGTTTCGCGCAGCTGGTGCAGATGCAGAAAAATTTGGCGATGCTGTTCAGTACATTCGTGGTATTGGATTTACAGATCCAGAACAAGTAGAAGCAATAAAACTTGTAAGTAAACTCACAGAAGATTACGGTGGCAAAATTGATAAAGTAACTACTGCTTATGCTAATTTTGCCGCTAGGGGTAAAGTAGGCATATCAGATATAAATAAATTTACCGCACAAAATATTCCGGTACTTGACGAACTAGAGAAAAAATTCGGTGTCAATAGGGACGCTGTACTAAAATTAGCTAAAAGTGGAAAAATTTCAGCACAGGAATTATCAGATGCTTTGATAGCCGTAGCTAATAAGTCAAAAGAAGCAGCGGATAAAACAAATAATCCTTGGCAAAGCGCGTGGCAAAAAATAGTTGGCGGAACACAGATAACCGTCAATGCTGTTGGAATTATTTTTGGAAGGTTATTAAGCCCTATAGCTGATGTTGCTTCTAGTATCGCTACAGCATTTGGCAATGCTTTTGATTTTATAGTACGTGATGCAGTGCAAACCGCCGCAGAAATTGCTGGTGCACTTGCGTCTGCAGCAAACAACCTGCAATACTTGACAAAATTAAAATTGTTTGGAGATATAAAAGGCGGTGCAAAAGGTGCACAACAAGATCTTCTGAATTTACTCAAAAACCCACCTACAACAACGCCTGTCGGCCCTATAAACATACCGGGACAACTTCCGGCAGCAGGAGGTGGAGCAGACAAAGCCGCACGAGACGCTGCACGAGAAGCTGAACGCGTACTAGAAGTATTACGTGATCAACGCCTCATAACAATCGAACTTGAAAATCAAAGTGCGTATAGTCAACGAATTTTTGCCGCAGAAATGGCAAGAGACCCCATGCTGGTTCGTCGCCTACAAGGTGAACAACAACTAGAGGAGATTGCAATAGAAACAGCCGGAAAACTAGAAAAAGAAGTTAATATGAAAGCTAAATTAGCTATCTTACAAACACAAGAAACAAAAGCTGGTTTAGCTTACCAAAAGACGCAACAAGATCTTGCAAAGCTAGAAAAAGAAAGAAAAGATCGCTACGATGATATTGTTTTAGATTTAGATTTAGAACTTAAGTTGCGTACCGCAACTACTGAAGAAGCGCGTCAACAACTGCGTATTGAAAACGAAATCCAAAAACTTAAAAAAGCCGGATTTACTCCGGATCAAATTGCCGATATTACACAAAAAAAGCAACAACTTGCAGCTCCATTAACTCCCCAAGAAACGATTGCACAACGCGCAGGTGTGCTGAGTGATGAACTTACAAAGTTAATAAGTCTGGGTACGCAAGCTACACAAGTTGCCGAGAGCATCGGTACATCTTTTGCCAACTCCTTCAAGGGAGTTATCTCTGGCACTATGACTGCCCAAGAAGCTCTCGCCAGCTTTTTCCAAAGTGTGGCCGACCGCTTCCTAGATATGGCAGCTCAAATCATCGCCAAGATGATTGAAATACAAATACTTAATGCTGCGCTACGTATTTTCCCTGGTTTCGGCGGTGGGATGGGGCTATCTGGCGCTGTATCCGCCGCCGGCGGTTTAAGCTCCAGTGTCGGATTTGGAGCTGGTACTAGCACCGGCTTTGGCTTCAGAGCAGCGGGTGGTCCGGTATCTGCCGGTTCGCCTTATATGGTGGGCGAGCGTGGTCCCGAACTCTTTGTGCCAGGTCGTTCTGGCACGATTGTTCCAAATAACTCCCTCAGCAGCGATAACGTGAACGTCGTAGTGAATGTTGATGCCAGTGGCTCTACAGTACAAGGAGATGGTGGACAAGCCGGTCTACTTGGTCGTGTCGTCGCGGCTGCTGTCCAACAAGAACTCATCAGACAAAAACGACCCGGAGGCATACTGAGCTAATGACTACTTATTACCAAGGCATTGAAGGCACCGTAAAATTTGACGCCGCTGGCGCCAGCGCCTCAGAATTAACAGCCGTCACTGCCTGGAGTTTAGATATAAAAAAAGAAATATACAGAACAACTCAGCAAGGCGATATATCAGAAAAAAATGTAGGCGGTTTGATTTCAGCTTCTGGCACCATAGATCTACTATACACAGGCAACAATAACTCATTTATCGAAGCTATAAATACTTCTGGTGATACGGGAACTGCTTTATTTGAGCTGTACCTGCATAAAGCAACAAATAAACGTATAATCTTTAACGGTATTATTGACAGCGCAAGCTACGGAAATAGTAGGGATGATGTAGTTACAATAAGTTGTACATTTGTGAGCACAGGAAACATCAACCTGGAGATTTAAGATGGCAACCTTCCCTTCTATAAACCCAACTTATGGCTCGCAAAAGACGAGTCGCCCCACTAACCGCGTCGTCAAGTTTGGCGATGGCTACGAGCAAGTTTTGCGTTTCGGCCTAAATCAAAACCCCAAAACCTGGAACTTGACCTGGGAAGTCACAGAAACCAACGCAGACACCATCGAAGCTTTCCTCGACGCCCGTGCTGATGATGGCGATGCCTTTGATTGGACCCCACCGGACAGCGCCACCTCCTACAAATGGCGTTGCGATGAGTGGAGCAAATCCATACCGTATGTAAATCGCGCCACAATCACCGCCACCTTCCGCCAGGTATACGAGCCGTAAATGTCTTATTCCGCTTGGCAAGCCAGTAATGCCTACGCGCTTGGCGCTGTTGTACGTCCTACATCACAGCAAGGCACCGGCTTGGTGTTTCGCTGCACAGTGGCTGGCACCAGTGCTGCGACAGAACCGGGCTGGGCGACGCAAGCCGGCAACACCGTTGTTGATGGCACGGTCACCTGGCTAGCGGTTGGCGCAATCCTGCCGAATTTGTCGGAGTTGTACCCGACGGCAATCATTGATCTATTTGAATTGCAGCTCAATGCTGCACTGCATGGCAGCAATGACCTGTATCGCTTCCATGCTGGGCTAACACTGAAGACACCAAACACGGGCGTCACCTGGAACGGCAACCAGTACACCCGTTATCCGATTGAAGTCGAAGGCTTTGAGTATCGCGGTGACGGGCAACTGCCACGCCCCAAGATCCGCGTGTCCAACCTGTTCAGCTTGCTGTCGCTGGTGATGATTGAAATCAATGCCAGCAATCCCGGCAATGACCTGTGTGGCGCCAAGTTGACGCGCATCCGCACGCTGGCGCGATACCTTGATGCGGTGAATTTTCCCGGCGATACCAACCCTTACGGCACGCCAGACCCTACTGCGGAAGCACCACGCGAGATCTATTACGTGGATCGCAAGGTCACCGAAAACCGCGATTTAGTTGAATTTGAGCTGGTTAGCGCGTTCGACTTAGCTGGTGTACGGGCACCTAAGCGCCAGTGCATAGCAAATGTTTGCCAATGGGTTTATCGAAGTGCTGAATGCAGCTACGCTGGTGCCAACTATTTTGACATAAACGATCAGCCTGTCGCAACACAAGCCCAAGACGTTTGTGCCAAGCGTTTAAGTAGCTGCGAGGCGCGTTTCCCGCCTAATGACAATGCCGGCGTACCGTTTGGCAGCTTTCCGTCCATCGGTAGTTATATCCAATGATTGCGTGGAAGACTGCTGCGCTGGAGCACGGCAAGGCTGAATATCCGCGTGAGTCCTGCGGATTGCTGGTGGTCGTCAAAGGGCGCAAGCGTTATTGGCCATGCAAGAACCTGCTACCAGGCAATGACCTGTTCCTGCTGGATCCCGAAGATTACGCCAACGCCGAGGATGCCGGCGAGATCATCGCCGTGGTGCATAGTCACCCGCTGACCTCACCGCAGCCCAGTGATGCTGATCGTGTGGCTTGCGAAAAGTCCGGCTTAGAGTGGCACATTGTCCAGCCCACCGACGAGACTTGGGCAAGTCTCAAGCCATGCGGCTACAAGCAACCATTGATTGGTCGGCAGTGGCTATGGATGGTATCAGATTGCTGGACGCTGGCACGCGACTGGTACGCCGAGGAGTGGGATCTGCACCTGCGGGACTGGACGCGACCAACGCTGCCCGATGCGTTTGACCTCAAGCCGATGTTCGAGGGTTGTTATGAGGAGACCGGCTTCGTGGCAATCCATCCTGACGAATCGCTGAAGGCTGGTGATCTGCTGCTGATGAGCCTGAACTCACCGGGGCTAAACCATTGCGGCGTCTACCTTGGCGATGGTTTGTTTCTGCATCATCTGCGGGGTCGCCTGAGTAGCCGTGATGTGTGGGGCGGCTATTATCAAAAGAGCACTGGCCGTTACCTGCGGCATACCAGCAGGATCTAGCAATGCTACGCAAGGTCAAGGTTTATGGTGCGCTTGCAAAGTTCCTGAAGCGCCGTGTTTTTAATGCCGACGTAGCTAATCCTGCTGAAGCTGTCCGTTTCCTGCTGGCAAATTATCCGCAACTGCGGCAGCACATGCAGGATCAGCATTACAAGGTGCTGGTGTCAGAGCGCCCGCTTGATATTGGCGATGAACCTGACCAGCTCCACCTGCCGATTGGCGCCAGTGAGGAGATTAGGATTGTGCCGGTATTAGCTGGTGCAGGCGGCAGCACGGGACAGATCTTGGCTGGCGTGGGTCTGATTGCGGCGTCAATTTTGCTGGCTCCACTTGGCGGCGGTTTTTTGGGTCTAGGCGCTGGAGCATTTTCGTCTACTACAGGAACCGCTTTAGTTGCCGGTACAGCCACAAGTTTTGCAGCAACAGCAGCGTTAGGTGCAGCCTCAACTGTTATAGGAGCTATTGGCGCAGCACTTGCACTTGGCGGTGTTTCACAGCTATTGTCTCCTGTGCCCCAAATTGCGACTGGACCTAACAGCGAGCAGGATCCACGCAAGTCATATAGCTTCAGCGGGATTCAAAATGTAAGCAGGCAAGGCGTGCCTGTGCCGATTGTCTACGGCGAAACAATCGTAGGCAGCGTCACAATTTCTAGCACGATATTGACTCAGGATTACACGCCATGATCGACAACAACAAAATCATTGGCGCTGGCGGCACACCTGGCGGCAAAGGTGGAGGCGTCGGTGGTGCTGGCGGTGCATCAGTCCCCAAGGATGATCTCAACTCCCGCCAATATGCCCGCATTTTGGAGCTGATTAGCGAAGGCGAAATCGAGGGCTTCCCATCAGCACGGCTCTACACAAAAGGCACTGACGCATATAACAATGCAGCATTACAGGACATATTTTTTGACAACACATCGGTTGTTAACTCGCAAGCTGCCAACCCAGCGGCACCAACTGATGCTGAATACAATTTCAAGGATGTAAAATCTTATTTTAGATACGGTACGCAGAATCAAACTTGGATTGAAGGATATAGAGCAAGCGAAACCCCTAATAATGTTAATGTAAAAATTACTTTTACTACGCCTGTTACACGAACCATTACGGACACAAATGTAGATGCTGTTCGTATAACAGTCTCGTTGCCACAACTTCAATTTTTTAATGCAAACGGCAGCGTCGTTGGCACACAAGTAAATATCCGAACTGAAATTTCTTTCGGTGGTGGAGCATTCTCCACGATTATTCCGAGCAGCAATACCTTAATGCAGTTCAAATTTAGAACTGCTGATTTATATCAACGATCATTTGTTGTTGATATTCCAGTTGGTTCTGCATTTCCCGTTGCCATACGCCTTGTCCGTGAGACACAAGATCCTCCAGCCGGTGATCCTCCAAATAGCACTCGGGTGGATAGCATTTTCTGGGCTACTTATAGCGAAATTCGTTATTCAAAATTGCGCTATCCAAACAGTGCTCTAGTTGGTTTCGTATTACCTGCAGAGCAATTCAGCAGTATTCCAACTCGTTCTTATCGCATTCGTGGTATTAAAGTACAAATACCAAGCAATGCACGCCCTGCCATTGGATTAAACGGACGCGGCGCACTGATTTACAAAGATGAGCCATGGGATGGCACCTTCACGCAAAGCACTAGCGGTGGCTATACATTTGGCGGCACTCAATGGACTTCAGACCCAGCCTGGATCTTGTGGGATCTACTCACAAGCAAGCGTTACGGCTTTGGCGATCACATTGATACCAGCAAGTTAGATAAGTGGTCATTCTTTACCGCCAGCCAATACTGCTCTGCTCGTAACACCCGCCCTAGTGGTTCGACCGACGATTACAACTCAACAACAGGACGCCATGGTTTGAATGATGGCACCGGCACCTATGAGCCGCGCTTTTCCTGTTCTGTCAATATCCAAACGCGAGAGGAAGCATACAAGCTGATCAACGACATGTGCTCCACATTTCGAGCCATGCCGTTCTGGAGCACTGGTGCGCTGTCGATTGCCCAGGATCGCCCCACAGATTTCACCTACTGCTTCTCGCCTGCAAATGTGATTGGGGGCAACTTTACCTACAGCGGCAGCAGCCTTAAAACTCGTCACACCTGCGTCCAAGTGTCCTACATGGACCTCAACGCCCGTGATGTGAACTATGAAGTAGTTGAAGATCTTGATGCAATCGCAAAATATGGCGTTGTTAAGGCAGATATTTCAGCTTTTGCCTGTACGTCACGCGGTCAAGCACGTCGCATTGGCGAATGGCTGCTTTATTCAGAGCAGAACGAGACCAATACGATCTCCTTCCAGGCATCAGCAGACGCCGGCATCATGGTCCGCCCTGGTGACGTGATTCAGGTCTATGACCCAGTGATCAGTGGTGAGCGTCGCGGCGGGCGAATACAAAGTGGGACAACAACACAAATCGTGATTGATGACACCTCACAAACTGTAATTCCTGCCAATGCTTTGAATCCTGTTATTCGTGTTTTATTACCGGATGGCTCATTTGGTTCAAGTGCAATCAGCTCTCATGCTGCTGGCACAATTTCTTTAACGACTGCGTTGCCTGCTACACCACAGTCTGGCGCACCGTTTGTGATCAGTTCTGATGACGTGCGTCCAACACTATGGCGTGTGCTCAGCGTTTCTGAAGAGGATGGCGCAACTTATACAATCACTGGCTTGTCTTATAGTCCTGATAAATATAGTTACGTCGAGCAAGATCGACCAATAACAGTACGCGATGTCACGAACCTAAACGTTCCTCCGCCAGCCACTAGCAACATCCAAGGCGCTGAATTTTTATATGAATCCAATGGACAGGTAGTTTCTAAGATTATTGTTTCTTGGCAATCTGTACCGGAAGCCTTCCAGTACCGTCTACGGTTTCGACTCGGCAACGGTAACTGGACAACAGTTTTCACAAAGGCGCCGGAGTATGAAATTATTGAAACAGATTTTGGTCAATACGAAATTGAAGTAACTACTGAAAATGCAGCGCGACGTGGCGCAAATGCTGCTACTGCATTTTTTAACGCAGTCGGCAAGACCGCACCGCCGAGCACCATCCCGGACCTGTTTATTGCGCCGATTGACGATAAGAACGCTGAACTGTACTGGCCGCAGGCAATAGATATCGATGTAAAAATCGGTGGTCAGGTTCGTATTCGTCATAGTGCTTTAACTGATGGCACCGCTACATGGGGGAAGTCCAACGACATCGTGCCTGCCGTTGCTGGTAGCAGCACTCGCAAGATCGTGCCCCTGCTGGAAGGCACCTATCTGATACGTGCTGTTGACTCTAGCGGGAAAGAATCTGATGGCACAGCAAGCGTAATCGTTGATTTGCCTGCACCTCAAGACACGTTGCTGATTCAGGAATATCGCGAGGAAGATAATAGCCCGCCATTCAATGGTACATCTGCCGATATGGTGTACAACGAAGAGGAAAACGGGTTGATATTGGCTGCGACCACATTGATTGATGATATGGCTACCGATGGTGACTGGGATGCTTTGGGTTTGATTGATTATATCGGCGGGGCTGCCACAGATGGTACTTATGCCTTTGCAGAGACTTTAGACCTTGGCAATACTTACGACATTGATCTTCGCAATATCCTCAAAACACGCACCTATGAACCCATCAATTTGTGGGATAGCCGGTTAGAGGATATTGACCTTTGGGATGATATTGATGGTGATGATCTGGGATCAGTGAACTGCCAGCTTTATGTACGTAATACATTAGACAACCCAAGCGGCACGCCAACCTGGAGTGAGTGGCAGCCTTTTGTGAACAACACTAGTCGAGGGCGTGGTTTCCAGTTTAAGGTAGAGGTCCATACAGCCAACCCAGCTCAAAACGTGGTAATCGAGGAGTTAGGGGTGATTACGCAATTCCAGCGGCGTGTCGAGAGCGAACGCAACAAAACCAGCGGGGCGTCAGCATTCGCTGTCACGTTCCCGACTGCCTTTTACAGTATCCCCAGTATTGGCATCACGGCACAGGACATGGGCACTGGTGACTTTTTCACGCTATCAAGCATTAGTCGGACGGGCTTTACCGTGACCTTTAGGAACAGCGGGGCTACCATAGTGAGTAAGACCTTCGATTACCAAGCCGTCGGTCACGGGAGGCAGATCACCTAATGGCACAAGCGACTGACTACGTTTTAGCCAATCAGAGCGGTGCAAACTTCCGCGCTGAGCTGAACACCATCTTGGCTGCTGTTGTTAGCCAAAACTCTGGATCGACCGCTCCGCCGACAACAAATGCGTATCAGCTCTGGGTTGATACCGGCGTTAGCCCACCGCTGTTGAAGCTCCGCAACGGTGCCAACAGTGCTTTTATCACGATTGGTGATGTCACTGCAACAAACCTAGGGTTGGCGGCGTTAGCTGGCGCGACTTTTACGGGCGATATTGTGCTGAACGCACAGTCTGACCTGCGTTTTGCTGATGCAGATAGCAGTCATTATTTGGCGTTCCAAGCTCCGACGACTGTCAGCTCCAACATTACGTGGACGCTGCCAGCTACAGACGGCACTAGCAATCAAGCACTGATTACAAATGGATCTGGCACTTTAAGTTGGGCAGCCGCCGGCGACGTTACGCTGACTGGCACACAGACACTGACCAACAAAACACTCACAGATCCTGCGATAACAGGAACAATCCTTGAGGATGTTTATACGATTACCGATGGAGCTGCCTTTGAGGTAGATCCCGGCAATGGCAGTGTTCAACTTATTACGCTCGGCGCTAGTCGCACACCTAAAGCTACAAACTTTGCAGCTGGTGAATCCGTTACATTGATGGTTGATGATGGTTCAGCTTATACATTGACTTGGACGGATTCAACCTGGGGCACAGGTGGGGTGAAGTGGACTGGAGGCAGTGCTCCTACATTGGCAACCAGTGGATACACGGTGCTGCAATTTTGGAAAGTAAGCACTCAAATTTATGGCGCGTTAGTAGGTAAAACGTCATGAGACATCCACATGGCTTGAGATGTGCGGCTGGGGCAGGAGAAGGTCTGCCTGCTATTGGTGAGCCATATCAAGGCGGCTATTACGCAGGATCGATTAGCAGCACTGCGAATGGGGTTGCGACACATGCCTTGATTGTTGCTCCGGCAGCTAGCGGAGCATCCGGCACACTTTACCCAAGCGGTAGCAATTTGCAATGGAAAACTTCCACTACATCTACGACTGGAACAACAAGTCCGTACGACGGTGCGGCCAATTCATCCAATATGAATGATGCTGATCATCCGGCTGCGCAATTTTGCGAAGGATTGACGATTGACGGTTATAGCGACTGGTACTTACCAGCCCGCTATGAATTGGACATTGCATATGAAAACTTAAAGCCGACAACTGCAAGCAATGATACGGACTGGGGCATCAATAATTACTCAGTCCCCAAGAGGACATCAAACCGCAGTGCCGGGACACCGGCTCAAACTACTGTTGCGGTTTTCCAGAGCGGAGGCTCGGAGGCGTTCCCAGCAACTTTGCATTGGTCATCTACTCAAGATGATAATACAGATGCATGGCGATTTAGTTTTGACACTGGCACCCAGCGTGATTTTAGTAAAACTAGCAGCTTTTCCGTGAGAGCCTTCCGCAAGGTGGCTCTCTAAACTCTTCATCACCCATGGAAACCATGTACGTTTTAGCTCCTGGGCAAGTCGTTAAGACTTATCCGTATTCGATCAGCGCCTTGATGCGCGACAATCCGAATACAAGTTTTTCTGCTAACCCGACAGAGGCCGCTCTGGCTGAGTGGAGTGTTTTCCCTGTTATTGACGTTCCGGCTCCTTCCTATAATCCAGCCAATGAAAATTGCAATCAGGTTGATCCTATTTACATAGATGGCAAATGGACTATGGCTTGGGCTGTCACGCCTGCGACGCCCGAGCAAATTGCAGAACGCACAACTGCAAAAGCCGCTGATGTTAGGGGCGAACGAAACCAACGCCTTGCTAATTGCGATTGGACTCAGTTGCCCGATGCGCCTGTGGATCGTGCCGAATGGGCGGTTTATCGCCAGCAACTTCGTGACGTGACAAGCCAGCCCGGTTTCCCGTGGACTATCACCTGGCCAACCGAGCCTACAAAATGACTTATTTAGTTTTATTATTAGCCGTGCTCCTGCTGATGGGGTGGAGCCTGCTGGCGATGGCGGCGAAGGCTGATGGCGGTTAAAAGCAAGACCGCGCTGGGTCGCATTGAGTTCAAACCCGGCAAACCCAAGCGCACCCGTCAAGGGCAGGGGCAACATTCCCTGCCCAATCACGGACGCAAGAAGATGCGCGGTCAGGGCAAGGGCTAATGGCTGGCACTATTGCCATAATGAGAGCGAAGCCAGAGCCTAGTCGTGGTTGAAATCCTAGCCGCCATCACGGGTGCCTCAATCAGTGTGGCGGCGTATGCGTTCACCGGCATCGCACGGCGCAATGTCGAAAGCCGCGACTCTGTACTGCGTTTGACCATGGCGGTGGAATCTGTCGCTGCAAAAATGGAGGAGTTGCACATCGATTTCAAGTCAGACCGCCGGGAAGTCTTTGGGCGGCTAAACCAGATGGAGCAGCGGTTAGCCAAACTGGAGGCAAAGCCTTAGCCTGAGGTGTCTGCTTTTTTTGTATGACTACCGAACAGCTTGCAGTCGCCGCCGTGGTTGTTGCCGCCGGCTCTGAAATCATTGCCTTGTCACCGCTCAAGTCAAACAGCTGGGTGCAACTGCTGATGCAGGCGCTCAGAGTGGTATTTCCGAAGCGACGTTAATCACGCAGAATCACGATCCATACCAAACTGACCAGCCAGGTTATCGGCCGCTTCGCGGATAGCCCAATCGGTTTTTGTTTTCTCCAGCTGGTGCAAACTATTGAGGACAAGAGCGGCTTCGAGCAAACCCCGGTAATCACCCGAATTAAACCGGTCAATAATCCACTGGTCAGTAGCGGCCTTACGGAAACAGGATTCTGTACTGTGTTCAATAGGACGCATGGTCATCTCGGACGAATTTTCATAAACCAGCCGGTATCGTTCCCCTCAATCAACCAGCGCGGCAACCAATTTTTACGCGAGTAAGCCACGCCGGCACCACCTTTATTACTGACGTATCCACCCGAGGATA
>Ga0194133_10005509_pt1 | contig 16088 bp, 18 predicted proteins | sample TA2KigOf40mmetaG_FD_155448 | JGI IMG/M metagenome (GOLD analysis project Ga0194133, IMG submission 155448) | Freshwater microbial communities from Lake Tanganyika, Tanzania - TA2015055 Kigoma Offshore 40m | ecosystem: Environmental > Aquatic > Freshwater > Lake | place: Tanzania: Lake...
GAATTGTAGTTGTAAAACCAAAATCGTCATCTGCGTCAGCAGTAACAGGATCAGGAACAACAATAATTCTTTCTACACGTGTTTTGTTTACTGTATCTGTATCAGTATATATATCGGCTTGTGTCGCTTTAATAACGCCTTGATTAGACATTGGTCCAAATAGATAAGTTTTTGCTGTAAATGATAAAGTATATATTACAGCTCGTCTTGTTGTAAAATCACCTGAATAACTATCTTCGTAATTGACGCCTGTTAAAATAATTGGTACATCTCTTTTTATACTTAAACGTGGTACAACATTTATTGTAACAGTATAATCAGGTTGAAAATAAGGCAATATCTGTTCTATAATTTGTAAACCTTCTTCAGCAGTGGCCGTAAAACAATATAACTTATAATCAACATTATAAGGCACAGGCACATAATTAAAATTTAAAATCTTTTTATCTGTGTCATCAGTTTTAACTTGTTTATACTTATTCATACGTGTAAGTTTTCTACTAGCGTCATACGATAAGCCTGATAATTCAAAACCAAGTCTTGGTAATGTAATTGCAAATCTACGATCATCTAAATCAGGTTTTTGATCAAGTCTTACTAAAAATTTTTCTTTTGGTGCGTAAGCTAAAGGCACTGTAATTCTTTTTGTAACAGCACCTGTTGAGCTTGTGTTTTGTATTACAATATTATTAAATAATTGCCCAAAAGCAATTGTTAATTTACGTATACCTTCGTTATAAAAAAATGTACCGAACATTAGTCGTCTAATTCTCCAAATGGATTTCTTTCAGTAAAATCTAAAATATCATCAGTCACAGTGCCAGTATTAAAACCAGCTTCGTCATCCATATCTTTATTTTGTGCAAATTTATTTTGCGTTTGTATTACAGATGCCTCAAAATCTTCATTTAAAAAGAAACTATAATCACCTGTGGCATTGTTATGGAAATCTTCTAATCGTAATGAACCTGTTTCATCTTCAAGTGTAAATTTATATAATAATGTATCTAAAGTATTATCTGTTTCAGCGTCATCAATTTCATTTACACCTGTGTTTAATTGTTCATTACTGTATTCAAAACGTGTAACTCTTAATTTATAAACTGGTAAACTACCTAATTGAAACAATGGTTCTTGGTCTTCTACAAATTGTATTTCAAAAAAACTATTCATTAAAGGAAAGTAAATAAGATCGCCTTCATTTGGCCTGCCTTCAACAATTTGTGTCATTGGATTATCAACTTGTTGTTGCCAACTTCTTTTTGTAATTACAAAAGTTGTATCTTCTCTTATTTCTAAACCAAATTTATTAATTAATTCTTTTTGACCTGCAAAGCCTTCAGTGGTTTCAAAATATGCTTCAATCATATAAGTGTCATCAAATCGACTTGATGTATCTTCGCCTAATATTAAATCTCTATTTACAAGTGTACGTGGTAAATAATAAACATCATGGCCATATATTTTAAGACTCTCACTAATTAAGTCTTCGTATAATGTTTTTTCAAACTGATTTCCTATACCTTGGCCGCCTTGAAAATAGTGATTTACTGGCATGGTTTTATCCTATTAAAAATGCAGGTGATATTTCGTAAGTTTCTCGTATTTCTTTTTCTAGTTTTTCTACATCTGCTAGAGCTTCTGTATATAATCTTTCGCCATTTAATTTTACACCGCCTAACATTACTACGCCATCAAATTTACTTAAATTTGCACCCCATTGTTTTTTAAATAATGCTGTTGTATATCTTTTTAACCAAGTATCATTAAATACATCTGTATAAGTTGTAGGGTCTAATTTTCTATAACAATCTATAATTAAATATTCGTCAACTTCTAAATCGTTTGCCCAATCCATATCTACGTATAATCTATTGTCGTGCATTTGAAAACGTAAAGGTTTCATACCTACTAAAATTTGATCTAAAAAATCCAAGTGTCTTAATACCATATCGTAGTTTATAATTGATGTTGAAGAAAAGTCATAAAGATCGTTTAAACGTAATTGATATCTTACATCAAACATATTTAAGTTTGCTTTGTCTGTAAATGGAAAAATATTTGTAACTGAAATTACAGATTCAGGCATTACTAAAAAATTATTTGATTCAAAAAAGGTCGTTGATACACTATTTTTAGTAGCTGTTTCGGTTTCAGGTGTAGGAGCTTTTAATCTATTTTTATCAGCTTCTGTAAGCTTATATTTTAAATATGTTCTTCGAATACCATCATAGTGATAGATTGCATAATAGTTTAATGCTTCGTCCAGTCGATCTTCTAACTGGTCATCATCTACATTTATTTCTATAACTGGTTTACCTAACGCTCTTAATGCGTACTGTTTTAACGTTTCTCTTGTGTTTGGATTTGCCATAATACCCTAATTAATTACTATTTATATAAATGAAATTAGAACATATATCGTATTATTGCAATATATGACGTGTTTTAATTAAATACTTATCTTTGGAAATAGATGATGTTTATTAAATACTGATACATCATTCTCGTTTAAACCTAGTGATAACATCACTCTTGGTGTATGAGGATTTTGTTGTTGATGTTCGCAATAATAGTTTTGTGCTGTGACCACGTCTTCTCTTTTTGAGTCGTTTTTAAAGTTACCTATTTTATCTAGGTAATTATGTAAATTACTTTCTGCCAATGAACATACTTGAAATAACTCTTTTTCTTCTTGTATATTACCGGCCGCAATCATACCTTTACTAAAAATTTTTAATGCCCATTCAGGTAACTCTCTTACCTTTGATGGTTTAAACCATTTTGTTTCGTGTATAAACCAGTTTGTTAAAGGATGATCTTTATTTAATAATGGTGAAAAATCGTGGAACGCACCTGTAACTTTATTTTTACCTGCAATGACATCGAAGCCATAAATTGGGCCGCCATTTGTAAGACCAGGAAATAAACATACGTGCATCATCCATAAACCTTTTGTCTCTCTTGCGTCAACTACATCAACGTGTGCTCGTCTTACATTATCGTTTTCCCAAGTGCGATTGACCCAACCTGTTTTATTAAAACGATCCATACCATTTTCAAAGTATTCAACACAATTTAAATCAAGTATGTCAATAATATTATTTTTGCACTGTATAAGATTTTCCCAAATCATACATCTCCTTAAATAATTCTGTTGCATATTCAAAACATAGTTTGGCTTCAGCTACCACGTTTATTTGATATGTTTCCATATAACTGTTTATAATTTCTCTTATGACTCTTTTTGTTTCTTCTGGTTTTAAAAAAACAAGATAAGTATTCGGACCTGGTGTTTTTCTACGTAACATTTGGCCACCATACAAATCTCCCATATATCTAACATAGATATGTGCATAAAGTTTTTCTGGATCATCTTTTATTGAATCTAAATGATACATATATCTTAAAGTGCTATTCGTAATATGTGGTTTATCAGGTTTGTTCCAAAGTGAGCGAAAATCGTGGTCTATTTTTTGAGCTCGATCTAAACCTGGTGTTTGCCTAAACAGGCCATTTGCAAAAGCATATTTTTCAAGTGTAGAATAACATTGTAATAGATTAAACAAATATGTAGCATAAAGGTCTGGATGAATTTGGCCAGACATAAGACTTTGTACAAAAGGTTCTGATTCGGCTTTTCTGTGTTCTTCTAGTGTAAAGTCTTTTATATTATTCATTTAATTTATACCATATCGGTAGAACGTATCTGGTATCTTTTTCCACTCTAGTAACACCGTGCTTATAATATTTACCATCAAAATATATTGTTCTTCCTATTTTTGGCACTATTTCAATGTCATTTACAAAATACGTTTTACCTCCTATAAAATTTGTATTTAAATATGTTATTGATGTAAAAACAGTGGATGTTTCCGCATTATCAAAATGATCAGATTGTAAAGAATTTTCAGGCCATTTTACTATTTGGCACCAATCAATTTTCAATTTATTTTTTAATAAATCATTAATATTTTTAATTATTTTTTCTACATTTAAAAATAAAAATTTTTCATTTAAATTTATAGGCATAGGGTAAACATCTCTAAATTTTTCAATAAAAGTTCCTTTAGTATTATAAAAATTAATTAAATTTTCACAATCTTCTTGCGTTAAAACATTATCTAAAATAATAATTTTTTTATTTAATTCATTAATTTTCATAATTTATATTGAGAACCAATCTTATATTTTTATTCGTATGAGTTGACCCAGCGTGTTTTAAAGAAGAATTAAATATTACAATTCTGTTTTCTTTTGAATAAACTTTTTTTTTATTTTCAAATATAGTATAACCATTATTTGAGTTTATATAATAAACAGCTGTTTTTGAATTTTTAATATCTACATCTGTATGAAAATCAAAATTAGTAATTTTTTTTTGTTTTGTTGTTAAATTTAACTTACACTTATGCAAAATTTTTGCATTTAGTTTTATAAAAATAGGTTCAAAAATTTTAAAATAATCACTATTAACTTTACCATCATATATTAAAGTATGTGTAAATTGAAAAAAACCATCACCTTTAAAACTTTTTCCTTCATTATAATACCAAGGAAAATTAGTTTCATATATAGATTTTGATATAACTAAACTGTTTACTTTGTCTAAAAAATTGTCTCGAACATTTATCATAATATATTATTCTATGGTTATATTTAGCACGATAGTAATTCTTAATTTTTTTGATAAATTTTGATTAGGAACTGAATGAAAAAGAAAAGCAGGGGTAATACATAAATCATCTTCTTTTGTGTCAAAAGACCAACAATCAAAATACCAAGAATGTTGTAAATCATTTTTATCAAATAAATTATTTAAATTAGGTCTGAGTTTAGTGGTATATTCTGAAAAATTGTTTGTATTTTCAAAAAGTGTAGGCTTGTGCAATTTTTTATCAAAACTTAAATAATGTACGGCTGTAAAATCTGTATCAGGATGATAATGACTTTTCATATATTGACTAGATGTCATACAAGTATAATTTACGATTTGAAATTTAAAATTAATAGTTCTTGTAAAATTTAAATTATTAAAAAAATCTGTTATTTTTTTTTCGTAAATAGGAATTAAACTTGTGTAATCTATATGTTTAAAATTTTTGTTATTATAATCATTATAACTATGATGTAAATTACTTTTTTTAAATGATTTATCGTGTTCCCAAACATTTCTATGTTTATCTTTTTTAAAATTATAGTCTATATCTTTAACTATTTGTTTTTTATTATATAGTTTTTCATCTATATTAGTTATATAAACAGGAAAACCAAAAACTTGTTTTATCATTTTTTTATACCGTTGATTAAATTAAAAATATTTTCAATATTTTTATGTATTATTTCTAAATCTTCAAAATTATTTTTCATAATATTATTAATAATATTTTTTATTTTAACATTTAAAGATAACATTTTTTTTGTTTTTAAATTTAAATTGTAATTTTGTTCCAAATCATTAGCTAAAGACAATAACAAAAGTTTTTTATTTTTTAATTCTACGATTTTATTTTTTTCAATATTGACAAAATTCCACACAAGTTTTTCTGCTTCAATGCCAATCAATTTTTGTATTTCTTCTCTTTTTACATTCAATTTTGGATCATAATATTTATTTCCATATATATTATGAAATAATCCAGCTAAACACAAATTAAAATTTTGGTTCCAAAAAAGTAACAAATTATACGTGCCTATTAAATGTTCAAAAAAAGATGATTTTTTATGTTTCAAATTTTTTGTATTTTTACTTATTAAAAATTGAATACTTTTTTCTAATGTTTTAAATTGTTTTTTCATATGTTTGTTTCAGATAAGTTCAAAAAAGAATCATTAGAACCTATTTTTCCTACAGGTATTAAATTTAAAGCTAAAGAGTATCTTGTCATATTTGAATTGTTTTTTAAAACTTTATGCCTTAAATTACTAGGAAAAATTATTAAATCATTTTTTTTAGGTGTTATAAAAAATTCTTTAGAATTATATATGTTATATTTTTTTTCAGAAGGAATTAAATGCCAGTTATTATCATTAAAATGTTCAAAACAAAGATTACCTGTTTTATCATCTACATTTATATAAAACACAGCACTAAACATACAATTGCTATGAATATGATAATCTCCTCCTAATTTTTTTGGCAACAATCTTGTTAACCAAGACGTTGTAATAATAAATTTGTTTTTATAATTTAAAATATTATTTTTATAATTATTAAAATAATTTAAAATTTTATTATATAAAAAATTTAAATCATTTATTTTTAATATATTCTTATCATATGTAACATCAAAGTTATTAAATTTTTGTTTTTTGCAAAAGCCTTGTAAGGTTTTATTTTCATCACTTGTTAAATCAATATTAGTCAGATATACAGGTTTTGAAAATAAAGGTAATATAGTATAATTATTCATTTTCATTTATTCCTTTTTTAAAAAAAGAAACATAGCCTGTAACTAAATATCTTACTTTATTTTCTTTACAAATTTGTCCTCTATGAGTGTGTGTAAAATATGAAGGAAAAATTGCCAATCTACCTATTTCAGATTTAATAATTTCTCCATTATAAAATTCAGTACCACAATTATGTTTAGTCAAATAAATTTGAACATTTAAGACTCTATAGGGATATTTCATACTGTGTTCAGAATGCCAATTTGTAAAACCTTTACCAATATTAAATTTTTTTAGTCTTAAATTATTTAATCCCCAAAAAGAAGAAGTAAAATTTATTTCAGGATATAATTTTTTGTATTCATTTATTTCACTATCTAATTTATTTAAAAAAATGTTTTCTTGAAAATCATAATATTCATAATTTAAAAAACTATCAGCTTTGTCTTTTTGCAAATTTTTATTGTATTTTTTAATAATAGAATTGCAATTTTTTAAAGACAAAAAATTATCTTTAATATAAACAAAGTTATTTTTCTTGTTCGTTTGCATTTTCAAAACTTAACCATCCTGTTATAATATACTTTTCATTTGTTTTACTAATTTGTCCTCTATGTGTGTGCGTCCAATCAACTGGCCATAACAATGTTAATCCTTTTTTTGCCGGCGATATAATATTTTGATATTTAAATTCAGTTCCTCCATCAGGAACATCATTTAAATAAGTCATAAAAACCAATAATCTTTTTGAATTTTCAGGCCTTGATCTTTCACCATGCCATTGTTTGAATCCTGCTTTAGGTTTATAATATTGAATATTATAACCATTTGTTACATTATAAGAATAATGTTTTTGCAATTCTATATATTTTTTTTCATACAATTTAATAATTTTTGACAAACAAATTCTATATTGTAAAAATGGCTCATTAAAATTATCATAGTTAATTACCAAATCTAAAGATTCTTTAATTTTTTTATCTAATATTTTATTGTCAGGAGTGCCTATTAACCCAGGCTCTACAAGGTGTTTATTATTTTCAAAATAATTTATAATATCATCACATATTTTTTCAGGAATATACCATCCTCCTATAAAATGTTTATAATCAAATTTATGTTCTTTAAATTTTAATTTAACTAGTTTTGAAGTATCATACATTTATTTTTTTGCCTTTAAACCAACTAGGTAATCCTATATGTGGTCTTGTATCAAATATATTTTCAGAAGATCCTTTTGTTTCAAGATTATTGTAATGTAAAAATACTTGTACGCAATGATCTCCAGCAAACTCATCTCTCCAATGTTCTAATATATTACCTTTATAAACTAACATATCGCCAGGATTTAATATTACTTTTGTTCCTTTTGTGTTATCAGAAACATATCCTTTTCCTTCTATTAATTTACCTTTTTTAGGATTTTTTTCTATAAAAATAGGCCATTCATCACCACCAAGATTCAATGTTGTGGAAATTTCACAACTAAATCTGTCTTTATGGCGACGCAACACATCTCCTTTTTTATAAATTCTGGCATATGAATAATTAGGATTTAATTTTAATTTTGTATTTTTTTCCATTATTGGTTGAACGGCTAACAATAAAGTTTCCATAACTATATCTGAATAGTGAGAATACGTATTAGGAACTTGATCGTCTTTCCAAGTTCCAAATTCTGTTGAAAAAGGAGATATATATTTTGTATCAAACATTGTTTTTGCCACTTGCTTTTTTACCAAAAAATAATTATAAATGAAATTAGCTAATTCTTTAGAAATAGCATTTTTTATAATTATAAAATGATCTTTATTAAAATTCATATTTTACTCCTTATTATTAAAATTTTTTCTAGTTGCTTGTAAATTAAAGTGTATAAATCTAAATGGTTCTATCCCATAATCAATTACAAACTGATGAGGTAAATAAGAATTAAAAAACATAAAAGTTCCTGGTTTAGAAATATAATTAATTTTTGAATTAGCCAGTGTTACATTTTTTTCTTCTTTTTCTGGCAATTTTGTTATTAACGAAGAAGGTCTAGGATCGTGAAAAACAGGATAAGACGTTTTTTCGGAACATTTTAAAAAATAAAAACCAGATATATGGCTATCATAATGAATATGAGTATCGTGATGCCCGCCTCCATTTTCAGAAAACTCTTGTACCCAAAATTCTGAAAATGAAATAAAATAATCTTTTAAGTCAAATCCTTGTTCATCTAATATATTATATGAAGTTTTAATTACATACTCTTGCATTTTTTCTAAACCTGTGTAATTAACTAAACTTTTAGAGTGATAAGACCAACCATAATCTTTTATTTTACCATAAATTTTTTCTTTTTCTTTTAATTTTTCTTTGTCATTTTTTTTACAATCAAAAATTATTTTATCACAAATTTTATTAATATCTTTTAACCACTCCGGTTTATAAGTAATATAAACAGGTGTTGCAAAGTGAAAATCTTTTTGCATTATTTCGTTTTCTAATTTCATAATATTACTTATATGTTATTTAAAAGGGTATCCTAAATTCCATATAACTAAAGAATATCTTGTTCCTTTTGTAACAGGAGTAACTCTATGCCAAACAAAACTAGGAAAAACAACGATAGAACCTCTAGGTCTTATTTCTTTACATTGATATGTTGATTTAATTTTTTTATTTTCAGGATCTTTGTTTCTAAAATCAAATTCCAAATTACCACCTTCATATTCAGTTGGTTTTACCAAAGAAACTGTTACAGATAATTTTCTTATTTTTCCGTGATCTCCAGGATAAGTTCCATCGGCGTTTTGAGGTCTGATATAAGGTGCATTTAAACTATCACAATGCCATCCATAATATTGTCCAACACCATATTTTGTAAATTGACAAGATTCTGACCAATCCCAATCATAATTCCATCCAGCTTTTCTATTTGCCTCGTGTACGAAAGGTTGAACAGCATTATAAATCCATCTATCGTCCATCCAAACAATGTCTGATTTTCTTTTTTTTTGAATGTTTTGAATGTCTTTTTTATTTAATTTACCTTTTTGATCTACAATATCTTTAGCTAAATCTATTAAACCAATTTCAGATTGTTTACTTTTACCATAACTTAATATATCATCACACATTTTTATTGGTAAAGCAGAAGGAAAATAATAATAATAATTTTGTAAATTCATTTTTATATAAAATAGTTAAAGCATAAATTTATGCTTTGTTCTTCATTGTTATTCTTATTTATATGAAAATATAATGATGATGTAAAAACTATAAATTTACCAGGCTCTAATTCAACTCTCCATTTTTTTTGTTTATCTTTACCTTTATTATATTCAAATGTTATTTGAGATTTATTTTTACCAGTAGATACATTATAAATGCAAGTATAATCTGGAGAATGTATTAAATCGTGGTCATCTATGTGTTTATGACTCAATAAACTTTCATTTTTTTCTAAAACAAAAAATAAATTGTCTTTAATTGTTGAAATAGAATGTAAAACAATATTATTAAATTTGTCAGAATAAAAATCTTGTATATATTCTTTTAACCATTGAATGTGTAAATGATATGGAAGTTTATAATAATTATACAAATAATTAAAAGAATCATTACTAGCACGATTTTGTTCACTATAATTTAACAAAACGTGTTCTTTTAACTTTTCGTTATTTACGTGAGATAATTTACTTAGATTTCCTATTACTATTGATTTTTCATCTAAAACAATTTTTTCCATAATTAAATAATAATAAAAATTGATTTATTCTAATTAAACACTTGTCCAAGTTTTTGTACTAGGATTATAAACAAAACTTATATTTTCATCATTGATTAGTTTTTTACCAGTCCATCTCATATTATTTTCGTCCCAAATTACTAATATGTCTTTTTGTAAACTACTCTCATTTATATAGACACTAGGAACTTCTATTGTTACTGGCGGTAACCAAACACCTGTTGTAGTGTTTAGTGTCCAAGATGCGTGAGGTGGTCTAGGTTGAATAAAACCATCATATTCTTCACTATACGTATAACCTATACTTCCAAAATTTTTTCTAAAAGCTTTTGATTGATCGGGACCTAATAATCTTTCACCACTTTCATTAAATATATAATATTTTCCTTCTAATGTATTGTATGATGTTTTTTTCCATAGAGGCCATCCGTGTATTTTTTCTAAATATTGTCTACCTACTTCTTCATCTTCAATACCATCAGCATTTAAACAATTAGAATTATTAACAGGTGTTACAGCTATCACCTTGCCGTTTAATCCTAGTTTTGAAAAATGTGCCATTTTTTATAACCTTAATTCCTTTATTGAAACTTATACCTAATAACAACAATACCTGAACCGCCAGCACCACCCTGTGCATTACCACTTGCACCTGAACCTGATGCTCCGCCACCACCACCTGTGTTTACCGTACCTGAAATACCTATATTTCCTGGCCCATTTGGAGAACCTGCTCCACCTCCGCCAGCGCCTGGACCTCCGGCATTAATATTATTTGATCTGCCTCCTGATCCACCACCTGAAAAATATCTTCCTGATGCAGGACCCGGTGTACCATAACTACCTGATGTAGGCCCAAAAAATGCAGTTGCAATAGGAGTTCCATCACCACCTTTTCCTGAAGTTGAACCTCCCTGAACACCACCGTTTTGTCCGGCTTGGCCTGAACCTCCGCCGCCGCCAGAAGTCGGCCCGCCTGGAGAGCTGATACCATTTCCACCATTTTGACCTTGAGGTGGCGATACAGGTGGTGTATTTCCAGTACCACCAATACCGCTAGGAGTTCCTGAACCACCTCCTCCACAACCTCCAGGAAAACCTGCAGCTGGTTGAGGTGTGCCACCAGCATCGGATTGGCCACCACCACCGCCTGCTGATGTTATATTTGAAAATACTGAATTAGATCCTTGGCTTCCACGTGAAGTAGGATTACAATTAGGTCCTGAACCGCCGCCACCCCCACCTCCAACTGTGATTGGATAACTGCCTGGAGAAGTAGAAACTGATAAACCAGCTGTAGTAGGACTTGGATAATTTGTTCTATAGCCTCCTGCACCACCACCTCCGTGATTACCGTCCGTATTATCTTTACCTGAAGCGCCTCCTGCGCCACCACCCACTACAAGATATTCAACTGAGGTAGAACCACTAGGCGTTCCAGCATTTGAAACTGAAAATGTTCCTGGACTTGTAAATACGTGTACCTTAAAATTTCCATCAGTAATTACTGTGTTACCACCTGTGGCCTCTATAAAAGGATTTGCAACCACTGCTATTGAGAAATTTCTGCTAGATGTACCCTCCGTTGTTGCTGCTTGTATTGTAAATGAATAAGTTCCTAAAGAAGGTGTACCTGATAAAGTACCTGTAATATAACCTGTTGAACTTGATAATGATAAACCTGAACCTGGTAAACTTCCAGAAGCAAGTGAATAAGTAATTGTATTTCCTTCAGCGTCTGTTGCTGAAGCATCAAGTGTAGAACCACTGATAACTTGGCCATTATAAACATTACCTAGTGAACCTGCTGCTGTTACAAACACCGGCGGTGCATTATAACTAAAGGCGTCATCAAGCGTTGCAGAAAGGCCAGAAGTGTTGTTAACTTTTACATCATAAGGATCGTCTGATGTACCCATGCCTGCAATTGTGTTGCAAGTAATTTGCGAAGCTGAAACACGATTTACGCTACCTGCTGAATAGGTTGTGCCTGTGTTACCAATAAATTGTACAGTACAACCTGTCGAAAAATTACCACCATTAATTGTAATTTGAAAAAGTGTAGAACCATCAGCATTAAATACTATGCTTGAACCTGTAGCATCATCTGTTGTAATACCTGAAATTGAAGGAGGAGCATCAATAGGTTTCCAAGTTGTACCGTCATAATACTCCATTAATTGTGTTGTTGTATTAAAACGTAATTCGCCTGATTCTGCACCAACACGTTCGCCTGTTGTGCCTTTCGGCGTTACGATACCTTTTGTACCTGTAAACTTTCTATTTTTTCCTGTAAAGTCCCTAGAATTTGCCATAGTTTAATTTCTCTCTATATTTATAATTTATTATAGGTTAGTTGTTAATTTCCATCCATAAGTTGCACCTGTATAAACTAGTTGAATTGCTTCATCTTCAACATTTAATACTAAATCTTCTGTTAATCCCATTATTTTATTACCGTTTCTACCAATTGTGCAGTTGTTTGTATCAAAAGTGCTTGCTAAATCTATTATACTTACCTGATCACCAGATTGAGGAGAAGCTGGTAAAGTAATTGTTCGAGCACCGCTTGTTGTATCTACGAAATAACGATCATTTGCTGCGATTGTAATATTTGATGAAGTAGAAGCCCAAGGATTACCACCGCCTAAACCTGTCCATTGTGTACCGTTATAACCTTCCCAAGTTATTAATGATGAATTAAATCTTATACCGCCTGTGAATAAATCTCCGCCTGTAGGTCTTTGTGCGGTCGTGCCTGTTGGTGGTACAAAATGGCCTGTACCCATATTATCTCTTTGTGTGTAACCTACAATTGCAAATTCTGTTGGTACGGCTGTATTACTATTTCCTGATAAAGTTTCATCAGTTGAAAATTCGTTAATTGTAGCACCTAATTGAGCACCAATTGAACCAAGTTGTAATTCTGAAAGACCTGAAAGGTCAAAAGCGTCAGCATTTAAGGTTGCAATACCAGTCGCCTGTTGAATACGGAATAAATCACCAACTCTAAAGTCACCGCCTTGATCGGTAGAGACAAAGTAAACACGGCCGCCATTTGTTTCATCCACTTCATCTGATTGATCAGCAGGTTGTAAAGGATCGCCTGGATAGTTTGTATCTACTACACCACCTGTGCCTACATCCAAGAAATCGTGGCCTGTTAATCTTACGTTTGAAAACTTACGTGTAACAAGAGCAACTTCGTTATTATCAATTGGCCCATCAATTTGTGTTACTGAATCAGTAGTACGAACTGTAGCTGTACCAGCACTTGTATTTTCTTCGCTAACAGCACTAATTTTATAATAAGTTGAATTGCCTGCAAATTTTATATTTGAACCAACTTTAATTATATTTGCTGATGTTAACGCTGTTGTACCTGATTTTACAGAAATTAAAGCACCAATTTGTCCTATTTGAGCAACAGAGCTTTCGCCTGTAACACCAAAAGTAGCACTCAAAGCGACTTGAAATGTTGATGAGTTTTCTTTTGTAATTGTAATTGTTTCACCTTTTTGAAAGTTGCCTGATCTATTTTTAATATGTAAATTATCTAAAGAAATATTGTGTCTAAAAAATGTAGCAGTAGCGCCTGATGTTACACCTACAATTGTTGCCGCACCTGAACCGTTTGTTGCAAATGAGTTTGAAATATCTGTTTCTGTCGCAGCACCTACAAATGATGTTGGATTATATCTTAACATTTCACCGTTACCTTGAACGTTTACAGGAGTTTCAGCGGCCAATTCGCCATCTGCAACGGCACCTTGTTCACCATAAACAGATGAACCGTTTAACCCTCTTATAAAACCACCTTCAGAAGCAAAATAAGATTTGTTACAAAAATATGTAAAACAAGAAACCATTTCTGCACGGCCATTTCCGTGACACCAAATACCAATACCATCTGAATTAATTTGTGTAAAATGTGTACCTAAAATTGATTTATTACTCGCAGCACTTGTATGTAAAAGTCCGTCAATTTTAACACCCACAGCACCTGCGTTTATAGATGTCATATCTTGGCAGTATGGTGATTGTGTTAAAATACTTCCTTCAGGATCTAATGAAGCTACAACTGCACCACCAAAACTTGTAGTTGCTGTTAAGTGTGTAGATGTGCCTGTCATGCCTCTTAAAGTCATTAATCGTAAATTTGTAGAGTCGTTTAGTAACCACATATAAGAAGCGTTATTTGCTTCTAATGAAGCGACTGTAATTGTAAGAGTTCCTGAGCCGCCACATCCAATTTCACCTGCTGTAAGCGTGGCCGTATTTGATACAGCATAGTTGTAACCACCGTGATAAACACCAACAGCAGAAACAACACCACTAGCAATGGTTACATTTACAACTAATCCTGCGCCTGAGCCTGTGGCTGTTATAGGGTGTTTATATTTGTAAGTGCCGGCTGTAGCGCCTGAAATTGTAGATGAAGTTGTAATTGTTGCAATTGTAGATGAATTGCCTGTAGCAGGCCGAACTTCAACTGATCTTAATGCTTCACCTCTTACTGAAACACCCGCTGGTACGACTAAAGGTAAATTTTCTCTATAAGTTCCTGATTTTAACCATAACATATCACCAAAACCAACGTTGTTTACTGTCAGAACTAAATTTGTTGCACCGCCAAGATATGTGGTACCGTTAATTGTAATTGTATCACCATTTGCAAAATTTTTACCGCCGTTTGTAATAATTACGGAAGTTAGTGTTGGCGCCGTTGAACCATCAAGTGTAATTCTTGCAGAAAAACCTGTGCCTGAACCTGATGTTGTAACTTGATCTGATAATATATCATAAACACCGGCCGCACCACCTGAACCACCTGAAATTGTAGAAAAATCTAAAGCGTCACCTTTACCTGCAACTGCAAGAGCGGCCTTAATTGTTTTGTAAGGTAAAAGTTTTGAACCATTGGCTGTTGAGTCATTTCCATTATTTGAAACATAAATTACATTTTTTGTGGCGTCGCCCATACTCCAAAATGGTATTGTACCATTTGAAGTTAAAACAGCGCCCGCTGGTCCTAAATCTAATCTATCTGGTGCACCTGAAGCATTTGTGATAATCATATCACCAGCTTCTGACATTACGTTGCCTTCATCGCCGGCTGCTACAACTTCCCAAACTGTTGCGTCTGTGCCTGGTGTTACGCCCGCTTGTCGATCTTTTTTATTTACGTAAGACGTTCCTTCATATCTTACAACTTCACCAATTAAATATGTTGTGCCTGATGAATATGAACCTTGAAATTTAAAACCTGTTGTAACTAAATTCCAATAAGAAGTGTTTGTAGCACCTGTTGCTTGAACAGCAGGATATTGGCTTGAATGGTTTGCATTTGCTACGTATGAGTTACCTCCGTAATTTACATAATCTCCTGTTTTATATGAAGTGCCATGTGAGTATGTGCCTGTTGGCTTGAAACCGGTTGTTACTACGTCCCAATATGCGTTATCTGTGGGTGTTTGTCCTGAAGCTGGTGTCGCATTAATATATACGTAAGTATAACCACCATAAGTTACAACGTCACCATCTTGGTAAGTTGTGCCTGAGCTATATGAGTCTTCCCATTGTAGGCCTTCCGTAAATACTTGCCAGTTTGAGCCAATTGAAAAAGTAGCACCTGATGTATATTGTAATATACAACGATATTGAAAAGCACCGTTTTTTACTAAATCGTTTAATTTATAAAAAGTTGAAGCGGCCCAATCGCCTTTAAAAAATAGGCCTTCTGTGTGTAATGACCAATAAGAATTTGTATTTAAATCTGTATAAAAGTTTGCAATTGCGGCTGCTGATGTATGATTTACTGTACATACATATGTGTTACCGCCATATTTTACGATATCGTCAATTAAATATGCTGTTGATACAGACCAGTCACCTCTCCATTTAAATTTAAGTCTGCCAAGTTTAAAATCTGCCATTTTTAGAAAACCTTATTTTATTT
>Ga0194133_10005513_pt1 | contig 16081 bp, 21 predicted proteins | sample TA2KigOf40mmetaG_FD_155448 | JGI IMG/M metagenome (GOLD analysis project Ga0194133, IMG submission 155448) | Freshwater microbial communities from Lake Tanganyika, Tanzania - TA2015055 Kigoma Offshore 40m | ecosystem: Environmental > Aquatic > Freshwater > Lake | place: Tanzania: Lake...
TACGAAAAACTCATTGCCTTTCAAAAGGTGCGCCACGAATTTAGAAACGAGAAATTGTTGATGTTGTTCATGTTGCATTTCATGCTATTTCGTTCTGATGCCAGTTTAGAAAATATAGCATTTATGTAAAACTGTGTAAAACGAAAAAATGGATGACTATTCACTGGCGAGTTTGCAGGAATCACGAAACGAATGGTGTGCGCGACTGGTGAATGTTTTAGCGCCAGTAATGTCGGAAGGCTTTCGCTCCATTTTTGATGAAGCCTGGAAACTGTGCGAACAAAACAACGAGACGGGTAAATATTTGATGACATTTCAGAATTTTCTCTCGCGTGTGCCCAAATGGAATGCAACCATCATTGCACAAGAGACGCAGCGCATCATTGACAGGAGCGGATGCGGCTATTTAGCCGATTTGGTGACATGCGTGCACATCATTCAGTTGAAGAGCTTGACGTGCATGCGCGTGGGTAGCAAGCAGAAAAAGGTGGACATTGATGTGCCGCAACTGAATGAGTTCATTCACAAGGTGTATGTGCATTGCGCGCGAAAGTTATACACCAATGTGTATTTGTTTGAGCGCAATATTCCACCCCTCACCACGCAGAAGAACATGAGAGAAACTGAGATTATAATCAAAGAGTGCATTTTGGACAGCATAAGAGAGAGCATTCCACTTGAAATCATTTTGAAAACATACATGGATGAAACCATTGAAGACCACACCGAAATTAAAATAAAGGAGGAGGTCATCTCTCAAGAGCCGGTGTTGGATGAGCAATCCACGGCAACGCCGGCATCAGCAACGGCATCCGCAACAGCATCAGCAACGGCAACGAATGAGGCAGCAATCATTGCGGCTGGTGGCGAACCAATTGTGGATGCATTCCCATCGATATCGGCATCCTCATCGGCATCGTCATCGTTGTCGGCAGTGTCAGATGCATCGACAGCATCAATCAAGTTCAACGACATGGACAGTGCGATTGACATGAACAATTCGGAGCACATGATTCATGCGCCAAAGACGGAAGAACGGTTGGAGCAAATCAGCAACGAGAGATACATGCAGCGAAAGTTGCAAGAGGAGGAAGACGATGATGATAAACTGGATAGACTGAAAATCGGAGAGGATGTGCAGCTGGACGTGTTTGATGTGCACCCGATGGAAGAACCGATGCGAAAGCTGAATTTTGATGCGCCAGAGCTGGATGACATTGAAATCCTTGCTTGAATATGGAATATGTATAATGTGTAATGTATAATGTATAATGCCGCCATTAAAATATTGGCATTATATACCAAAATGTCATATCCTTAGTGAATATAAAATGACATGAATATATATTAAACCTGCAAAATGTTTACTCGGCGCGCCAAAAATAAAAAGGCATTTAGCAAGAAAAAGAGGGGTGGAATGTTTTCATCCAAAGCCAAAGCCAAATCATTTGACCTTATCAGAAAGGAGGTATTGAAGGGACCGGTGGACACAGAGTTCAAAGAATTATTGCACACGGTTCCTAACTCCGGTTTGCATGCGCTTGTAGCCAGCAAATTGTTGAGACCGCTCGAAACTGCGCCAAGAAGTTTGCAAGCACGGGCAGAAACCGCCATGTCAAGATTGCCTGCGAGTAGTGCAGCTGCACAAGGTTTGGGCATTCAGTTGTTTAAACGTGCTCAGCGAATGCGGGCTCACTCATTCCGCAATCACAATGTTGAGGAATGCGCAAGAATAAACCAGGAAGCAGAGAAACTATTGAAGGATGCAATGGAATTAGGCAACTTGCAGGCACGCGCCGCGCTTGCAGAAATGTATTTAAGCAGAGACAAAGTGGGTATAAAACCTGACATAACGAAATGCATACCAATGGCACTTGATTTGGTTTCTGATTTTAGAGGCGATCCCGATTGCATGGGTGTTTTGGCATACTGCCACTTCAAATACAATGACTTGCATGAAGCTAATATTTTGGCAATGCAAAGCGCACAAGATGGAAGCAAATATGGGCAGTTTGTTTGTGGGCTCATTCAAAGAAACCAGCGCAATAATGGGATTCATAATAATGGTGCGTGTTATTGGTTTTCTCTTGCAGTGAGTCAAAACTACGATGAAGCGCAAATTGGATTGGCCGAACTTTATAGCAGTGGTAAAATAACAATGGGCGGCACAAAGGAACAGGATATGAGAGAAGCGCTTCGGTTGCGCGAACTTGCGGCGGAGCAAGGAAATGACAAGGCCATGCTGTTTATTGGATATACTCATGCAGATGAAGCGATTGAATTGAAGAAGGATGAAAGTCGCCAGGAAGAAGCACAAAGCCGTTTTGAAGAAGCGTGCAGGTGGATTGGTTTTGTGGTGGAATCAGACCATGACACTGGGGAGGGACCGTTGCGAAGAATAAAACGTGAGTTTCAAGAGGTTAAACCAAAAAGATCTAAAAAATGAAACAATCGTAAAAATTAATAATCCCCGAAAAAATGGTCACATGTCACAAAAATTGTCACATGTCACAAAAAAATTGTTATGATAACGTACTCAAACAAAAAGAACGCAAAATTGTAAGAGATTATAAAAAATTATCTACACCAAATACAGCATGTGCAGTTGATGTTCTTAAATCTCATATTGAAAATGAATTAATTTGATTTGCTTATAAAAAAATGAATTTGTTTGTTACAACAAATAACAAACAAATGTTTTTCTATCACCCTTGTTTGGTTAAACCTGAATACATTTGGCGGCCTTGGCCATGATGACCTTTCCCGGAGTATCGGTGCGCCGTACCCATTTTATTAATAAGTAATTGATGCCCACGTTTTGCAGATTGCGTACACCTGGTCCGGAACGTTCTTTGACCAACGTGGCGGCGCGCCGAATCACATCGGCATCGTAAGTGCCTGCTTTCGCCGTGTTCACAACTACCGCGTGTGCACTGGGAAAGTCCTTCAAATGGAACCACATGGCGTGCTGTGGTGATTTTTTGACAAGTGAATCATTTTCGGTATGGTTCGCGCCGACTTGAATCATGTAATTCCCGTTGAAAATCTCAGCATACATTGGCATAAGTATTTCTTATTGTCTTGATTATCTCTCTTTTAAAACGATTTTAAATCAATTTTATTTGCATTGATTTAAAAATTATGCAGGTGTGTAAAGAATAAATAATATATACAACTTGTATAACTTATATAATAATGAATACTCCCAATTCAAATAGTTCTCTTACTCGTACAATCAAAAATGGAATCAATATTTTCAATCAAGGCAAACCTGGTTCCACAACTGAAAAAATAGTCAACACAATAAGTGGACCAACCGGTCTCAACATGTCCAATCCAAATAATCACACAAATGATTTAGGTTTTCGTGCAGCAAATGCGATATTTAGATAATATATTCGCGACCAATTACTGTAACATGGATCTATAATTTGTCCCGCGAGTACTACGACGCCTGCGTTGTTGTTTGTGGAACCGTCGACGATGACGGGTGCGGTTTTTGCCGCCCATTTTTCCATGTACGCGTTTTTCACTAATAGTCATGAATTTACTAGGTGATCCAGTTTTTCTATTCATCAACGATCCGGTTTCTCTATTCATCAACGTCCTATACGAAGGTTCTATTTTTTCGGTAACCTTCCATAGTTTTACAGTTCCATCATCTTTACCACCACCGCTAACCAAATATAATGATGGCCATTCTAATGTAGGATGAAATGCCATGGAATATAATACTGATGTTCCATCCCGAACATCGTTAACAGTCGTAATACGCTCAGCGTCCATAGGCAAGAACCTGCCGACTGAAGACGGCTGAGAACACGTCCGAGCTGACGGCAATCGCCACAAGTTTATTTTATTATCGTGCGAACAAGTCGCCAAAATGGAATTCGTTGGATCAGGGTGGAACGCAACATGCCTAAGTTCCCGATCGTGAACTAAAGTTGCCAGACATGTAACCAACCCGTCGGCTGTAAAGCACCACACCTTCGCGGTATTATCCCAAGCGCCAGTAACCAAAATAGGCTCCCTTGGGTGAAACGCAACAGAAATAACAACATCAATACTACCGGCAGTGGTATAGTAGAAGACAGGGCCCATGGGGGCTTCTGACACTTCTGACATACCTAAAATCGTCACACGTTGCGTTTTTTGTAGATTCCTGCTCGAGGGGCCAGTGCTCATCACAGGCCCCCTGCTATCGAGTGAAAAATGCCACAACCTGGCATATATGCTATCACTTGCTGCTAAAAATGGCATAGTGGGATGGAACGCAACAGACCAAACATTGGAATCTATAATATTTTTTAAAGTTTTCACAGGTCTAAGAACAACTGGTTCTTGTTCAGGGTTTGCTGGCGCTTGTATATCCGGGTCACAACTCCATAGTTTCACAGTTTTATTTCCACTGCCAGTTGCAAAAAGCAGAACTTTTGGATGAAATGCAACAGAATAACATGGCCTCTGTACTGGTGCTCGGGGGTCATTCTCAGCAAAAGTAAGTATATGTAATTCAGTTTTTGCTACACATTCAGCTGATAATCTAGGGGTTTTTGATATACGCCATAACCTTGCTGTAGAATCTAGAGAAGCAGTTAGAAGAAAAGGTAATGTTGGATGAAATGAAAGAGAATTAATACCTAAATAATCTATGTCACCATGAGATAATTCAAGAGGAGGTTCTTCAACGCTTTCACCATTCATCTTATACATTTTGATTCTATTCTCGAATGTAAATGCCAAAAGCGAACCATCGTTATTAAATGCGATGGATTTAATAGTTTTATTGAGGATATCAGGTTCATGATCTACAGAATCTATATCTCTAATTAATTTATAATTGGCAATTGTTTCACCCATAAGCGCAAATATAATATATATATATATAAATTATATTGTAGTTAGGGTTTCACCTTCTTGACGGGGTTTTCATAACAGCAAGAAGATGCACGTAATTTTCTTATTGACATAGTATAGTTTATTAATATAATCAAAAAATGAATAATGATGAAGTAAATTGTTTTATATGTGAAGCACTTATGATAACTTCAATAGATCAATTGAAACAAGGAATAACGATACACAGAGCATCATTATTGAATATGGAAAAATATAAAAAATTGACTCCATATATTTTGAAATTGAAAAATATTTTTACAAGTAAAACAATGAACAGTTTACACAATGGTGCGGAATACAAACAAAAATGGCCATTTATTAATTTAGTACGACAAGTTCTTAAAAAAATTGGATATGATATTAAGCCGCAACGCCAGTGTGCTGGGAAAGATGAATATGGTAAAAAAAAGTTTGAAAGATATTTCATAATTACCTCAAATAGTGTTAATGGGGTTGATGGTGTTGATGGTGTTGATGGTGTTGTTGATGTTGATGGGTTTGATGTTTGATTTTTATTTAATTTGCATTTGTTTTTTTATTTTTTATTTGTTTATTTTAAAAAGTAACTACTAAGAATGGTTTGTATGAAAAGCTGTATTATCGCGACAATGTTTATTGTTGCATCCATTTTCACAATGTATAGAACAGAGAGCGTGTCCTCTATTCATAAATTTACACAACTTCTCTCTGCAAAACAAAATGTTACGTATAAAAAAATAGCAGACGAACGACGGAGAATTCATTTCACAGGATTTGGGTTAGGTCTTATTTTATCCTTTTTATTTTTATTTTGGAAAAGTGCGACAAAAAATTCATATAAGATTAACCGATTTTCAACCATTTGTGTTGTTGGCGCAATTACATTCATGACCAATTATTTTTACTATATATTGTCTCCTAAAAGTGATTGGATGATTCTTCATATTGATGGTGATAAACAGAAACAAGCATGGTTGAACGTGTATCGAATCATGCAATACAACTATCATCTAGGTGCACTCTTTGGACTTGTGGGTGCATTTTTTATCGCCAATACATTTTGTGATTAAAATTACGGTGATATGTAAAAATATTTTTTTTTCATATATATTGACAATTAATTAAATGTATCAAGCAAGTAAATTATTAAAAATTACACATGTATTGTTAATATACTTGATACATTTTTTTTTAGAATAATTATCAATATAAAAAATCACAAATAATGTCATATAATGAACAATTTATAGAAGCATGTAAAACTGGAGACTTAGAAACGATTGTAGAAATATATAGGTTGAATAAATTTATAGATACTTTTGTGAATTATAAAAAAGCATTTTTAGTGGCTTGTGAAAATAAGCATTCTGAAATAGTCAGACAACTCTACGAGTGGAAACCAAAGTTTAATATTTTAGCTAAAAAACAATTTATAAAATCATGTAAAACTGGAGACTTAGACACAATTAGAGAAATATACAGATTGAGTACATTTATAGATATTTCTATGAATTATAAAGAAGCATTTTTAGAGGGTTGTGAAAATGGGCATTTAGAAGTAGTTAGACAACTTTACAAATGGAAACCTAAGATTAATATTTCAGCTTATGAAGATGCATTTAGAATGGCTTGCCAAAATGCACACTTAGAAGTAGTAAGACAACTTTACCAGTGGAAACCTACGATTGCTATGATTGTTCTCAATTACCCAGATGAAAAATTATTTAAAACCGCTTGCGAAAACGGACACTTAGAATTAGTAAGACAACTCTACGAATGGAAACCTTCAATTGATATTTCAGCCGGTGATGAATACCTATTTAGAATGGCTTGCAATAATGGACATTTAACAGTAGTTAGACAACTCAAAGAATGGAAACCTACAATAGATATTTCAGCCAACGATGAATGGGCATTTTGTATGGCTTGTGCTCATGGACATTTAACAGTAGTCAGACAACTCAAAGAATGGAAACCTACGATTAATAGTTCAGCCTATGAATACTCATTTAGAAGTGCTTGTAAGAGTGGACATTTAGAAGTAGTCAGACAACTGTATGAATGGAAACCGACCATTGATATTTCAGCAATAGATGAATTTGCATTTAGAATAGCTTGTGCTCATGGACATTTAACAGTAATCAGGCAACTCTACGAATGGAAACCGACCATTGACATTTCAGCCTGTGATGAATATGCACTTAAAGTAGCATGTTATATTGGAGACTTAGAAATAGTAAGACAACTCTACGAGTGGAAACCTACAATTAATATTTCTGCCAATGATGAACAGGCATTTAGAACGGCTTGCTATCATGGATATTTAGAAATAGTCAGACAACTCTACGAATGGAAACCTACGATTGATCTTTCAAAATGTTATCAATATAGATACATTCTTTTACCTTTAGGAATTACCTTACCAAACTCACTTATAAAGGAATCTATCTCTGAAGGAAAAACATTATAATGAAATGAATGTTTGGTTACAAAATGTAATCTGAAGTATTATGGTAAATGCATACATCAATGGTTAGAAAAAAATAGTTCTTGCAAATCAAATAATTTATTCACCGAGATATAATGAACCAAACGACATTCTGTTTTTTACTGACGTGTGATTTGAAGAAGGAGCAAATTTGGAAAGAGTGGTTTTATGGTTTGAATAAACTGGGCTTTAAATATGCGATTGTGGCACATTGTTCACCATTACACCAGATTAATATTCATTCAAAATGGTTGAAACAATGGTTGATGCCTGAGAGCTACATGTGTCCAACTGCGTGGGGGTGGGTAATTGAGGCCACGATGTCAATGCACACCTATGCACTTCAAACGCATCCAGCTAAATGGTACACAATGCATTCAGAATCGTGTGTTCCCATGGTGAGTCCAGAGAGATTTATTGAAATTTTCAACAAATACAATAAAAAATCATTCATGTCTTACACCAAAATCTGGTGGAATCCGAATGTTGTTAAACGCGCTAATTTGGACATGCTGTCAGAACAAATGCATTTCGCGCATTCACAGTGGTGTATTTTTTGTCACGAAGATTTGAACCAAATGGTAAATTTATCCAAGACAAACAAACAAATTCAAGACATATTAACCATACTGTCAACAGGACATGCTGCTGAAGAAAGTTATGCTGCGGTTTTGTTATTCAACATTAATCGGTTCAAAAATGTGATTTGTAAAAATACGACGTTAGTGGATTGGAACCGCACTCCAAACGGAAATAATCCATACAAGTTTAATAGATGGACGTCTGAAGATGAAATTAATGTGCGTAAAATCTTTGCAACAACTGCAAATGAATACATGTTTATGCGAAAAGTAGATCTCACATTTCCAGATAATATTTTGCGAATGTTTATTTTTGACAAATTTTCAAAAGCAACAGCACCATTTGGATTTAAATGGAATCGTTAATTTAACTAGTTTAAAACTTTTGTCCAATAAATTCAATACCTGTGCTTCATCGTCTTTGTTCAAAATCAATATTATTATGCATTTCAAAACAAAATGAAGAAATAACACAATCGTTTCACTGGATACACTCACATTTTTTTTATTTGTTGTAAATATTGTTACAAAATTATGTACTAGTTCAAGAAAATATGGTGCGTCATTCATGTCTATTTTTCCATCGTGCAGTATATTGTTGAATGCAGTTTCTAAAACTGAAATAATATTAGTTTTTGAAGTATCATTACAAAGACTGTTATTCAATTTATCCAATTCGTTTTGTGTAATTTTGTCTTTCAGTTCAATAAAGCATTTATTGATTTCAGTTGTAATCATTGATGGAGTGTTCAATATTTTGTCCAAGTTAGAACGCATTGATTCTACATTAATGACCATATGAAAAATTACATCTTTCATTAAGTTCACTAATGGAATATTCAAAGGTTCATTCGGGAGAGACCCCCCTTCAGATGTTATACTATTAGAGACAGTGGGTTTATTAGAGTCAGACACAATTGGTGGATTGGACACAATTGGTGGATTGGACACAATTGATGGATTGGACACAATTGGTGGATTGGACATCACCATTCTTTCAGAACTATTAATGATAGGAGTAGGAATTGACATCCCGAATGATGCAACTGCATTCAATCCGTTTGAAACCGCGACTTGCCTAACTCCATTCAAGTTAGGGTTTCCTGAATAAGGAACAAATACTTTTGCAATAGTTGGGTTTTTTGAAGTTGTTTCCATTTTATATTAATACAAATGAATATATTTAAGTAATAAATACAAAACATAATTATAAAACAAACATGGCAATTATTCCAATTGGTACTTATAAAAAAACAGTTTCTTTTGATGAGCGAAAATTGAAGGCATCAGTTATGTTGAATCAACATCCCGGACGTATTCCTGTTGTGGTTGAATGTAGTGAACAGCTGCAATACAATAACCCATTGAAAAAAAATAAATTTCTTGTTCCGTATGATTTGTCATTGTCTCAGTTTATGTTTATTATCAGAAAACACATGAACCTTAAACCGATTGATGCAATTTACGTATTCATAAACAACATACTGCATCCAACAACTTCCATGATGGGTGATTTGTATACAACATATAAAGATGAGGATGGATTTATGTATTTATCAGTTTACCAAGAATCTACATTTGGCGGTGTCTTTTTTGGCATTTAAATACAAATATCAAAAAAAATTGAAACATTCCAATTTTCAATTGTTATATTTCAAAAAGAATTACAACAATGTTGTCAGTATCAGTTGCGTCATCACCCAGGGCAAGATTGAGTGATGAAACAAAATTGAATCCAAGATCAAGATCTCTGTCTCCTGTAGTTTTCCCAGAATCATATCATCGTTTGGAAATGGATCACCGCGTTATGGAAAAGGCGAACATGGTGACTGATGATGAAACAATTGGCGATTGTGCAGTTTGTTATGACAAACTTTATTCAAAAAAAAATAACGTCAACACAACCTGCGGACACTTATTTTGTGTAACTTGTTTTGTTTCTTGGATAAAAAAATCAAAATCACAACCAACATGCCCTATTTGCCGCTACCCCATTGAACCCAACATTAAAGAATTTGAAGACAATCGTGATTTTGAAGAGTTTGAAGATTTTGAAGATTTTGAAGACAATCAAGAATTTGAAGAAAACACGTCACTTGACCCCACATTTGATTATACTTTCATGAACATTGAGCAGGATGCAGTCTTCAACAATCCGACAACTTTCATGATGACCAATCCTACATGTGGAGACCTATTATCAGAACTGGATGAATATGAACTTGACCAAATTACAAAAACACGTGAAAATATGTGTTTCTTATTTTTGAAAAATCGTTTTGAAGAAACTTTATTTTCAAAAACATATTGGTCCGGAAAACTGCATTACCAACATGTACCAAAAAGTGGTTGGTTGAACATGTGGGAATCTTTACAGGTCCAGGGTTACCATGAATGGGTCGCGCCGCATGTGGTCGCCGCCGCCGCCGCCGCATGCCCCATTGCCGCTCCGGCACCTTCCACGATGTTTGAATTTGTATTGCGTGGTGACTCATACAATCCAGAATCAAATATATTTGGTTACATTACCAGCACAACATGTGTGTTCAACCCTGCTAACAGAACTTATTCATTTGCATTCAATGTGAAAATTTTCAACCAACAATTTGAAACAACACTTATGACAATTGTTTTTGAAAAGATACGAAGAATATATCATATCTGTTCAGATGAAGTAAATTTTGTATGAAATTTTACAAATAAATTTGTTATCTCACTTCAGTATATAACAATCACAAATATGTCAATTGCAACATTGAAACGCAAAGTCAACAATGGAAATCCAAGAAATGCACCAATTTCAGGCGTTGGATCCTACGGGTTTTCATTAAATGGAACTACTCGTAACATTGGAAGTGTAGGACAATTCCGTTTAATATCAAATGTAACAAGAACCCCTTTCAGAGGTACACAACCGATGGGACATGGTGGTTCAAATGGTAAATATTACAATGTTCCAATAAATTCAGGAAACTGTAACACAAATAATAATTCAATTGTAAAAAAAACCACACTAACAACCATGGGATTATTCAGCAAAAAATTCAAATGCATGAAAAGTCAATATCCTTATAACTGGGTAAAGGATTCAGTTTCAATGACACAAAATCAACTTATAAATTTTAAAACATTAAGAAGTGGTGAATGCAATTTTGAAAAGAAAGAAGTGTTGGATGAATCATGTTGCATTGAAAAATCACGCAACAGAATTGGAGGAAAACTGAGATTGATAAACAAACCATTTTCTAAAAATGAAACCATAAATTCTCAAGGTCTTTACATTACTACGGGGGGTGTTTCTAGAAAAAATTGTTTACCAACACCATATTGTCTTCAACATTATCCTATGATGTTGAATCACAGCAACAACATTTCAAGTTGCAACGTGAATGTTGTAACTTGGCAGGATGCTCAAAAAATTGGACTATTACCAAGTAACTACATGAACTGTTCAAAAACACAAAAAACAATAACATTCATTGTCACGGTCAGCAATTCTAGATATGTAATTAATAATCAAGAGCAACCAGAACTCAATTTAATCAGAGGCTACACGTATGTTTTCCAAATAAGCACGGAGGGTCATCCTTTTTATATAAAAACTACCCAATCAACCGGTACTGGAAACCAATACAGTGATGGAATCACTAATAATGGAATAACCAACGGAGTGCTAATTTTTATTGTTCCACAGTCAGCTCCAAACGTTTTGTATTACAATTGTCTTCATCATTCCACAATGTTTGGAAGAATCAACATAAAAAGCTCATGATTATTGTAGCAAAATTGAATGGATGTTTTGAACGTTTTTTCGATAGTTTAAAAAACATAGATATATTTTTTCCCAAAAGTATTCTGTCGAATACCAATTGGGACATTATTTTTGTCCATTTTTCTGATTTTTTTTTACTTTTGTGCAAAGTAATTTGTGAAAATAATAAAAAAAACAAATAATTTTTTTGATGATTTTTGAGAGCATAATGGTAAGCCTTTTTTTTTAATGAAAAAATACCATTTTTTTTCTCAAAAAAAAACTTAAGAAATTTCACCTCAAAAATCTCTTGTTAAAATGTTATTAATAACATTTGGCAAATGTTATCATTTAACAAATCCATAAATCATGAACCCATAAATCATGTCAATAACAAAGATATGTGCAAAAAAAACGAGAGCATAAATTTGTTAAATGATAACAATGATAACATTTGTCAAATGTTATCAATTCTAATTTAAAAATATTTCCAATGAATATATATATGTTTTATTAGATCCATGGATTATAGTTGTACAGTGTGTAACATTGTTTGTGCCCATGCAAGTGAGTACAAAAGACACTTGAATACTGCAAAACATAAACAACGAGTAAATGCATTTGAAAATGGGATTGAACTGAATGGGTTACACGTGTGTGATTTATGTGGTAAAACATACAAGTATCGGTCTGGTTTAAGCATACACAAACGGTCTCATGCGAAACAACCCATTCAAAAACCAAATACAAACGAGGCACAACTGTCTGAAATGGTTGGCTTTGTTAAAGATTTGATGGAATATAACAAAGAAGTAGTTTCTCAAAACAAAGACATGATAAATCAAAATCGGATTTTGGTTGAAGCAATACAAACCAAAATGGCAAATGACAGTGCATTAGTTTTGAGTTTGGCAGGATCAAATTTTGGCAATAAAATAACGAATAACATAACAAACAATAATACTCAATTCAATCTGAATGTGTTTTTAAATGAAGAATGCAAGGACGCAATAAATTTGAGTGATTTTGTAAAAACTCTCAAAATAACCTTGCAAGATTTGGAATTTACTAAAAACAATGGAATTGTTGAAGGTGTCAGTTCTATAATTGTAAACAATTTGAAAGGAATGGATGTTCACAAACGCCCCATACATTGCACTGACCTGAAAAGAGAGACAATGTATGTAAAAAATGATGAATGGATCAAAGATGACACCCACCGATACATAAATAAATTTATTTATTTAACTTCTTGTTATCAAACACGTATAATTCAAGAATGGATGAATCAACATCCTGGTTGGGAAAATAGTGACCGAATGCAAAATGAATATCATAATATTTGTAAAGAACTGTACAAAAAAATAGAAGATGATGAACGGGCAAACAAAAAAATAATAAAAGCATTCATAAAAGAAGTTCATTTGTCTAAAAATTCATTAACAAACGGTGAGCCGAATGACTTGAAGCAACAAGTTGAACCATGATACCACACTGGATCAATGTCCACGACTTTTTTTTCTCACCATGGTGTTTCGGCTTGATTTTCTCGCTTTTTTGGATTTTTTTTTACTAGCTTTCTTTGGTTTTTTTTTACTATATTTTCTACCTCCACCCAATACACTACTATCAGTATCTGTTATTGTTTTGGGTGTTCTGGGTGTTCTGGGTGTTTGTGGAATGTCCATTTCTAATTCAGGAAGTTTATCTTGAATAAAATTCATCCAATAGTCTAGAATGTTTTGATATGTCACATCATTTTTATCAAGTGGGTTTCCCATTTCATCCATAAATTCCTCTTCATCGAATGGAGTGTCATAACTATATATTTGTAAAAATTTGGTCCATACATCCATAGCTTTTTTAAAATCGCTATACTTTCCCAAAATATAAAGTTGTAAATCATCTAATAGTGTAGCTTCGTTTTGTGAGTGAACATCTATATTACGAACATGTGTCGTCTGTAAAGGCACACCAGGTGCGGCACTACCCCACTTTTTATTGAATAGATCAATTTTATGTTGTTGTACCATTTGTTGTGGTCTGGTCTGATAATCCTTATGCTTAAATACCGGTTTAGTAGTTCCGGGTGATTTATGGGTAGATGACATTTCAATTGGGTGGGCAGAATTAATTATATTATAAACTAAGAAATAAAATATTTTATTATTTTGGTGTAGTTTTTATGTCATTATTTTAAAACCACGATTCAAATACCACGCTGGATCAAATAAAATTACACAAATGGTTTCATGGTCAACTCTTCTAATGTCCACGACTTTTTTTTATCACCATGGTATTGTCGTGCCCATCCTTGGTGAATGAGTATTTCGGCTACGCTTTCGCCGGTTTCTAAAAATAAATCACCAAGGACTCTCCCTCCATACTTATCCCAATCACGGATACAAATCTTTGCGATATTTTTTGGGAAAAGAGACCTCATGTAGTCACGTACTTTTATGGCAGCCTTACGTTCTTCTGGTAATCTACCATCAGCATGTTTAATTTCTGGAGTATCAATTCCAAGAATTCGTAATGAAAATCGGACAGGCACATCACCCATTAATACAATTATTTTAACAGTATCGCCATCATAAATTTCTTCAATACGAGCAAAAATTATTTTGTCTTGAAATGGAACTTTAGAAACCGTTTTTGGGTCAATTCTTTCAAGAAGGTCAGTCGGTGATGTCATTGTTATATTATTTATTCACGCAACATTGCTTTAAATAATTACACGAAATGAATTTAATACAACAACACAAAATTAAAAAAAAAACATTTTTATTGGTTTTGTTTTTTATTGTTGTTATTTTTTGTATTTGTTTTTTTCAACTTTGCAATAAATGGGTTGTGTTGGTTGGCTTGTTATTCGTCTTTGTCTTGCCACCAGAACTGCGATTTCGGTGGAAACTCCGGAAGCTTGAGTGTGAGTGATTCTTTTGCTTGTTGCATCTGGTCTTGTTGTGCTTGTATTTTCGCTTTCAGTCTGTCAGCCATTGTCTGTACACCGGCAGTGGCAGTGGGTGGGCTAGCTTTCGGCGCAGTGGACACTTCCTCTTTCTCCTCCTCTTCGGAATCTGGTGCAAGACAGCTGAATGAATTCTTGACTTGAATTCCACCATCTGCTTTTTTTCGCATTTGAATTTCTTTTTCCACATTGGCAGGCAGAAGTGTCGGCTGTCTGTGGAGTTTTCTCTGCTGGTCATGCCATTTTTTTGCCAATTTTTTGTCCACACTTGGTTCGTGGCAATAGCTGCTCGTGTGTCCATTCTGGCCACATGTCAAACAGACTTGATTCAACAAAGTCGGACAAATCACTTTGCCATCCGGTCCAGGATTTGACTTCGGGTAGTGCGATGTGTAGAGCTGTTCCGACTTCCCCGAATCAAAGCACACCTTGCAAAAGGGTTTTTTTTTCTCTCGGCTTGCATTCTTGGCTTGTTCAGCTGTTATTGTCGTGTTCATTGTATATGTTATTCGTTGTTCGTACGTTCACTGCCTTATATGATAGCATCTTAAAGCAATTCAATTTTTTTTAAATAATAAAAAATCATTTGTAATTGTTTATTAATAAATATCAATTTAAAGAGATTATTGTTTATGGTGTGTATAACGAAACACCATGACTGCAGAAACTAGACTTACTGGCCGCGTGAAGTGGTTCAACAACAAAACCGGGTTTGGGTTTATTACTTGTTTGGATGAGTTTGAAGGAGTAAAAGTTGGGAGCGATATTTTTGTACACCATTCAACCATCAAGGTGTCACAAGAACAATACCGTTACTTAGTTCAAGGGGAATATGTTGAATTTGTTTTGAACAAGGTTAGCGATTCAACCAAGCACGAATTTCAAGCAGGAAATGTAAGTGGTGTGAAAGGAGGAAAACTCATTTGTGAAACTCGTTGGGAGAATAGGATTGATGGCAATATCGTAAAATCTAATTCTAAACGAAATTCTGAAACAAATCAAGATTCAGGAGAATGGAAAACGGAGAAGAAAAAATGGCGAAGAAAAGGAGAAGCAAATAATTAATGTAAATTGAACCAATATAAATATTTTATGTTATGTTATTTCATAATATGAAAAATCTAAAATTGTATTTATTGTTCTTGATTGTTTCAACCGGATCTTTTGTGTTGAGCATTCCTATTGATTCCAATGTGAATTCAAATTTTGACGAAAATACGTTTGGAGTTGATATTAATGGAAACAATGATTTATTTTTAAGATCACGGAAAAATGTGGCAGCATCAGCACCAGCACCCAAAGCGGCACCAGCACCCGCACCCAAAGCGGCACCGGCACCCAAACCCAAAGCTGCATCAACACCAGCACCAGCACCCAAAGCGGCACCGGCACCGGCACCAGCACCCAAAGCG
>Ga0194133_10005514_pt1 | contig 16081 bp, 5 predicted proteins | sample TA2KigOf40mmetaG_FD_155448 | JGI IMG/M metagenome (GOLD analysis project Ga0194133, IMG submission 155448) | Freshwater microbial communities from Lake Tanganyika, Tanzania - TA2015055 Kigoma Offshore 40m | ecosystem: Environmental > Aquatic > Freshwater > Lake | place: Tanzania: Lake Tanganyika...
GGGGGGGTCTGAAGTTTCTAGCTAAATACCCTTCATAACTTTGAACTTATCAAAGTTATGGTAGATAAATTTTGAGCTACCAATATGATGATTGTTCCGGCCAAATTTCTGCTCTCTAGCTCTACTGGCATGGACAGAAAATGAGGTGACAGGCAGACATGTGATGTCACGCCATTTTCCTGCGATCCCTATACAAAAAAATGAGCCATAATGAAAATTCTAAACTTCCCCCCTTGCTTCGCTCAGGAGGGAAAATGGTCAGATCAAGAATATGGTGAGGGTGGTAAACTATCTGTCCTGGGGATGGTTGACCCGTGGATTGAGTTTAAGGGTAAAGATGCTAAAAGATGAGGGAATGAGAAACAAGAGGCAGCCTGTTTCAAAATGACTTAAACAGAAATGTAAAAGAGATTGCACATTAACATTAAAATATTGTAAAGTGAAAATGAAAGAAATAACTTTAATTAAGAGCATACTATGATAAGTCTACTACATAAGATCATTGTTATACAGCAAAATTTCTCAATTCAAAGTAAACTCAAGCCTTTTTGTTTTGTTAGTTCGAAATGATATTCATTATTTGTGACTTATATATGTCTTGCCAAAATTCGATAAAAGGTTTTTGGCGCACGACTGGGATTACGATTTGGCTAGTTTAGCCTCTCCAAAAACTATTTAATCGCAAAATCATCGTCTAAAAATGCAGAACATTAAATGTGGCTTCAAAGTCAGGCAAAATCTGTTTTTATGCATTTGGCCGGTCAATAACTTACTATACTTCCAGGTGCGATAATCGAACAAATAATACGTGACTGTTCTTTATTCCCAAATATTTTGTGATTTGCATAAGCCACTATTTTAGGAAGATCATCAAAGATGCTTTTCAGGCATTTTTAAATGTAGTATTATTCGAAAATTTTGTGCTGATAAAAGATTTTTGTTGTTTTAATATTCAAATTAATGCTTTGTTTTACTTGAGGCTTAAGATGAGTTTCAAAAATTTCAAGATTATAAGGACTAAGGATCAAACCTGAGACCACCAGCAAGGACTTTTGAGTTGTAAACTTCTGGGACTTAGATATGGGTTCATGGCAAAAAAATTTGAACCTGGTCAGGTTGAGTTAGATCAACATTCTGTGGGTCAGGAGATATATTTTCTTCAAAAAGACAATTTTTTTCAATATTTATCTTGTCGGGTCAAAAAATCTCTGCAGCTCGGTCCAAAGCTGGGTAGGCCCCTTATTTTCTGAAGGTCAGAAGTAGGCTTGGGTCTCTGCCAAGGCCATAGCTCTTACCTATATCTATAAAAAAAGACTGTTTGTACCTATGTCCCTCTTTCGTGCACGAACCACCCGACCAATCTCCACCAAATTTTGCACAGACTTCCACAGCAACTTGGGAAAGGTTCTTAACACAAGTATTACCCCACCAACCTGAGTCCCAGACACCAGGTACCCCAAAACCCAAAACCTAAACAGATCACTGAAGAAAAACTTTGCTTTACAAAAAATGTCCAGATGGGTGACTTAATCTCATTAAATTTTTCCCAGGCAGCGCCGGGCCCTGGTTAGCTAGTATAGTAATAATAATAATAATAATAATAATAATAATGATAATGCCAATCTAGTTTCAGTAAAGACTTCAGCAATAAATTACTCAAAGTAAATCATCTCTATAAGAGTCACTGAGCATATTTCTTTTACCCTGACTGAGGATGCCTTTTTATTTTTTTGGTATCTGAGGTGCTGAATAACTGGCATGGCTGTGTATTGAACCTACAACCTCAGATTTTAGTTACCAGACAGGGTCCCTTTGACCACGGGTCATTAAAAAGTGTAGAAATCAAAGAAACTACTCTCATGATTTTGAGTATTTTCTAAAAATACAACAATATTTTTTTATTTACAAAAAGGGTAATTTCTGTTCATTTGATTTTGCCCTTGACATGTTCTTTCAGCTCAAAATTTTTTTTATATATGGGGGGAACCGGAAACTGGGTATGATTTGATTCACCCGACGGTAAAGAACACCTAACGGCGAAATAAATTAATGCAACAAAAAAGTCTATGAAGAATAAAAAAAGATCCAATTTCATTTTTATTTTTTTCACAAACCTTTTTCAGATTCAGATAGTCAGTCTGATGCCACTAACTCTTCGGGTGAAGAGCCCTCACGAACCATGATGACAAAAACCCTTCCGTCGAAATCTGCCTTAAGGAACGACAGCGATTGTAAGAAGCCTCAAAATCCTGTCAGCCTGAACTTGAGGTTAGGCATCTCCTCAGAAGGGGACAGCAGCCCTGTGAAGGGAACATCCGTTCGAGCAATGTTCCAAAAGAGAAATTCAAAGATATTCAAATCACCACAATCTCCAAAAAGCCTCGATTCTGACCTTCACTTAACAGCAACCTCTGTGGATGATCCTTCCCTACCCAATGAATCCTCTTCACCATCACTCTTGTTTGAATCTGCATTTTACTAAAATAGGTAATTGATCATCTGGACACTTGAAATCAGCCAAAGAAAAGATTCAAGAAAATCTCGATTGTTTAAGGCTGTAAATTTGTAACTCCAAAAAATAAAATCCTAATTGTAATTAATTACTAGCTTTACTGCAACTAGCAATCAATTCATTAACAAAATATATCCAAGGACGGTTAAATTTTATTTTCATCCTGGCTGGCTTTGATGCTCATTAAAAGTTTCATTTTTCAATGGATATAATAATCGCATCGTCAGCGTGACAAACTGTCAAAAACATTTATTTAGTGCATCTTGAACCATTAATTAGTTGCACAAAATATGCAGTTGCCAAAAAAAATATATCAATGATTAATTTTTAGTTACTTTCAGGTCCTTCTTCAGGGATGGAGTCACCAAGCTTTTTTGATTTTCGAATGGGATCATTTTTTTAACAGTAGACTTTTACCTTGAAGTAATGAATCTGAGTGACAATTATTTCCTGCATCACTACTATGATGAAAAATTGATAGATATTTTGTATGGATTTTGAGTTTGTTTTTACTGATTTTCTATTTCTGATTGTGTATTTCAGAGAATAAAAGTTTTTCAATCTTTTACATTTTCAACAATGGCATTTAGTGGTTTAAATTTTGGTTTAAGAATATGTTTTTTGAATTATGAAATGGCACATATTTGGTACCAAATGAAATAAAACTCTTGTCCTTACATTTATTCAGTATATGAAATTAGCTTTTCAGTCGGAATTTTTGCTCTTTAAACCAAATATCAAATACAAACGAAAATGGTAAGGAAGGTACAAATAATAAATTTCAAGAAAGTATTACCTATAGCTCAAGAAAATTATTAAAGCAAAGGCTGTTCGGTCTCATTGCTTTGACAACTGGCTGAGAACTTGGTGTCTTGGGGTTCAGTTCCTGGTCTGGGCAAAATCTTGGATTTGCCTTAATTGATTGTGGTACAGAAAACTTGATTAATAACTAATTGCTTCTTAATCTTTTGCTCATAATTATCAAATACATGATCAAGTGACTGTGAGACACAATTTTCAGTGACAGGAATTGTAGTTGTAAAGTCAACACCTCTAGGTGTTGGATTAATCAGTTCCTTAACAAAAAAGCTGTCAATCAACCAATCATTTTTCCCCACCACCTGCTAAAACCTCCTGCAAAACGCATCCAGACTTATTGTCAGGTTTTTCCTACCGGTTGGACATCTTCAATGATTCAAAGACACAATCTTATTTCAATTGATTTAAATATAATTTGAGTATATAAGAAATCCAGATTTTTCTCCCTAGTGGTGGCAGGTCTAGCAAAGACCCTGCTTCCCAACCTAGACTCAAAAAGCTAACCATACTGAAATTTTCAACTCTTGTAAAATTTCATAAAATATCAATGAATGCGAATGAGTTAAATTCATAGCAATTCAATTACTGCTTACATAAAAACTATTCCTTTTCATATTAGACAATCATCAGAAGTCATGGAGATGTCAACAGCTTGAAAAAAGCAACAATAGTACATTTGAACAGCTTTTTGTTTAAAATTTAATCTCTTAAATGCACAATTTATGTTTATGTGTTAAAGAAATATTATTTTACCAAAGATTAAGCTTTTTGTGTTATTTTTTTTGAATATTTCTTGACCTGATTGATAAGGCAGTCTTAAATGAGAATTAAATCTTTTAAAACCTCTTGAGTTTCATTAATAAACCATCAGTTGAATTAATCATCATATAAAGGATGGACTTTAAGGTAATAATTTTCAAATGAAATCATATAATTCAAAATCAATGTTGGGCATCACTTATAAATTTTACAGGCTTATAAGGCAAAGTCATTAATATTCTTTTTCACCTGGTATTGGAAAAGTTAGTTTTGAACCAAAATCTCACCCAAAAGTAAACTAACTCAATTGGGGAAAGGTTGGACAGATAAGTCTTCAATACAAGTACTATTTCTCAAAATTTCCAAACTTTTGATGAATATGTTAATATTTATAGTCATTCTGAGAATCATCTTTTATTGAAGTTGTTATATCTCTAGAGTCAAAAAGATATGTCCTCAAAAATTAAAGACAAACAAGTTTGGGGAGATACATGTAAAAAAATTTAAAATTGTAGATTGAAATGTAATAGTTTTTAACATGTAATTATTTAGTGCTGTTAAAAATGTCTTTTCTGACTTTTCGCAATTCGGCGTATTTCTGCCCGCAACCTCTTCATAATTTTTATGCTTAGCTTAGAAAAAGGGTAAATAGTTGTTTGATGATGGAAAATTTCAATGTTTCCAACAGACTAAAATTGAAACTACTATGAATTGTCACGAAGATATTGGCTTTTTTAATCCTAAAATATGATTGACGTTTCATTAGGGTTTTTGACACGATTTGCATGTCTTTGGTTTGATTTGTTAGAGATATATCGAATCTCTTTTCTTTCTTACCATCATTATTTTCGATCTTGTCGGTCAATCCCTTTCTTGGTGGCCTGAAAAGTTTTTGGTTCTTCTTTGATGTGTTCCATTTCGTTCAAAAAGCTCTCCAAAAAAAGTACGAAATTAGTTCTGAAAAAAGTCTTTTTTCGGATTTACAGAAATATCATACGTGATGGGAATGTCAGCTTGATACATCACAAAACTAAATAGGAATGTTGCTTACACTAAAATGTTTCAAATAACTTTTTCGTGTTATGTAATATATTTATGCTTTATGATGAAGAAGGAATCCTGATGATGAGTGATATGGCCAAAATTCTTTTTTTGTCATATTCATTAAAATTTTTGACAATATCAATTTTCTTTTCAAAAGGGACCTGCAGGGAATTCAAATCTTTTTTTATGCGTGATTTTGATGAAATTGGTTGCTAATAAATTTGTTAGCTTTAACCACCAGTTTTCCATTTTTTGAATGAAAATAAATCTTTTTTTACTTTTCACATTTTTGTCGATTGTCCATCTCTTTTAGGTTCATTCCAAATTAATGGTTGCACACGATCACATTCATTTTCCAAACTAACTACAGGTCAATGTAGAGAATTCATCTATGGCCACTAGAACACGATTCCTTCATTACCGCAACTCCATCCACCAACATTTTAATGACCTTTTTATTGATGTTTTCTATTGACCCCAACAAAGAATTGATTAAAGCCTTCCGGACAGGTTTATTGAATAAGCCACTTTTTTTATAGGTTTTGCCTTTCATTCATGGTGGTGATTTCATCACATCAAACAGACCGAAAACTGGCCTGTTTGGTTAATGTAAAATGTTAAATATTTCCCTGAAAAATGGAACGTGATATAGCTTAAAACTTCAGTCCGATTCTTTCCGGATGATATTCAAATTTTGGAATAAAAATGTTCCTTTTTTTTGAAACAGACTTTGAGCCTCTCCTCTTAAAAAGGATTAGTTTCCCCCGAGAAACTTTAAGATGTTCAAATTAATTTTGCCATTCAACTCCCACGCTTCTATCATTTTCTTAGTAGTCACAACCATCCGGCGACCTCTTATTTTCAAGAAGTCACAATGGAAGGATTAATTACTTTTATCAGAGGATTTGAATGGAAAAAAATCTGAAGAAATACTTAAGAGAAAATCAATCCAAAGAAAACATTGATTCATTCTAGATGCTAATTGAAATAGGCAAAATGAACGAAAAAAGAGTGAAAACTCATTTTTTATGAACAAAAAAAAGTCTTTTGGATGCATTGAGCAAAAGGTTGTTAAATAAAAATGTTTTATCGGACATTTACCAACATGATGTTAAGATTTTCTCAAGATCTATCTTGAGTTGTCTGGTGAAAAAAATGAGAAAAAGTATCAGGAAATCCATTAATAATTTTCGAAAAAGTTTTTGTTCCAATTAAGAAGAGAAGTTTCTTTGCCAGTCAAATTGGTCGGAAACATAAATTCCTCTTGTTGTTAGAACTAGGATAATTTTTCAAGAGGCACTTCAGATTTTTTGAAGTCTTAAATACAGTTGGTTGGGTTTGATGCCTGAAAGCAGATGTTGGACAAGAGAGAAATGAGAAAACAGGTATAATGAGAGGAAAATCTTGTACTCAATACTTGAAGGAAAATCTTAAAAAATAAAATACTTTATAAAATAGTAGAATGCTCCACGCATGAATGAATGTCTATGACATTTTAAATGCTTTCTCTTGTGTTTCCTTGTTTGATCTGAGTGACATCTGATCATCGTTGCGTTAAATAAGAATCTATTGAAAAGCTTCATCCTTAACCAAACTGGCCTCAAGTGTTCGGCAAAAGACTAAAAAGTGAAAAAAACAAAAACAGTTTTGGCCTACAAATTAGAAGAGAGGCTGTAAAAAAGGGGCAAAAGATTGAATGGTAATCCTCTGCGGATTTTCAGACTAAAAAGCAAAGTTGAACATAAAATTTGTCCTGGATCTTTTCAGGCAATAAATTTTTGAGCCTCTAGAAAACAATGAATGAAGAGAACTTTTTCTAAGATTTTCTAAAAATACAGCTATGTTTCTCACATACAAAGTGCAATGGCAATCCAATAATTTTTTAAATTATACTAATAATGTACAATTTTTCTACTTTCTAATCTTAATAACTAAACAGTCACTTTGAAACCAACCTGAAAGGATTTATTTCATTTCATAGCTTTGGATATAAGACACCTGTTTGACTTAAAAATGTGCCTGGTGTTGGCTGCAAAAAAGAAGTGAAACTTTAGCCATTAGCATTTCGGTGAACCAGAATTGAAAGTTTATATGAAGCGGTTTAAATTTTTGACTGTGAAGTTTTGAAATCATTCAGAAACTGTTTATTTTTTTGTTTATCCAATCGTCTCAAGGGATATTAATTTCCAAGAGGATTGCTTCTTTTCAAAATCTAAGTACCCTTTGTTGCTATTGACTGATGAAAATGCATCGACATTTAAATGAAATCTGTTGCAATAAAATCTAAACAATACTGATATTTTGTCAAATATAATTTATTCACTTAAAAGTTTCCTTTTACTGTCATTCTGATTTTGAATGAATAATACCTTTAAACGTTATACACAATAAGGATCTCTATCTAGTTGGTCTGTTGTTAAATAATAATGATTTTTCAACGAGCTATAATCCTGGAAGAACAATAAAATGCAGGTAGGAATGGTTTAGCAAGAAAAAAGTATGAAGAGAAAGGAATTTTATTTATCAATTGTTGGCACACATTTGAAACAAGATCTGTTCAACCAAATGCCTACACACATGGTTAAACACTGTAATTAACTATATTTTATGTACATAATGAAAAGTTCTCTGAAAATCAAAATATACTCACTGAGATAGTATCAATTTTTTCATTTTCATTTTTGGACTTTAAAAATAAAAGTACATTCGTTTCTAATTTTGGGTAAACTTGTGATTGAAGTAGGGATAATATCATCTTGATCTTTTCGTTTGATTTCTCTAAACTTGGCAATTTGGCCTCAATTTTTCTTACAGTTGAATCAAGCCCTTGTAACAAAAACAAATGATCCAGAAAAGGGGGAAAAGAATGAATGAAGGTGGCCTGCAGAGGATTTCCAAACGACAGGCTCAAACTTTTATGGAAACCAATATCACAAAGATCAACTTCCATAGGCTTTAACAGATATGGCCTGTAAAATTTGTTCCAGAAAATCTATTTTAAAAACACCCATTTCTTTTATAACACAAGACTTTGATTGATCAAGCATGAAAATGAGGTGTTTATAAAGATACTTTGCAAATTTACATAGTGATATAGGCACAAACAAAAGAGAGCGATCGAAGACAATCTCAAATAAATACAAAATGGATAAAACCCAAGTCAAAAAATAAAAAGAGTGATTCATTCGTGTGAAAGTCAAGAATTGTGATAACCATTGATAAAAATGAATAATGAATATCAAAGATTAAGAAGAAAAGGAATATATCTTATATCCAGAACTGATTCTTCTGACAGTAAATCAAATTCATTTGACTGAAATTTGTGTCTTACAATCACTTGATAAATGCCAATAAGTGAGTGAGAGATAACTCAAGTCAAGCCTCTGAACAACAATCTATCCTGACTGATAAAATCATCTTGTGAGATTACTATTAAAGGAAAACCAGGGGCCAAAGGCTCTGCCAGTCTCCCAGTTCTATGCCATAAGCCTAAGATATAATTTTTTAATCAAATTTCTTATCAATTGTCAAACTTGATGAATAGTGAATAGATGCGAGTTTGGACTGATTTTATCTACTTTTATGTAGTTTGTTCTCTCCTTTGTACTTTCATTTTGAAGATTTAGCAAAGCTTTAGAAATAAGTGTTTTGATAATCTAACAGCTTCAAAAAATGGTACTGAAGGAGGAAATTATCTTCTTGTTGAAACACGTCGTGCTAATTGATACTTTACCTTAAGTTACAAAATCAATTTCAAGAAGGTAAAAACAGATGGCACATTTACTGTCATGGAGAATTTAGCATAAATGTGAAAGCTTAGAGGAAGAAATTTGGATGATATCAAGGGAGATATAATCTAGATTAGATTATAAAGTCAAGAGGTTTTGTAAATAACATTTTTAGTAAGGAATTATCAACAACTTTTCCTTGGAATATTGCATACATTTTTAATAACATGTAAAAATGTCAACAACTAATCACAGATATTACTTTATGCTATATAGATAATTAAAATTTGTTACAAGATTAGTTCAAATATTCTTTTTCATATATCTTAAGGATTGGCTAAAGTTTTCCAGTTAAATTACTACAAAATTGTTGTTTACATGTAGAAATACCCATTAAGGATTTTTTGTGGTCGTTTTGAAAGTCAACAAGCCAAAGCAATCATAGTATCAAATTGCCAAGAGTGTAAATGTAGCTAATTTTTTGTCACTGACCAGATGAAGGACTTTTGATACAAAAATCAACTTTTTACTGTGTGATATCACTGTGTTTGTGAGAAGATTTACTTAGCAAATGTCAGTCAAACTCTAGACTCTTATTATCATTTTATTTTTTTTGAAGAAAATTACACAAAAACCGAACTGAAGTCATGCTTTTGATGTGGATTATCAAGGATGGAAAGATATAACTGTCTATTTGTTTTACATTCATTGATTGGTTTTTCAAATAAGCTTCCATCCCAGTAAGATAAGCAAGAAAAGTCTCCTTGGGGACATGAGTGACCAACAACCAATATCGTTGCCCAGACAAACAAAAATAGATTATTTTCGTCATTTTTCAATAAAATAAGTCAGTCAACCACAAAATAAGTTTGAGATAGGAGTTTCCTAAAGTAGTCGGCAAAAAAACTAAACTGTTTTGGTCACAACAAAAAAAGTGTTACAACAAAACTCTAAATTGACTTGCCAAAGTTTGTTATTGAAAAAGTCAAAGTATTTAAAACTTGTTTATTTTTTCAATGATTTCTTTTTGCAAGTTTTTCTAATTTAAACTTGGTTGGGTCAAATAGTGACAAATCGGCATAATTTCAACACCAACTTTTGCTTCATTTTGCAATTCAAAGTAGAAATTTAACTTTTCATGTGCAGAATGAATAAACTTTGCTTTTTGCCTGTGTCGACAAGTTTTATCATCAAAAACAACATTTGTAATCAAGATTTTATCAAAGACCCTAACTTGTCTTGAAAGGGCTGATGCAAACCAACACCATTCTATTTTTTTTACTGGCTATCATTTTTCAAAACTATCATTTTACTTTAAAACTTGATCTCTAACCATTTGTAATTCAGAAAATTTTTACAAAAACTTTTTGCTTATTGAATACATTTATTGTTATTTTGGAGTTGATAGATTTGAACTATTTTTTGACATTCATGAAAATTTGTGACAACATTTTCAACCCAAAAAGTTATTCATTCAGAAATTTTCTCTCAAATATTTATGAAAAGAGGTAAGTGTTTGGAATCTGACACAAAGAATTTCAACTTTAGGGACTTGAATCTCTTTTAACCTTTTCTCAATGGACTTGAGCAAGTACCTCTTGTTTCAACTTTGATCTCAAACATCATGACAATGAATAGTCTTTTCATTTTCTTATAGCTGAAGAACATTGTCTAATAGGATGGTCCTGAGTCGATCTTTGGTAAATTCGGTGTCAATCCAATCTGTAGTGAGTTGAGCCATGAAGCGAAGTAAGATGCTGAGCTTTTGCTTGACTATTTTACCTCTTGATTATCATAAAAGCTGCCAATCAGTGGCTTAATTTCTTCAAGTTGTGAGAAAAATATCTTTTGATAACCTTTAAGGGTACAGTTTACTGACCTGTGAACTTTACGGTGAATGTTTCAACACGGTCCAATACTTTCTGCATTAGCTGTGTCACCACCTCGGTCATTTCTTTTGGGAAAGTCTCGGCACATAGTCCTGCTCAAAGGAGTTTAGTAAAAGTTGATTATAGAAAACTGTGAACGCATATAGAGATAAACCTATTCATTGGTACCTGTTAGAAGTACACAGTCCTGTTTCAAGACATTTTACTGATAGTCGGCCCTTTCATATTGATCCACAAATGCTAACATACTTACAACATGATCAGATTCTACCTTCTCTTCCAAGGCATTGAATTGAGCTGGTAGGAGCGAATGAGAGGATGTTCTTAGGTGCCAGAGCACCCAGAGGTTTACTTGATTGAGCTAATAGAAATGAATGAGAACATGTTCTTTGGTGTCAAAACACCTAGAGATCTACTAACTCAATCATGTAAATCTCTAGGTGTTTGCCCTTTGCGCTTGGTCCAGCCTGGCCTCGAGACATTCTATATTAAGCAAATATATTCCTTGTAGGCCGAACGCTAGGTTAACCGACAAGCACAGCTTTTCTTCCAAGTAATAGTAAGTTCATCTAAACAGGCTGCCGCTGTTTTCACTCCCGCTTCTTTTACTTTCCCGCCAATATTCTACCCTCTTCTAAGAAGTCCGATATTTCTTGGTCCGATCCTTCTGATCCGATCCCTCCTTTACTTTTGTATATAAAGCTTCAACTTCGCATCAATAAACAGCTCAGTATTGATTCTTTTCTTGATTGGGAAGGTCTTCACTGGGATTTTAGCTCAACGTACACATCTCCTCCCCATCAGTCCCATTCTCTGCCTCCATTCCGACGCCAAAGCATCAGCCATGCTACAATAACCCTTTGCTGCCTAACCTCCATAGATGTTTGCTAAGACTCTGCCCCTCGATCCTCTTCCCTTAGTTAATGATATATTTGAGTTGCCAAAACAACTATAATGTGCAAAAGTTTTCTGTATGGACTTTTCAGTCCAAAACGGAGGTTTGATCCCCTGGGAGATTTAGCCCCTCGGGGCTCCCCTTTTCTTTATTTACTTAAAAACTCAATCAAAACCTATAGCAGTACTAGGCCGAATGGAATTTTAGAGCATTCTTAATAATCAGTAATGAATTTGAACACAGAATAGAATGTGCATTTTCCACGAGGTGTTGTAATATTGATTCCTTTTCTGACACTTTCATATGTTTACTCTGTTTTATTGATCATTGAATGAGTAGTTTGAAGGAATATGTCTAACATGTTAACTAACAAACCAAGTAAATCTCTTGGGTGCTTTGCACCAATCTTTTGTTCCTATTAACTTTAGTAATGTTCAAGTTTATGTTTTGATTGAATAAGAAATAAAATATTTAAAAAAATGTTTTTATGAGCTTAATATCAGATTGTCAAATTTAACATTTGAATACATTTGAATGGAGGCATCAAACTGCAAAGTTATTCCCTCTATTTCTCCCATTGTGTCACCATTCAGCTTTTATGACGTCACTAGTAACATTCAAGAGAAAGAAGATGTGACAAAAAAGTAAAGAATTATTTACCTTTTGAAAGCAAATGTCGGCTGTTTTACAGACCAATCAAAAAACTTTCGCGGAATACAATCACAATTTTGAAAGAGAAAGCTTTTTAATAAGATCATTTATTTTGTAACATAATATTTATGGTGAAAAAAATGGCTCTGTGTTTATTAACAACTTTGAATAAGTATCTTCCAATCATTAAAATATTTTTCAATGTTTTTTTAAACTACATCACAATTAAGTTGATAGAAATATGATGCATGAAAAAGTGGAAAGGCTCAAAAGTTTAAGTCACATATGGCACTGCTGAAACTTTTTTTTGCAAATCTCTCAATATCCATTTTTCTTTGGAAGGCTATTTTTTTCAAATTTTCATAAAATCTTTGCGAAATGAGATTGTCCAAAAAAGGTCTCACAAATTTGAATAAAAATATAGTCTAGTAAATTTTTGAGTTTTGAGATTGAAGTCAAGATTATCAAAAAATTCTTAAGGCATTTTTTCAAATGAACAAGATGAAAGTCTTTGAACTTTATTAAGGGTCTTTGCCAGATATTACCAATATTGTCTGACATCCTTTTTGGAGTCATATTGCAATATTATTTCTCTTACTATGAGGCCTCCAGGCAAATGTGGTTGCTGCCTTTTGATTGACAGCTTTTATTTGGAATTGATTATTCTTTCTCCTTAGACGGATCGAACCCCCTTAACCCTATATCTTATTTTGACAGTTAGAGTATAATGAAGTCAAAGGTGAAATATTTCAAAAGGATCTTTATTATTAAAGCAAAGCAATTTGGATTTCAGTAACTCATTGATTAAGGTGTAAAAATTTTGCCAAGAGTTAATAAACACATGGTTAATAATATTTATCTTGAAGTTGTAAATAGACATGAAAATTAAATGGCTTTGATGAAAAGAACAATCCAGTCATAATGAAATGCAACAAACTGTCTTTGTTTACTGTAGCAATGCTGGTTTATGATTATGATTTATTCAAATTCACAGTTACAAAACTAGTGAAACAGCCTTTAAGAATGCACTCTTAAGGAAATGTAATCTCCCCATATACAATTTGTTTCAAATAAATAAAAATATCAAAAAACTTCCTAGTTCAAAAAATAATCAAATCAAGCAATTTCAATTATGTTGTTTCAAAAAGGCTAATTTATTAAAGAAAAATGTTTACTTGTCACTAATCATTAAGTCTCATGTTCAAAAGCTTAGCAAATTACTTAAAAAGTATCTCACTAACAATTTTATTCTACAAACTTAATGGGATATTCATGATAAAAATTATTTAGAGAGAGTAGCTTCTGAATGTTTGATTCACTCAAAGCTCAGGAAACTGACATTTCAAAGGAAAGTAATTCATACAAAGGCTATCCCTGGGGACAAGAAGATCTCAGGTGAACTCGAACATTTGAAACAACCTTTTTGGGTAGGAGCTTTATCCATCTTCCAGAGAATTGTAGAAAATATATGTCTAAAGAGTTTGTTTAAACATACCAATCTGAAATTGGTTTTCCTTTCAGTCCTAAATTGTCTGGAAAAGACTGCAAATAAATTCCAGACACTGAAATTGCCAATGAGCACAAATAAATGGTCACCAGAAAGCAAAGTTATCGAATTCTACTAAATCTTTTATATCAGCTGAAATAGTGTGGATTACATCTCAATAGAAATGATTATTTCTTTGGCCATTTGTCTTGGTATTCAATTTACAACCAGTAGATTTTTTTTGAGAAACCTTCACTTTTTTTCTTCAAGGTATTGAGCTGAAAATTGATTAAAAACTTAACAGAATCCAAAAAAATATGCAATTTCTAGAAGAAAATATTTGTCACTAATTTTTCAATTCTCTAATATTATTGTATGTTTTTGTACTTTAAATTTTACAACATCTATCTATGATCCTTTAGATGTTGGGTTTGATTCTTTTAATTTTTTCCTTCATTGCAGAAAACTTCTAGTATTTTGTTAGTGAATAAGTGTTCAAAAAGCATTGATAAATTTTTTACTTTGGGGTTCAATTCCTGGTCGGGGCAAATCTTTGACCCCAGGATTTGTCTTTAAATAATCATCTAACATTATGTTTACCTCAGTCAGGATTGATGGTTGTGCAAATCACATGTACCAAAAAAATCGGATTTAATTATTAAAGACACAAAATAATTACATCAGAAAAATACCATTCCCAAAAATTTAACCTGGGATAGTTCAGATGACTGTAAGACACAATAATAGTGTAGGGAATTGTTGTAGAGTATAATACTTCGTCAGTACTAGCAGAATAAGCTCCTCAACCAACTATAAGCTGTCAATCAAAACTTAGAGTGTGTTCAACTCCCATAAAACATGAGATCCAGTTTCCTTTTCCCAGAACCAACCCTACTTTAAAGTTACAGCAAAAGTAATATCCAAGGCGATAGCAATCAGTCTAAAACCCAACATTAACTTTGGCAAAGATGCTTAACATTTCCTGAATGAAAAAAGTTTCAAATATTATTGCTGCTACAACTTTTCTTTTTGACCTTGCACATCTGTACCAACTTTTTTGGGAATGTGGGGAAAGGAAAATGTCTCGAAAATTTGTCGATCAACTAAACTTTTTATAATCTTTTCAAACTTTCCAGCTAAAAGGAAAATTTCACTTTACTTTAGTACTCTTTTGTTTGTCTCTAAAAATAGCTTTTAGGCTATTTTTGAAACCTAAGTTTGACATTCATAAAAGCTATAAGAAAGAGCATTTAGAGGCTAAAGAAAACCAATTATAAGTTTAAAAATAGCAGTGCTTTTGGACAAAGACGTTAAAAAGTTTCTGTCATTTCTAAAAAAAACCCTAATTGGACATGTTTACAGTTCTTACTTCATCTTGGAAAACACTCATCTTGTTATTCATTCTTTATGTGACACAAATAACAGAAATTACCTTCATTTGCTTGGCTTTTAAGACTAGAAACTTTCTCAAGTAAACTAAGTTTCAAAAACAGTAACTTCAAAAGAGCTCTTCCTAGAAAAAAGTCATGATTATCTTGTTTTTGAGTACTAATCTTTAAAATTGTTTGCGAGATAACATTTTCTTGGTTTATGAAGATTTCAAAAGGTCTTAATTTGTTAGAATATCTCAATTTTTTGACGACATGTTTCCCAAGTAAAGTAACTGTGCAGAAGTCAGACAGATATTAACTGTTTATTCTGAAGATGTATTCTTAATACAAAATAGGAAGATGGTTTGTGGAACCAACAACATTCCATTGTTTTCTGCCAACTTTCACAGCATTATGAAAAAAATAGAGTAAAGGTTTCAGTGTAGAGATGGGCCCTGACCCTGCCTAAGCATACATTTGACCCGCAGTAAATAAGAGGCCAAGCTATCTTTGACCCTGATACTTTTAGACCAGACCCGGAGAGATTTTTTTAGACCCAAAGGGTAAAAAGTGAAATTTTGTGATTATTAGGGGAAATTTTCCAAACCTAAAACCAATCCAAAGATGGCTGACCTGACCTGGGTCAAAACATTTTGATCCGGACCCATCACTAATATTGACGACACCAGCTAATCTCAGTGCATCAGTTCAATGACCTTTTAGATTACTCTTAATCACACCTCTTTTCTGACCAACACCTTGAATTTTCTGGGTATTATCTTATAATGATACCGCCTTTCCGATCCCCTCAGATACTAACTAGATTCCTTTCAATCTTAGCAGCAAACCTCAACCTCAACTTGACCGCCAGAACTTACTGACCACAAAAACTGCGGATCTGAGTTACATTTTATAAATCTTCCTTTAT
>Ga0194133_10005521_pt1 | contig 16073 bp, 11 predicted proteins | sample TA2KigOf40mmetaG_FD_155448 | JGI IMG/M metagenome (GOLD analysis project Ga0194133, IMG submission 155448) | Freshwater microbial communities from Lake Tanganyika, Tanzania - TA2015055 Kigoma Offshore 40m | ecosystem: Environmental > Aquatic > Freshwater > Lake | place: Tanzania: Lake...
CCCGTGAAATTTGTCTCAACTTTCCCATTATCATGATGTTGACTAGTGTCAACCTCACTTCTTTGAGGGGTAACCTTGGAGACAGACTCTTGCTTTTTCAGCTCTTTAGTGTCATAGTCTCTGTCCTCATCTGTCTCGTCGTTCTCCCACTTTGAAGCAGGTATAGGAGCCTAATTTGACAAAAAATAAAGTTTTCTTTAAAATCACTCACAAATCACTCTAAAGCATAAAAATACCATTTCATTCGAGACATCATTCACATCAGAGACTTCAAATTTCGTATCAACGTCTAACAGTTCAGACTTGTCTGCGTGTATTTGAATTAATTCGTCAGCAGGGGGCTCCTCCTTTATTGCAGAGGTTTCCTGTGCTGTAAATGCAGCATCCAAATTTGTTTCTGTATTATCTTCAACTTTGACAATTGTTGCATTTTGCTCTCCCTCAAGTGCTTCCCTCTTTACTTTCTTTCTCTTCTTTTTCTCAGACTTTTCACTTTCACTCTTCTTTTTCTTGCTTCTTTTCTTTCTATCTTTTAGCTCTGACTCACTTAAGCTCCTTTTGCTTTTTTTCCTTCTTGGTTCGTCATCTGATGGAATAGGTGTCAAAATCCTACCGACGTCTTCTGGATTTTCTCGCTAAATGTTTAAAAATATTAATTCTATGTGAGTCAATTATTGATCAAAAGCAGGTTTTAACTGAGAAAGAAATTTTTGCTTTTTGCTTTGTTTCTAAATGATTAAAATTATTAGTCGTACCGGAGTGTCCCTGATATTCATACGTTTTGAGCGGTGGGCATCCCTAAGAAAACATTCAAAACTTTTTTTGAGATATTTGGTTGTTGTAGAGTAGCTTGAAACTCCTACCTGGGGTTCCTCTCAACATGACGATCTTTGAGGCCAGTGCCACGACTCGGTATCTCACCTTTGGCATGTGAATCTGGACGATCTCGAGACCTAAGAATATTTTGATTTAAAAATTTTAGGCTGTTGAAGCATTTCTAACAATTAAAAAACCTTTGGTCATTGGGTTTGATGTTTGAACCACGTTCATCTGCATGTCTTCTGCTTATCTGATCTTCATTTCTCCTGTCATCATTGTTGTTTCGCTTTCGATCATCCCGACCACGCTCGCTACGACGATGGTTGCCTGAGTAGTTATCACGTTGCCTTTCATCGGTGTGTTTGTCTCTCAAACGTCCCCCTTGTTTCTTGTCTGCCGTAGCCTCATTGTGTGCTCTATTTTCTTCCCTCCTTGTCTCAGGTCTCCTTCTTTCATGTGAAGGATCATCTCGCCTTACCTTTGTGTCTCGGTTGTCATTTCGATGATCATGGCGTTTACTTTCGTATTTATCTCCACTTGTCTGACGGTCAACATGTCTACTTTTTTCTTCCTCAATAGGCCGAGTTCGTTCACGATCGTTTTGCTTTTTGGTAGATTCTACCAAATCACTTGAGCCTTCGCGGTCTATTTTTCCTTCAGGTGGTTCATTGAGATTTTTATCGATAGAAATTTGGGGTTCTGGCTTGGCCTCAATTTCCTTCAAATAATAAAAGTGGTTGGCTTTACTTTTACAATCATTAAATTTTTTTTTAAACTTTATTGTTTATCAAGCTCACTTTCTCTGTTGGATCCTCCAAAGGAACCTTGTGCTGTACTCTTGAGTCTTGCTCAGGGCTTAGGCTAGGTGTTCTATCGATGCTTTTTGATTTTTCTCGTGAAACCCTTTCCTGGGTGGAAAGACGCGGTTCCCGGAAATCTTTGTCTGCCTTGTGAGAGGATCTCTTAGGATGAGAGCTTCTGTCGCCGGAGTATGACCGATGGCCTTCATCTAAGTTATAGAGAGAGTGAAAAAAATCAAAAACGCAGAATTTTTACAGATATTTCTTCCAACGCTTTGTGAATGTTTTTCATTATAAGGCACACTGTAATGCATGACTGGGAATCATTTTTTACTTTTTTGGTGCATTTTTGCGTCAACCAAGGCGGTGCCGGGGTTTGAACCCAAGACCCTGAGATCCCCAGCCAGATGCCATGACTGTTAGGCCACGGCGGCCCATTGACCTATTCCATAGACTACTATGATAAAAAAAGGAATTACCGTGCCGATAGGGCCCTCGAGGGGGATTTCTGTAGCCACGACCTCTGCTAGAATAGCTTCTATAATCATCATGGTGAGGTAAGTAATCGCGTCGAGGAGGAGGTGGATAACCATAATGTCCACGAGGTTCAGGGGAATAATTTCTTAGTGGACTTCCATGATGGTAAAAACCGGGTGAACGGTTCGGGGATCTTAAATTTGTGATATTTTAAAATCAAAACGGGAATAACGTTGCATTTTTAAAGCTTTTTTTACCTTCCAGGTGAAAGAGACCTTGGTCCTGGAGAGTGATCTATAAAATAAAAACGCGAATTCTTGAATGTTTGGGTTTTAGAAATGCCATAAATGTCACAATTATTTCTTCAAAATGCTGCAAGAGTATGTATTAAAAAACAAACCATGAGAGGGCGACATTGGTGGATGTGGTGGAGTTCTTGGGCCCCTTGGGACACGTTGGGGAGACTGTGACTTTCTTCGTCGAGGTGGAGTGAACTTTCTTTTGTAACGCGGGGGACTTCGACTATTGCGTCTGTGTCTACGATCTTTACGCAGCATTGCAGCATTGAAGGCAGCTAAAGGGTCTGTCACAAACCCATCCTTATCCTGAAGTGAAACATTGAAGTTGGTAAAAGCAGTCCTAAAATTCTCAAAAGTCCCGGCTATTCTTACTCTTAGCAAATCTATGGGTGCCATTTGTGGTACACCATACGAGATGGGAATCCCAGGTGGAACAACTGAAAACGGTGGTGGGTGATGAGTTGGCACTGTAGAGGGTAAAGTTACCGGAAATCTATGTTGCAAAACTGGAACTCCTAACGGGTGCCCAATCTGAAAACCAGGTGGGGGAAGGGATGTGTCTGGAAGTCTCACAGCAAGGGGTGGGAAAAAATGTGAAGAAGCAATTTGGTTAGTTCCAATTGAGACGTTCCTAAAAGTACAAATAACGGTCGTATTTCAAGGTGAATAAATAGATGTAGCTTAAATTTTTAATATCAATTACCTCGAATCCACTTGGACCACCGGAGAAGGGGATTTCTCTGTTGGAGTTCCCTGAGACTCTTTGGTTGCTGTTGAGTCAGAATCAGATGAAGAAGACGATGAGCTTGAAGAAGACCTCTGTAAGTGTTAAAAGCAACCAATTTATTTTTATACTTTACATCATTTCATGTTGTAACAAATGCCAGTAAGTAAACATTACCTCTTTTCTACCCCTCGGGGAAATGCCTGTCGGTGAGTCGTTAGAGGATGCACTTGACATGTGTTCTGGTGAAGGAAACATTGTGTGAGCGCTGGGTGGCCTACTATTTTTGGTGTCTGCAAAACAAATACCAATAAAAGAACTTTAATTTTTTCGTGAACTATTTAATTAATAAGCATTTCAAAAGTTGAGAGAACTAGTTTCCATTTCATCGTAATAGTTTGCATTTCATGTTTTTACTTTATTAACAGTTATCTACTGAACCTCAGAGCTGTAAAAAGTTACCTGCGATTATTGAATCAAATCTTGCATCGTTAAAATTAGGAAGATGTATCTCTGGCAACACTGGCTTTTCGTCCACTTTCCTGGTGACCTCGAGGCTTTGCTTCAGTGGCGAGTCACCTGATGGAAGGCCATTTTCAGCTCGGAACTTACTAACCTGAAATAAAGAAATTATCTCGTGCTAAAAAAAAGAACTTTTTCAATAAATTAGAATATTGCAATCACTTTTTTCCGTTGTTCCCTCCATGGAATAAGATCATCTGGTGAATTATCTGGTGTGTTGCAGCTTGGGCAAGCATTATTAACTGACTGAATGAGTGTATCTCTGGCACACTCATCACACATTGCACAAGCACAGGCAGGCATCATAACTGCATCTCGAAGCAGTTCGTTACAAACGGGGCATTTGAGATCATCAGGTATGACAATTTTAGCAGACGCAGAAGGTCTCTCATCCTAAATAATTTGTTTGGTTTACCTTTTGACACTTCCTTTTTCAATCAAATCAATCACTACTACCCCCCGAACGCAAACCCCTTCACCTCACTTAGAAAGACACCTACCAATCCCTGTTTATCTTAAAATACTTGGTGTGACCCTCTCCACAACTCCCTAACCCAACTGTAGTTGGAGATATCTTGTTCCACAAGATCCAAAAAGATCCTCTAAATTTAGAATAGAGGGATTCATATTTTTGTAGCCTCGAGATCAGAAAGTACTACATTAAATGATCCAGCTTTTGTCCTTCTGATTCTTTAGAAAAAATACACATCATTAAACTCTTTAAAAACCCTGTTGACCCCTTCCCTTTGGTCGCACAAACGAAAAGGTAAATATATTTTCTTCATAAATAGTTTCAATTTCAACCAAGAATTAAAGTGTCATCGTTACCTGCTCCCACATGGGTTTTTCGATTTTCGCTGTCGAGTAAGCCTTCTGCTCCAATTCGTTGACCATGAACAGTCCTGAAATGGTAATTTTAAGTCAAGTTGAGATTAAAATCTGATCCAAGTTTTTCAAGAAAACTACTAAGTGATCCAAGTAGACATTTAAATTACCGTGCGGGTTCATCTTAGCCCCTAGGGTCTCTGCAGAAGCGGGCTTAAGAAAACTTCTTGGTATCCCTGTTGTCTTTTTCACCTCACCAAATGTACAGTCTGTGGGAAAATGCCCTCCTTGATTGCATTTACTGCATCGAAGATTTTTGGGCAAAGGTCTTCCAGCAAAAGCAGCTTTTCCTTTATACATTTTCCAGTTCTTCTGATCATACATTTCTGACGAATTGGACATCATTGTCTGCAATTTTGCATCTTCGCTGATGGATGGATCAGACGAATCTCGTAGAGTTGCAACAATCGAGGCAACACTTCCGTTCGTATCGCTCGAGGTAAAGCCAGTGATAGTTGAAAGAGTGGTCTGGCTAAAGGTTTCTTCTTCCCACTCCTTTTTCTGTCCTGAAGGAAGTGGGTGACGTGCAATGACCAACGTTGAGTTCTTGGGGATGAGCTCCTCTTCATTGTTGTAAACTTCTCCAGTCTGATTGTTCGAAACTGTCAAGTCGAAGTCTGTGACTCTTCCCAGATGTCTTGACCTTATGATGGCTCTCTTTAAGTCCTTCACAGATATGTTGTATCCATCACAGGGTAAGGTGACAAATTCGAGGTCATTTTTGAATTTGAACCTAACCGACATCACGAAGGCGACGATTTATTTTTTTCTTTTTAAGCTAAATGGATAACAAGAAACAGTTATGGACACTCAAAAAATTGATTAATTTTCGCAATCCTGACATAAAAAAATTTCAATAGACCGAAAAAATGTACATCTTTAAATATAATTCATATTGAAATACATTTTCAAAAGAAATTTTTGATTAATAGAATGAACAATTTTGAAATTTTTGGGCAATCAAGAACAAGTCCTTGGAGCTAAAACATTTTAAGGAAGAAAGTTCTTAATTCGAATTAAAAATATTATACTAGATGTCTAAAACAGAACAGTCTTAAAACCACCCTCTAAATTTGATGCTTTGTAACAGCAAGTCGCAATCCTTCTTCTAGATTTTCTTTCATAAAGTTATGTCTGACCGGCCACTATTATAAAATTAAAAAGGCTATTTGTAAATTCAAATGAAGAAATCAACTTAAATGCAGACAAATGTTCTTCTTGAAGAATTTATTTCGGCTTGAACCTCGCTTTCCACCTTTAATTTGATTACAAATTTGATTATAAATAATTTTAGTCCAAATATAAGCTTTGTAATTTGCTAAAAGCTACATATTTCCAAATTTGTTACACAAAAATGAAATCAAGAATAGTATCAATATAGATATAAACAAGTAAGTGACAAGTATAGTTGGATGTAAAGTGAATTTGAGACCGCTCAAAATTTACCATTCAAGACACTTCCGTCGTAGAGCACACAAAATTTTTATGGATTGTGAAAATAGTCAAGCATTATGTAGACTCACGTTTTTAATAATCGATCTACTAATGATGAATTAATAAAAAACTTGATTGATTGAACTCACGAATTTTGAAATTAAAATTCTCTGGACATCAACCTTCTCTCTTCTTTTTTTTCGAGACCAAATTATTCTTTAGTTGGAGGTCCTTTTTCGAAATGTGGAGATATTATATCTGATTATTAGTTCAGCTCTTGTTGCATCTCCAATAGCAGTTTTCCACAAACCTCTTGATTTCGCTTGATAAAACAACGAGTCTGAGTTCAAAACATGAAATACCTTCAAATCCCAATTTCCAGCAGTTGGTCACATAGGCCGTCAGCAGGTGGGGGTCTGAAACAAAAAAATGAAATGTAAATAAATCCCGTAAGACGACAACATGGCCACCCTATTCTTGAGTTAAATTGTATTGATTTGCTCGTTTCAATTCAATGTGTAAAGGATGATAATTCCCTAGAATATTGAATATTTGGTCAAAACTTGTCTTTGGCATTATTTTTCTTTTTTATCTTAAGAATTATTCTACCGCCACATTACACATAAGTAGTTGACCTTCAAACATTGTGACTTCCAAGGTCTTAAATTTAGTTGATATTGTCAAGAGGGTAACTATTAGCATTTGAAATTTTAAGGGTGGCAATAAGCCATTTTTTTGTTTTCGATGAAGCCTCCAATTTTTTATGTACTCTTGAGTTTCATTCTTTCTATTTAATAAAAGTAATGAAGTTACCTCTAAAATACTAAAAGTAGAAATTGAGTGGAACCATCTCAGTGTGAATCCTGTCTTCTAAACTTGGACCTTGAAATGAAAAAACTTCCTGTATCTTGCTCAGTTTGCTCGTATCCTAATGAAGGAAAAAGAAAGCGTTTGAGAACAATTTTGTTGGAAACATCAAACCAAAATAACAAAGATTTGACAAACGAGAGGCATTTTGTCTTAATCCAATGCAGGGTGCTAATTAATATATCTCAAGTTTTATGTCAATTTACTTTAATTTCAATAGTCAAAAATCTTTTAAAGATGGATGACGACGGAAAAATTTTTATTCGTTATGTAAAAAAATTGTGTTTCAAACGTTTTACAAGTCTACCCCTTAAGATCCAAATTTTGAGGTAATGACAGAAATTTACTTACCTTAGTTAATTTCACTTTAAAAGTCGTTCAGTGGCTCAAAAATAAAAGTCTCTAGTGGACCTTTTTCTTAACATTAAAACGGCGGCTCAAGCTTTCTATACGACTCGTTGCTCGTTAAAGTTGTTCAGTTTGTGTTGTGCAGCATTTTTATTTTTTAATCGCAAAGTAGCGCTAGGCGTCAGCAGCGCTGTTTTCAAAACGCAAGCCATAAGCGGTGAGCCGGCAAACTTATAAATCCACTCCCATGCAGTGCAGGGCAGCAGGAGGATGAGAGGCCACTTAAAATGCATGCATGTGCAGCAGCTGGGCCGGAGCAACGCTGCGCGCGTAGCGGGGCCACGATCGAGTTCGATCAAGTTATTGCCAATTTTATTTCCAGCCCCTTCTGCCGGTACCATTAAGAAGTTGAACAGCCATGCAGGAATTTTTTTCAATTCATTGCTTTAAACCGAGTTGTACTTTTTTGGTCTTTTAACGAAATCTCGATCACAATTTTCCTTCACAAATAAAAAAAAATCAACAGATTAATAGAGGTGATTATTTTTTCATTTTTGATAAAAATTAAAATCTTTTTTACGATTTCATAACTGCTCTCCTTATAATTTAAAATTTTGATTTATAATTTAAATTCTGCTGGAGCTTTAATTCGATGTTAACATTTTGGACTCAATCTATTTAGATATAAAGACGAATTGTGAACGACAAATCTTTCTTCCCAAGTTCCAAACACTGAACTGCCCGAAGAAAATTGGTTAACATTTGACGTTACTTTCTTCTGATTTTAAAAGTCTCAGATGCTTTTCTTGATTCCTGGCACTACTTTTTACCTTTTTACCACGTGAACTCATTTTTGTGCGACGTCTCTTCAAAATTTACCCTCTTGATTGTGACATAAACTCGACAACTGACAAAAAATTCAATTTTCTGAGTGAAGAATCAATACTTGGTAACTTTTACTTTAGACAGCTCTTGAAGAAGATAGCTGCAGTGGCTAAGCAAAATTTTCAACAGAATTTCTACTAGAAAACTTCTGGCCATTCATCCTGTTTTCTTTGCTATTCTTTCTGAAAAAGAATCACTTATCATTCTTATAATCTGGCATTCAATCTGAATCTCTGAACGATTACTCAAGTTTAAGTAAGTTTTAGGGAAATTTATAGGCTACTTTATTTTTAATATCAAGCTATTTTTATATAGAAATGACAGACATTCGTTGTGAAACCGAGTCTTGTGAGAGCCCGTCTTCCCGCATGTTGGACAAACCTGTCGGAGGGGAAAGAGCGAAGCAGTTTGGAGGTTCTGAGTAAGCGTTCTTTTTATTTTTTGAAACCTAAATCTTTTACAAAGCTTCGCAGTTTTTGCATTAAAATAGTGATGTAATTTAAAATTTATACGTTGCTTTTTTTTGACCCAGAACCTTGCACTCTCTCAAAGTTTATTCGCTTCAAGAGCTTACTGCAATGAAAGAATCACGTCTGTCCCAGGAGTGGCCAAAGTATCTTGACGAGGCCTTCAAAAATCACCGAGGATTCTGGGATCCTGAAAAGTGGTTTCAAGTAATCAGTAAAAATTTCTTGGTGTTTTTGACACTTATATTAGAAATAGTGTCTTAATTTCCAGAGTTTTCTTGGAAATCCTGAAGACAAAACAAAGTCTAATTCGGAACGCCCTGTATCTGGATTTCCAAATCCACGTGAAGCTACAAAAGTATAAGTGTGTTTCGACCATCTTAGTCCATTCTTTAAATTCGTAACTTTTGCAGAAGCGCGATCCAAAAGAAAGAGTGAAATCTGATCAAAACGACATAGTTCTGAGCCCCCAGAGAGGAAGCTTTACAACAGGCTGTCAAGTAAATTTTGAAATTCTCATATTGTAAATTATTCAACTTCATAAAAATTCCGTACCCATGTCAGGTCCCTTCGGTCAATGGAATGGTGAGCTCAAATGGTGAAACAAAAAAAGATGAAATATCTTTGAGACCTGATGCGTCTAGAAGGGTGGGATCTGGAAGGATTTTAGCCAGAGACCGTGACATTGACGAGATTGAAAGAGACAAGTATGATAGTTATTTTTTCTGTGGACAGGCTTTATAAAACTTTACTAAAATGGTCTAGTAATGGACGTCGTTTCGACCGCAGAGATGACCGTTACGATTCCAGGAGTTTCCGAAGAGATTTTGGGGGTGGGCAAGACGACAGAGGCCCAAGACGCGTAGATCCAGGTATCGACAAATATCTTACTTATTTCTTCTTTCCTCATGGTTGTTTTATATTAACTTAGAAGTCATGGACCCCCGCACTCGCCGAGATCCAGTAGAAAACACAAGACGCGACCGTGAAGACACCCGCACAGGCAGAAATGTTGCAGGTGAAGGATGGTATACAAGGAGGGAAGACAGAGAAGAGTTTTCTCATGGTTTGTTGCTTTGAATTGTTTAACAATATTGGACTTTAAAGTCTAACATTTAAGACCATTTAGGATCTCGTCGAGGTGGCAATGGGGAGCATAGAGGTGGAGCATACGGGGATGATCGCAACTATAGACGAAGACACGGTGACTCTAACCACTGGAAGCACGAAAACGATGAACCTGAGTGGATGTCGGCAACTGTAGATCAAGTAAAGTCTCAACCCTACTCCTTTTTCGATTTACTGCAGTTATAGGACTATTTTTCAGAACGAGCTTATGGAGCTTAGAGGATTCGAAGACTCCCCTGAAAAGGAGGACCAAGATCCCCTCCAAAAATTTAAAATGGAAATGAAAGAAAAAGAACTCAAACTAAGAAGGAGTAAGTAATGAAACAAGTAAAGACTAAAGGGAAATCTTTCTACTAATATTTATTTCAGTCAAACAAGAAGAACTAGACGAAGCGGCCAAGCGAATGCCTCCCAAGCAGGAACCAGATATTTTATCGAAAGCGGGCCAAGAATTTGACATTGATGACATTTTGAAAATTGCTGTCATACCTGGTAGCAAAGTAGAGAAAAATCGAAATCTATCAGAAAATTCACGTTTTCATTCTTAGGGTTTACAAGTATGCTCAACGACGAAATGAATGATTTGGACAATGGTCAGCCCGAGGCGACAGGCAGCCGCTTTTCCCAGTTCTTCCGTCCTTCAAATCAACACGTTAGCGAGTCGAGCAAAGTGGTATGCATTTTTCGAGTAAAATTTCTTGTGACAAGAGTCAAAGACTTTTAGAGGTATTCTTTTCCAAGGCTGCTCCTTCTGTACGTATCCCCAGTCCGGGCGATCCATCTGCATATTTTGCTCCCATTTCTCCAGCTGCGAAAACAAATAGCGAACCTCAAAGCTCTAATTCAATTTTGAGCATGCTGATGATGAATTCGCAAGGTCTGTATTTTCTCACCATTTCTCAAAACTTGAAAAGTATCTGAATTTTTATCTTGTAGTGGATAGCACATCTGACAATCAAGGACCCACTGGTGGCTCTGCTCTTACATTATCTGAGTTACGTGATAAAACAGCTCATAGTGTTGGTAACGTTGAGGCTGACATCAAGCAGATGGCCGGAATTCAAGATGTTCATCAACGTCTTCCATTTGGATACAACCTGCACAGTCAACAAGTCCCTCAAAATGAGATGACTGCCTTTGAGAAATTTGTGAGTCTTATTTTTATAGCTGACAAAGCCTGATTTCTATTTCGGCCAAAGAAATTTCACTAACAACTCTGATCTCCAGGCTGCTCTCGTTGGAGGAAAAACAGAACCTCAGCCTCAAGTTCTGCAAAAAACAAATCTTGTAAGCAAAATAATTGTTTGAAATATCTTAAATTCTTCTCCATTCCTATGACTATACGAAATAGGTGCAAAGTATTGATGTCGGAAGGCGAAGTCTTATTAAACCTTCACCTATTCCAGCAAATGCCCCTACAGAGCAGGAAATTCTCGCTGGCATGATTGGCCCCAAGCATGCAGCATCTTCTGTAAGTGGTAACCTGCGACAGTTGCATCAGTTGGGCTTGCACCAATTATCAATGCCTGATTTATTATCAGTCATACATAACGCTCCTTTTAATCCCGAGGTGCTTAAAAGGCCTGAAGCTCATGCTCTCCAGGTAGTCTTCTTTTTCTTCAAAGATTAAATTTCCGTTTTGCTGCAATATATAGTAAATCAACTATTAGATAATATAATATTATCTAAAATAGGCAGCTTTAAGTGCTAACCATGTTAAACTGGAAGTTTTGGTCGAACACCTTGCAACTGGCAACATGCCTCAGCTACAAAGAGAAGTATTGCTTAATGTTTTAAAGTTTGCTCAAATACAAGGTCAATTGGGACCAGTTCCTTCACACACAGTAAGTTATATGAATAAAAAAAGTTCTCATTAAAGAAGAAAAAAAAAGTATTTTTTTAAAAAGGCCCGCGTGCAAAATCCTCGGCACGTTGTCCCGCCCCAGAATATTCAAGACAATCATGCCTTCCTTCACCTGCATCAACAATTTGGGCTTTCAAATACAACGAGGCTCCCATCTCACAATCAACCACCACCGCCTACTCTTGTAAGAAATTTTAGTACATCAACAGAACCTTTTCTTCTTATCAAATCTTTTTGCAGGACCTCAATGCCCACAGCAATCACTTTTTGCAGAATGTATTGATGAAGAAGAAGCGTGAGGAGGTTTATAAATTTTAAATAGACTTCGTATTTTCGCTTGTTGCTTGCTCCGAAACGTTGGTGACAATTTTTCTTTTTTTAGGATAATATTCGAAATCGTCAGGAGATTTCCCAGGTCGAAAACTGCATTTCGAGTTCCAAGGTTCGAAGCACTGATTCCCCTTTGGTAATATACTATTGTTTTTCTTTTTCAATTTAAGTTTCCCTGTTTCTATATGTCTAAAATCTTTCAGACCTTTACACCAACTGCTGTGATGAAAAAAATAGTAGCTGAAAGAAGAGATTCTGACCCAGCTATGGTGAAGAATGCAGGATCAGAAACTAAAGTAGCTAAGGTATTTCAAGTTTTTTAAAAGGGAAATCTCAAGACTTTATTTTTTCTTCCTTCTAGAATAGCGGAAAAGAAACGCCAGATTGTGGTTTGCATTCTTTCATTCGCTCTAGTCCATACACTCATCCTGAAACTGCCTCTTTGATGCACCAGTCACAACTTGGAAGTGACTTTTTTCATATGCAAAATCAAATACATGCTTTTCAACAACAACAACTTCGTTTGCAATCAAAACTTGTAAATAGCATCTTTGAATCTGTTCATAGGTTGTATTTTATGTGTTTTTTTTGTATTCAAGGCCTTTCCACGTGCCGCTTTTGCAAATGTGGCAGATCACCAACGGGGCCATCCTTTACAACAGCCAAGGTTTTATCACCCAGTTGGACCATCTCATCAAATAAGAGCAGATCAACAATCGCCCATAATACCGTCACAGCTCTCTTCTCAAGTGCAGCATCCTGCCGGCGGTCTTCTTCAGTTTCTTCCTGAAGTCCTAGCCCAAGCAGGGAGCGTGGGTCAACTTCCACCTCTTCCCACTCAAAAAGTTTTAACTTTGGAGGAGCTGGAACGCCAGAGCTCGGCGGTGACGATACAATAAGCAAATAAACTAGTTCAAAACAGTAGGGTTATCAAGGGCCTCCAGATCCCATCATCTTTGAATATTTTCCATATCTACCTCCATCAGTCAACGACCAAAAATTCCATCACGATTCCTAAAGTCTGAAGAATTGCAATGAAATTTGAATATCTTATAAGATTACTTTGAATCGCCAAATTAGGGATTCGAGTTCTGTTGCCTTTCAATTCTTCTCTTTATGCCCCTCGAGGGCGTGCAACAATAGCAAAACCCAGTAAACACATTTTATACAATACTTCACCTGGGGTTCAGGTCAGAGGTGCTTGAACTAACACTTAATACTTCTTTAAAATACTCTCGCATTCTTTGAGGAATGCTTCAAATGTCAGAATTATTTTTGTTAATATTTTTCGTATGAAATACGTTGCATTTACATGTTGGAATCGTTTGAATGCGCGCTTTTATGTTAAAAGTATGAGCCAGATCTGGAATAAAGAACGTTTTATGGAAATTTACAACTTATCTCCAGAGGAGGGTAAGAAAGCGTGGCGAGACCCCAAAAAGGACCAAGCTGGGAACTTTCGTGGCATTGAGGCAAATTTATTGGTCTATTACTCTGGTAGACGAACACAAAATTTCAGCCAAGGGCTGATTTTAAAGCCTTTTACTGGCAGTTCTCGGGGTCCCAACTCAGGTCAACTTTAGGGGCAAGGTGTCGACTTGTCGTTCGTTTTCAGCAAAGTCCCAATCCCTTGTGGGTAAAGCCCTAGATGAAATCGAAAAAACAGTGGGGTCAACGAGGTAAGACGAAAATATTCAAGTCAAATAAAAATCTTGACTGAACTTGTTCGTGAATTAATCTTTTCTAGAATTCGCGAACCTTTCTGAACTCTTATGTAAGTGATACTTTCGAATTGAGTTGGGCTAGGGTTAAGCTTTCGGACGCTTTCCATTTTTGGATGGGGACTGAACGGGCGCCGGGCGGTGACCTCAACCCACAAGGACCCTTACGAGACCATTTACTATGTGGTCAAAGGATATACCTTTATTAATTCCACCGACAGACCTCGCTTGGTGCAGGCAAGCAAAGGACTGTCTTGAGATGCAAGATTTATCTGATATGCATGAAATCCCATGGATCTAGTCATAGATCCTTTGAATCCTAGTAGCTCTTTCAAATAAAAGTTGAGCGACTTTGTTTACAGACTTGGAATAATTTCCAGACGTTGAGCAAGAAGGAGATGCTTCCAAGTTCTGGTAAGATATGGACCATTATGACATCAAATGGAACTATTTCCAACTTTGATCGAACCTGGTCACGGCTATTGACTCAAATAAGAATGACAAACCTGAGCAAATGTAGAACTTTTCTGGTTCGAAATAAGCCAAATCTAAGCCTCTGGAATAGGAGTCTTTGGACACGTGACGCTCAAGTTTCAAGTGAAAGAGACCAACTGAAAAGCTTTGCCATTCCCACTACACAAAGCCTCATCTCCATAGTGTACTTAGATAGAACTAAAAGTGTGTCGAATACATTTATTCCTTCAGAGAGAGAATGTCAAAGCATGACTAGTTCTAAATAGAGCTGAGTAAAGGACTTGGTTATAAAATATCTTTGCAACATTAAAGAACTACCGACGAGGTCACATTTTATTGTGAAACTGGTTGTACTCCGAGCTCACGAAGTACTTCAAATTGGCAAGCTTGTTGGCCGACAAACGATCGTCACTTTTAGGACCCTCCTTGCCATTCGACTTCCTGACAGAACTTGGAGACGGCTTGCAGAGTCTCCTCTTGACGCACAATCCAATTCTGACGATCACAAGTGCCACGATAATCGTTAGCTGATGAGAAAAATGTAAGACATTTAAATCCTCTGGAAACTTTTTCTCCTAACTGTAACCTACCAGGGCAGCTAATAATCCCAAGATGGCAATGTCCATGTGGTTCAGCTCGATGCGTCCGTGGTTCTTCCAGTTGGCCATGGACTTGTCGTTCATGTGAAATAATCCACCGATAAAGCTATCATTCTCTTTCACAATGGAGATTGCCATTTTGTTGTTGGATCTTGGATGCGATCTTCAAATCGGGTTACAGCAAAAACGAGAACTTTACAGAGTAACCAACAAACACCGTATGAATCATGAATGTAATGGCGCGGCGGACCCAGAGCTTGCACCCTGGCGCTAAAGAAATTTGCAGAGAAAGCTAGAAAGCGTTAAAATAAGCTGCAAAGCACTGATTTTGGACTATTATTTTATGATGGATTTCATTGTTTTATTTTGTTTTTTAATGTAAACTGTTGTTTTTTAATAGAATTTATTGTTTTTTGATGATTTTTAAAATTTTGGGAAAATAGCCAGATTTCCAGCCGAAACATTCGGCTCTTCGAAACCCTTGTAAATCCGCCACGAGTTCTTCAAAAATACCAAATCTGGCAACTATGGAAATTCGAGGCGGTGCCGCGGTGATTCCATAGAGATTGGATACATAGAGTACGCCTCCCTGCCCACGCTGCAGAGAAAATTTGTAGTAATAAATGGTTTACCAACAGCTGAATCTGTAAGGCCTAGCTGGGTCAGCTGTTGGTAAATCACCTCTATGATTTTTGGTAGCTTGCTTGGTCTATATATTCGATGTCTATGGGTGATTTGATTCCGGAATCCAGATCAACTCGAAACGAACTCAGCGAGTAGTCGAGTACTCAAGGAAAACTTGGTAAATTGGATCACACTGATAAAAAAAACATCAAAAAATGAGGATCTTAATTGGTCTCAAGTTTTTAGAAACTTTTTGAGTACGAAGAGACTTTTCGATTTAAAAATTGAAGTGTTCAAATGAATATCTAATCTATCTATATATATAAAAGTGACTGTTTGTACCTATGTCCCCTTTTCATGCCCGAACCGCCGGACCAATCTCCACCAAATTTTGTCCAGACCTCCCCACCAACTCAGGGAAGGTTCTTATTACAAGCATGACCCTGCAAACCTGATTCCTGGACCCCGGGGTACTCCAAAACCCAAATGGGTCACCAGAGAGAAAACTTTGTGTAACGTAAAATGTCCAGATGGGTGACGTAAGCTCATCAAATTTTTCCTGGGCAGCGCCGGGGCCCGGTTGGCAAGTTAGACAATAAAAGACAAAAAATGATGTACAGGATTCTTGGAAAGTCTCATTTTGTTACTGCTGTTAATCGGTCCTTCATAATAGATTTGATTTGAAATGAATTGAAGCTAAAGTAATTTTCAAAAGAACAATATTTTATGAGCTTTTTCATTATGCTTTGTAAACTAGCCAGAATAATGTAATTCAGGACTTGAATAAATTTATCCTCATATTCCTA
>Ga0194133_10005523_pt1 | contig 16072 bp, 16 predicted proteins | sample TA2KigOf40mmetaG_FD_155448 | JGI IMG/M metagenome (GOLD analysis project Ga0194133, IMG submission 155448) | Freshwater microbial communities from Lake Tanganyika, Tanzania - TA2015055 Kigoma Offshore 40m | ecosystem: Environmental > Aquatic > Freshwater > Lake | place: Tanzania: Lake...
TAAAAATAAGATTTTTAGAAGATCTATCTATGCAACTAAAAATATCAGAAAAGGAGAAAAATTTACTCAAGATAATATAAAAGTTATTAGACCAGGTCATGGTCTAGAGCCAATATATTATGAAAAGCTAATTAACAAAAAATCGCCAATATCTATACTTAAAGAAACATCATTAAAAAAAAATATCTTATTAAAACTTAAAATTACATAATGAAAACCATCCCCTACGGCAGACAGTTTGTTGATATCAATGATATCAGAGAAGTTTCAAAAGCTTTAAAACAAGATTTTATAACCACAGGTAACTATATTGAAAAATTTGAGTTAGCAATTAAAAGGAAATTCAAGGTTAATTACTCCATTCTATGTAATTCAGGAACTTCAGCCCTACATCTAGTTTTTTTATCTATAAACTTAAAAAAAAATGATGTTGTAATAATGCCAGCTGTAAACTTTATAGCCTCTTATAATCAATGTAAAATTTTAGGAGCAAAAATTTTTTTAGCGGATGTTGATAGTGCAACTGGTCAAATGACTCCAAAAGACGTTTTGGAATGTATAAATAAAAATAAAATTAAAAAGGTTAAACTGTTAATTACAATGTATCTAGGAGGCTACCCTGATAATGTAGTTGAGTTTTTTAATTTAAAAAAAAAACTTAATTGTTTTTTAATTGAAGATGCGTGTCATGCATTTGGTGCAAAATATAGATTTAAAAACAAATTGTTAAGTATTGGATCTTGCATACATTCTGATGCATGCATTTTTTCTTTTCATCCAGTTAAAACTATTACAACTGCAGAAGGTGGAGTTATAACTACTAAAAGTAAGAGAATATATAACTTATGTAAAAACTTTAGATCCCATGGAATTATAAGAGGAAAGTTTCATTGGGATTATGATATATCAAATTTTGGTTTTAATTACAGAATAAGCGATATTAATTGTGCTTTAGGTCTGTCTCAGTTTAGAAAAATAGAACAATTTATAAAAAAAAGAAAGTCAATTTACTACAAATATTACAATGCCTTTAAATACATTAACTTCTTTAGATTAAGAACTTTTTTAAATAATGTCAGTCCAAGCTTTCATTTAATTTTATTGCAATTTAATTTTCCAATTTCAATTAAACAAAAAAATGAAATTTTACGTAAATTAAAAAAAAAAAAAATTATAGCACAATACCATTATATTCCCATATATAGATTTAGAATTTATTCAAATAAGAAAGAACAACTCAAAGAGTCTGAAAATTATTTTAGATCTACGATTAGCCTACCTATTTATTACAATTTAAGTGTTGCGGAACAAGAAAAAGTAATAAAAACATTAACGAAAATATCAAAAGAATTATTTAAAAAATTCTATGAAAAAAAATATTCTTAATAATAAAAATGTTTTGATTACAGGGGGTACTGGTTCATTTGGTCAAAAATTTGCAGAAGTAATACTTAATAAATACAACCCCAGAAAAGTTATTATTTTTAGTAGAGATGAGTTCAAACAACATGAAATGCAATTAAAGTTCCAAAAGTTTGTTAAAAAAATAAGGTTTTTTTTGGGAGACGTAAGAGATTTGCAAAGATTAACTTTAGCCTTAGAAGATGTTAATATAGTTGTTCACGCAGCTGCTCTTAAACAAGTTCCTGCATCTGAATATAATCCATTTGAATTTATTAAAACTAACGTACTGGGTACCCAAAATGTTATTGATGCATCGCATAAAACAAATGTAAGTAAGGTTATATCTTTAAGTACAGATAAGGCATCATCACCGGTTAACTTGTATGGAGCAACAAAATTAACTGCTGACAAAATAGTAATATCTGCAAACAACTTTTCTAATAAAAAATATTCAGTAGTAAGATATGGAAATGTAGTAGGGTCTCGCGGATCAATTATTCCAAAAATTTTAAGTCAAATTAATGATAAGTTTATTACTATTACAGATGAAAGAATGACCCGTTTTTCTATAACTCTTGATCAAGGTGTAAGCTTTGTAATTAGTTGTTTAAATAAAATGTTGGGCGGAGAGATATTTATTCCTAAAATCCCTTCTTACCGTATCACTGATATTTTGAAAGCTTTCTCTCTAAGTAAAAAAATAAAAATTACAGGGATTAGGCCAGGTGAAAAGTTGCATGAAGAAATGATATCAAGTACAGAGTCTTTAAATACTATAGAGTTTAAGAATTATTTTGTAATTTTATCAGATGTAATACATAAAAAAAAAATCATTAATAGTTTTGAAGATTACAAAGGAAAAGAATTTAAACCATATACAACTTATAACAGTTTAGAAAATACTTACTTAACTATAAAACAAATCAAAGAAATGTCTGCTAAATTGTAATAATGGATATTGCAATTATTCCTGCAAGAGCTGGAAGTAAAAGAATTAAAAATAAAAATATAAAGTTATTTTGTGGTAAGCCTATTATTTATTGGACAATTCAAAAAATTAAAAAAAGTAATTTATTTGATAAAATTATTGTTACATCAGATAGCAATAAAATTTTAAAAATATCAAAAAAATTTGGAGCAGATATTTTGATCAAAAGAAATAAAAAACTTTCTAATGATATTACTCCAACCCTTCCTGTTGTAAATCATTCAATATTAAATCTAAGCAATTTATTAATAGAAAACGTATGTTGCATTTATCCTTGTAATCCATTTTTAAATATTTTGGATATCAGAAAAGCTTTATTATTGCTTAAAAAAAGCAAAAATAAATTTGTAGTTCCAATAACTCCATATCCCCATCCAATCCAGAGAGCTCTAAAAATAGATATTAAATCTAATATTAGTCCATATGCTGATGTAAATTTATCCGAAAGGACGCAAGATTTAGAGGGTTTATATCATGATGCTGGACAATTTTATTTTGGACATAAAAATCTTTGGTTAGGTAAAAAAAATATATTGAAAAATTCAATAGGAATTAGGATTCCTTCGTGGAGAGTAGTCGACATAGACAATATTGATGACTGGAAAAGAGCTGAAAGAATTTTTTTAACTTTTCGTAAATTTTTTTTATAATTAGGCAGTTAGGAATAGTAACCCATGATGCTGTAGCTGCAGAAATTTTATGTGCATTGGTAAAAAAAAAGTTCTTATCAAATTTACAAGGTCCTGAAAAAAAATATTTAAAAAATTTTGTTTAATTTAATAATATCAATTTACAAAAATTAGTAATAAAATGTAATAAAATAATTTGTGGTACAAGTTTTAATTCAGAATTAGAAAAAAAATTATGGGTAAAAAATTTGGAAAAAAAATAAATTTTTCTTGTGGAACCAGTAGAAATATAATTCAAAAATCTAAAAATATTATAACTAGCTATTTTTCAATAACTGTATACGAGGCACTTTTTCTTAATAAACCGACTATTATAAAAATAGATGCTTATTAATTAAACCAGGGTTGGTTATCATTTATTAGTCTTTGTAAATTTTTTTCTGATAAAGAAGATATATGAAAAAGATTTTCACCATAAATTTTACCTCCTATTCTTAATATTAATATCTTTGATTTTCTTACAAATTTGTGTTTCACGTTTGGTTTTAAATAAATTGAGTCTCCAGGAGAGAATTTTTGTTTAATTTTTTCTGTTTCAAAAACACAATCTGTTTCACCAATATTATATAAGTATTGATGCGCTGGAATCTCAAGAAAAGTATCGTGATCTTCTTCATGGATTACACTTAATTCTAATGCCTTTGAACAAGGTAGTTGATTTACATTTGTTAGCTCTACGAATTTATATATATAATTTTCTTTCGAGGGATAGTTCCACTTTAAACTTTTTTCATACCTTACAATCTTAACTGAAGTAAATTTTTTATTTGGAATTAGATCTTTTAAGTTTATATTAAGTGCTAAAGCTATTTTTTCTATATCTTCTAAATATGGTGTTGAATTTTTATTATAAATTTTCTTTAGATTTATGTTGTTAATTTTTTCAAAATTTTCTTCAGTTAAAGAAGACAGATTTAAATAGTATTGTAGATTTTTTTTAAATCCATCGATTTCATTATTACAAATACTTAAATATTTTTTAGCTAATTCATTCCCTATAACAGATAGTTCATTCAATACTTCATTGTCTATCTTGTCAGTGTAGGTAAGAGCCAAAATTAAACCTAATTTATTTTCTTTATTTTTTCTTGTTGTAAAACTATGGGGTGTATAAGGCGAAATATACATAGAGTCGCCAGTATTCATTTCCTCTAATTTTTTTTTACCATTTTCATCAATATAATAAAAATTAACCGGGCCAATAAAGTATGTGAATTGATGCAAGAAATGACCGTTATTAAATACAACATTCGGATTTTCGGGATTGCTATCATTTACTATTACTAATTCTTCTATCCATTCTGGTCTAAAAGGAGAAATTTTGCTCATCACAGTATCTTTATATTTATAATAAGGTTTATTTTTTCTTTGCATAATTCTTATTGTTTTGTCCGAATCTTTTTTAGTAAAAATTTTATAATTATTTGTCGTATCGTCCTCGATTCCAAAAAAGTCATTAAGATTTATAGGCCAAATTTTAGTGGCTTTTTTTAGTAGTCTAAAATCGGGATCTGCTTGTCCATTTAATATTTTATTTATTTCCTCACTAGATATATTGAGTTCTAAAGCAGCATCCTCTGGACGTCTTTTTAAATCATTAAGTATTTTTCTAAATTTTAGTGAAAATAATTCGTTCATAAATCATTATTCATTGATTATTAAATTATTAAATATATTTATATGAAAGACTATGAATAATAAAAAATTCTTTCAATTTCCTAGACCTTACGTGTTTGCACCTATGGCAATAGATTTTTTTCATCACGGACATATTAACATTCTAATTAAAGCAAAGAAATATGGCAATGTTATAGTCGGACTAATGACTGACAATGGAATAAGATCTTACAAAGGAAAAAAACCACTGATTTCTTTTAAAAATAGATTAAAAATTTTGAATCATATTGATTTAATAAGTCATGTGTTGCCTTTGCCAGGACTAAAATATGTTAATTTTGCTAAAAAATTTAAATTTGATTTTTTTGTACATGGTAGTGATTGGAAAACAAATGCACAGTCCGATCAAAGAAAAAAATTAAAAAAAATTATGAAAAGCTGGGGTGGTAAAGTTATTGATATTCCTTATACCCCAAAGATTTCCTCTTCAAAAATAAAAAATTACTAAAATAAGTTTTTCTCGCATTATGAAAAAAATTGTATATGTACCTTTAGCGGCTGACATTATACATGAAGGTCATTTAAATATATTAAGAATTGCCTCAGGCTATGGAAGAGTAATTGTAGGATTATTAACGGATGAGGCCATTATTCAATATAAAAATTTACCATTTTTTGATTATAATCAAAGATTTAAAATAGTCTCTAATTTAAAATTAGTAGACAAAGTTGTTCCCCAAGATAGCTGGAACTATAAGTTAATATTAAACTCCATTAAGCCAGATTTTTTTGTTCATGGTGATGATTGGAAGACAGGCGTTCAGGCAAAAATTAGATTAGAAGTTATTAAAGAACTAAAAAAATGGAATGGTAAATTAATAGAACCTAAATATTTTAAAAATTTCTCAAAAATTACTCAAAAAAATAAAATTTTAAATTTAGGAATAACTCCTGACCAACGAAAATTGCAATTAAAAAGATTATTGAAAGTTAAAAAAATTATAAGGATCATCGAATCTCATAGTGCATTATCATCATTAATTATTGAAAATATTAATATAAATAAAAATGGAAAAGTATTACAATTTGATGGTATTTGGTCATCAAGTCTTACAGATTCTGCTCTTAAAGGGAAACCAGATAATCAATCAGTTGATTATTCTCAAAGACTTAATTCTTTAAATGAAACAATAGATACTTCTCTTAAGCCAATAATTTTTGATGGAGATAATGGAGGTCGAATTGAACATTTAGGTTATCTTGTCAAAAATTTAGAAAAAATTGGGGTATCAGCTTTGGTATTGGAAGATAAAAAAGGACTGAAGATTAATTCCCTTTTTCAAGATCAATCAAAATCCTCTCAAGACAATGTTAGGGAATTTTCTAAAAAGATTAAAACTGCTGTCAATTCAAGAATATCAAAAGATTTTATGATTATTGCTAGAATTGAGAGTTTAATTTTGGGAAAATCTATAAAACATGCGTTAAATAGAGCTGAGAAATATTCAATAGCTGGAGCAGATGCTATTTTAATTCATAGCAAAAAAAAAATACCAAATGAAATATTTAAATTTGCTAAATTATTTAAAAAAAGCAAATTTTACAGACCGATGATAGCCATACCCTCCACATATTCTAGGACCTATGAAAAAGAATTAATTAAATATGATTTTAAAATTATAATTTATGCTAATCATTTGTTAAGAGCGTCATATAAAGCAATGCATCAAGCAGCAAAAGAGATATTAATTAATCAAAGAGCCTTTGAAATTGAAAAGAATATAACACCAATTAATGAAATAATTTCTTTAATCAAATCATGATTGATGCACAAAATTTGTTCCTATTATTAAAAAAAAATAAAATCAATTTTTTTACTGGTGTTCCAGATAGTGTACTAAAGAATTTTATTTATATTTTAAATTCAAATAAAAAAAAAACACAACACATAATAACAGCCAACGAAGGTAGTGCAGTTGCTCTAGCAGTCGGTAATTATCTGGTAACAAAAAAACCATCATTAGTTTATATGCAAAACTCCGGACTAGGAAATGCTATAAATCCTCTAATTTCTATTTGTCATTCTAAAGTATATTCAATACCTCTAATATTGATGATTGGATGGAGAGGAAGTCCAAATGAAAATGATGAGCCTCAACATCAATTAAAAGGAAAAATCACTCCATCAATTTTAAAATTGTTGAATATAAAATTTTCAGTTTTGAGTAACTTTGGAGATTTGAAAAAAATTGAAAATTTAATTAATTACTCTAAATATAAAAAAAGACCAGTGGCTTTCCTTATTAAAAATAACACTTTGTCTTTGGATGGTAATTTTGAAAAAGATAATAAGATAAAAAATTATTTAATAAGAGAAGTAGTGATAAATGGGCTGCTAAATGCGATTAAAAAGAATACAAGAGTAATATCGACAACAGGGTATACCTCTAGAGAGTTGTTTCAAATTAGAAAAAATAAAAAATATAAAAATGGAAAAGATTTTTATATGGTAGGTGGCATGGGCCATGCATCCATGACATCTCTTGGTTATTCTTTAAGTTCTAAAAATCAGGTTATATGTTTAGATGGCGACGGTTCTTTGATAATGCATATGGGTTCATTAATTTCAACAGGGTTAAAGTCTAAATCTAACTTTAAACACATTTTATTAAATAACGGATCACACGAATCTGTTGGGGACCAGAAAATTGATACATATAAAATTAATTTTAAAAATATTTCTAAAAGTTTCGGTTATAAAAATTATTATCTAGCAAAAAATAATTCATCATTTAATAAAAATTTAAAATATTTCTTAAAATCTGAGGGACCAAGTTTCTTTGAAGTTTATATCAGATCAAAATCTATAAAAAATCTTTCTAGACCTAAAAATCTAATAAAAATAAAAGAAAATTTTATTAAATAGTCAACAGAGCCAGACATGAAGTATGTTTTAGAGAATAAATTAAATTCCTTTCTAGAAAAGAAAAAAATTAAAAATATTTTAATAATTACTGGCCAAAAATCATTTAATTTTTCAGGATTTAAAAAATTAGCAATTTACAAGAATTTTAAATCTATAATGACAATTTTGTTTAAAAAAAGTGAAATTCCTCAGATTTGTGAATTAGAATATTTAATAAAGAAAATAAATATTATTAATCCCGATTTAATTATAGCTTTAGGAGGTGGATGTGTAATTGATTATGCAAAGTTAGCAAATGGATTACATAATATTAAAAATTTAAAAAAAAAAATTAAAAACGCTACTTTAAGAATACAATCAAAAAAGACAAAAATTTTAGCTATTCCAACCACAGCTGGATCTGGTGCTGAGGTGACTAAATTTTCAGTTATTTATATTGATAAAATAAAGTATTCAGTGGAGAATAATTTACTCAAGCCAGATTTTTTTTCCTTAATTCCAAAATTAGTCATTAACGCTCCAAAGATTGTTAGAGCTTCATCAGGTTTTGATGCAATCGCGCAGGCTGCAGAATCAATTTTTTCTAAAAGGGCAAACATGTATAGCTTAAAATATTCATCAAAATCTTTGCAACTATCAATTAGAAGTTTTTTAAGATTTGTGAATAGTCCCAATCTTAATAATGGATTTCAGATGTTGAAGGCAGCAAATTTTTCTGGCAAAGCAATTAATATTGCAAGAACAAATGCACCTCATGCACTCTCATATTTCTTTACAAGCAAATTTAAAATTTCACATGGTATTGCTGTTTCAATATTCTTTATTGAAATAATCAATCTTTATTATTCAAATGCTAAAAAAAAAAATAATATAAATTTAATTAAAAAATTTAATTTATTTTTTAAACTAACCAAACAACCTCACATAAACAGTTTTAATAATTTATTTCATAAATTTCTTCTTGAAAGTGGAATAAAAAAACATTTAGAAAAATCATTAAAAAAAATTAAATATTGGAGCAATTCTAATTTTTATTATAATTCAAAAAGGCTTGATAATTCTCCAATTGAAATATTAAAAGAGGATATTAATCTTCTTTACCTAAATAAATTTAAATCTTAAATTATTAATCTTTTTTATTAATTCTTTAGATAAAGAATTTTTATTTTTTTTAAAATTATTTTTTAAAATAATATGTGGTTTTTTTGGGTATTCTGGCTTAATGTCTCTTCCCCAGACGTTATTAATTTTATTTTTGTAAAAAATTCTTTGCCTTCTTTGTTCTGTTTTTTTATAATTTGCATCAATTAATATTTCAATATAGTTTTTTAATTGTTTTCTATTATTTTTATGTAGTTTATGAAAAAGTCCTACAACAGAAAATAATACATTTATTTTATTTGCTGTAATTTGCCTCAAAAGTTTAGTGTATTGCCCTCCTATTTTCATACGGTAATTTTTGTCATATTTATTTAATTGAAAAATTTTTCTTAAATTATCACCACTTAATATCATAGTCGGTCCAAAATTCTTTTTTACAAATGGATAAATTTTTTTACTTATTGTTGATTTTCCGGATCCTGAAATGCCAGTAATCCAAAAAACTATTCCATATTTTTTGTATATTTTCATTTTTAATATAAATATTTTAATTCTTAATTATAAATTTTTAAAACTTATTTCTGTATTATTTAATATAGCAAAATTTTTTAGTAGTGAAGAAATAGTCGCTGAAAGCATCTAAGCGAGAAACTTGACCCAAAACAAGTTCTTATCATAATAAATCTATTTTTTAAAAAAAGTTTATGTCAAAATTATTCATTTTTTAACTTTAAAATTTTATAATAATTTTATAAATTTAAAATCATAATTAAAAAGTCAAATTAATAAAAAAACTTATTATCAATCTGAAAATTGCAATTGAAAAAAAAATTTTTATTTTTCGTCGATAATAAGTTTTCGAAAAAAATTAAATATTTTACTCTTGACCCAAAAATTGAACTTTATTTAAAAGAACATAAATATAAATATAGTGAAAGTTTTTCTGATTTTTATAGAAAAAAAGTTGAAGCTAAATTTGATATTAAAAACGTACTTATTAATCAAAAGATAAACAGATATACAAAAGAAATAAGAAATAACATAGTAAGTTATCAAAAAAATTTGGGACAGACTAAAAGACTTAAAAATTTTAATTTTTATTGTCTTTTTTCTGTTTGGTTATACAGAAATATTCAAATAATTATATTTTTAACTGACTTATTATTGTTTTTAAAAAAAAAAAAAATAAGTTTTCAATTAGATAAAAATCATTTTTTTATTTTTCAAGATTCATATAATCAAATTATCAGTTTATATAAAAGAAATTATTTATTTTTTATTTTAAAGTTTTTTAATTCTAATAATAATATTAGATTATCCAATCCTAAATTAATATTCTCGAAAAAAAACTCTTTTTTTGTAAAGTTATTATTTTATTTAAAAAGTTTTTTTAAAAAAAAAACTATTTTATTATCTTTAGATGGTCTAAACCTAAAAAAAAAAATTGCATATTTTTTTTTAAGTTTTTTTAATAAGATAATAATAAATTTATTTAGTTATTATTATATTGATCCATCAAAATATGTCGATTTAAAATTTAGGAAAAAAATTAAAATTAAAGAGAAGGACTTATATGATAAAAATTTTAATAAGATATTACCCTATATAATTCCACTTAACTTTTTAGAGAATTTTAAAAATATTTTTGAAAACTTAACTTATCAAAAAAAATATTTTTGTAAAATATTTTCCTCTACATCTTTTTATTTTAATGATTATTATAACTTTCTACTTTCTTTTGGAAAAATAAAATGTTTTGAATTACAACATGGATCGAGTTATTGTTTATTAAAAAAAAAAAGATTAATTGAAAACATAACGAAAAAGAAAAGAGTTAAATTTATAGGTTATACCGATAAAAAAATAAATATTTTAGGATTGAAATTTTATCAACTCAAAAAAGATAAAATTATTAATAATAAAATAATATCTTTATTCACTTTTCCAAAAGACGTAAGACCATTTGGAAATGTTTATGTTTCTCCGACTATTGATATTATTAATAATGAAACATTACAAAATGATTTTATTTTTTATAATACATTAGAAAGTAACTTAAAAAAAAATTTTGTTATTAGATTTTTAAATAAAGAAAGCACTTATTATTTTAGCAAATGGGAAAATTTATTATTGAATAATCAGATTAATTGTACCCTAGGTGGAAATAAAAGATTAATTTATCTATCAAAAGTTCTTGTAACTCATACTTTTAGCACCGCCATGTATGAAGCATTATATATTGGCATACCTATTGTAGGATATATTAAATTTAATCGCTCTAATTTAAAGAAAGAATTATTAAATATTATTGATAGCTTAAAAGAAGCTAATGTTTTTTTTGATAATCCAGAAAGTGCTGCTAAATTTCTTAATAAAAGCTATTCGAATTTATTAGATTGGTGGTTTAATTATAAGGTGGCTAAAAATATAAAAAATCTTAAAAATTACTTATTTAATGAAAAAAAATATTCTGATTTATCTTTTATAAAAGCACTAAAGAGCTATTAAGTAAATTAAAAAAATTAATTTTATTAAATATTATTTTTTTTTAAATTACTAAAGAAAACTTTAATATACGTGTCGTTATTAGCCTTTGGATTTGGAACAAGCAGATCTTAAAAAATAATGTTTGAAACAAAATATTTAATTCTAAACATTATTTATTCCTGGAAAAAAGCTCCAAGAATTATTAATGAAGAAATGTTAAGTCTTATGAAAAAGGGATCAATTATTTGTGATCTAGCAGTTGAGCAAGGTGGAAACTGCATTTATTCAGAAAGTGGAAAAGTTGTAGAAAAATTTGGAATTAAAATTTTAGGATATTATGTAGGCTTTCTAGTAACACAGCGGATGTTGAGTATGTATAAAAAAAGAATAAAAAATGATTTTATTTAATAATTTGCCGGCAGTTATTCTTGCTGGTGGTTATGGATCTAGATTGGATAATCTAACAAAGGCTTTGCCTAAGCCAATAGTATAAATTGGAATAGATCCAATAATTTTTCACATTTTAAAAATTTTCATTAAACAAAAACTACAATAATTTAGTCAACTGGTGGAATCGTGTATATAATTTTAGCATTATAATAAAGCTCAAAAACTTTTTATATGGAGAAGAAAATAACTTTTGTAAAAAAATAGTTTTTGAATTAAAAAAATAGAAATCTTCTTAAATATACGAAAGAAGTTTTTTAACTCAAAGAATTCAAATTTTCTAATAATATTTAGTATGAAAAAAAAAAATTTGGTTACAATATTAATAAATTCTTACAATGGAGAAAAAACTATTTATGAAACAATAAAATCAGCTTTAGCACAGACATATAAAAAATATGAAGTTTTAATAATTGATGATGCATCAAATGACAATACTATAAATATAATTAAAAAGTTTAAAAATAAAAAAATAAGATTTTATAGAAATAAAAGAAATATTGGCCTTGGAAAAAGCAGAGTATTTGCTCAATCAAAAATACGAGGTCAGTATGTTTGTATTTTAGATCAAGACGATACTTGGAATAAAAATAAAATTAAAATGCAATTAAAATTATTTTTAAAGAACCAAAAAATTGCATTAGTTGCTAGTGGATATAGGCTTATTGACGAAAATAATAAGATTATGTCTATGGAAAATAAATATTATGATTTAAACAACTTTATAGATTATTTATCATTTAAAAATATTTTTTCACACTCAACAATAATGTATAAAGTACAATATGCTAAGTCTGTTGGTTGGTATTCTAATAAATTAGTCTATGCTCAAGATTATGATCTTACTGCAAAACTATTAAAAAAATATGAATTTAAATTTTTAAAAAATTTTTTAGTAAAGATAAAAATAAGCCAAAAATCAATGACGAAAAACGATACTTTCTGGTTAAGCAGAGTAAACGAAGAATTGATCATTTTAAAAAAAATAAGAAATATTTACAATTTAAGTTATAATAATTTAATAAAGAATTACTATTGTGTGTTTAAATTAAAAATAAAACTTTTTTTTTATTATTTTAAAAATTTTAGCAAAATATAAAATTATATTTAAATTTAGTGTCAAAAAAAAGAATTTATATGGCCGGATGTGGAGGAATGCTTGGTGAAGCATTTTATAAAGTTTTTTCAAAAAGATATAAATTAAAATGTACAGATATAAATTTAAACGAAAAGTGGTTACGTTACTTAGATTTTAGAAAATATAAAGATTATTTTTCTGATGTAAAAAAATTTAAACCAAATTATTTATTTCATTTGGGAGCTTATACGGATTTGGAATTTTGCGAAAAAAACAAAAAAAAAGCCTATAAAACAAATACTCAGTCTGTCAAATATGCAGTTAAAATTTCAAATAAATTAAATGTTCCACTTATCTATATAAGTACAGCAGGAATATTTGATGGAAAAAAGAATACTTATGATGAATGGGATAAGCCAAAACCTATAAGTCAATATGCTAAGACCAAGTATTATAGTGAGGTTTTTATTCAAAAATATTCTTTCAAGTATTTAATATGTAGAGCTGGTTGGATGATGGGTGGAGGACCAGAAAAAGACAAAAAATTTGTTCAAAAAATTATTTGTCAAATAAAAAAAGGTTACAAAGTGTTATTTGTAGTTAATGATAAACTTGGTACTCCAACTTATACTTATGATTTTGCAAAGAATCTTAAGTTGTTAATAGAAAAAAAACAATGGGGTCTTTTTAATATGGTTTGTCAAGGAATAACGTCTAGAGTTAATGTTGCTAAAGAAATATGTAAAAATTTTAACTTGCACCATAAAATTAAGATTAATGAAGTCAAATCTACTTACTGGAAAAAAACTTATTTTGCAGCGAGACCAAGTTCCGAAAGGTTAATAAACAAAAAATTAAATGATAAGAAACTTAATATTATGAGAAACTGGAAAATCTGTTTAAAAGAATATATAAAAAAATATTATCTAAATAATAAGAAATATGTAATTTCAAAATAACTTAAAAAATTAAAAATCTTTTAATTGCTATAATGTAGAAATTCAATTTAAATTTTTTTAAAAAACTTAAATAAGATTGTTATTTGTGGGGCCTGGATTTTAACCAAGGATCTTCAGGTTATTAGCCTTACGAGCTACCAGACTGCTCCACCCCGCAATTTCGTTTGATTATAGTGGCAAAATCATAAAAAATAAAAAAATATTTTTAGTTAATAAAATTATTAACTTACAAACCTTAAAGTGAAACACATATCTGAAAGCCAATTTATAATTATGGAAAAGCAAAACTTTTATCTACAAAGTTTTTAATAGAAAGGTATTTAAAAAAAAATTTCCATGTTCGATTTAAAGACTTTATCGAATATTTGGTCCTAGGCAGGATTAAATTAGATTAATTTCTTTTATAATAGTAAATTTAATAAAAAATAATTTTTTCGATTGTTCTAGTAGAAATCAATTTAGAGATTTTATGTAAGCTAGTGATTGTATTGACATAATTACGAAATGTATCAAAAATGAAAATATTTATGGAAATATTATTAATATAGGTTCTGGAAAGATTTTTAGAGTGAAAGAAGTTACCTTAAAAATATCTAAAATTCTTAACTCTGGAAAGCCTGTTTTTAATAAAATAAGCCTTAGAAAAGAGGAGCTAATTAAGCAATATCCTAATTTAAGTAGAATTAAAAATTTTATTAGATGGAAAAGTAAAATAAAGTTTAACGCTGCTATTTATAAAAAAATTGATAATTGTAAAAAAAATTATAAATCTTTTTTAAAATAAAGCTTATTTAATGTATAGATCTTTTTTTAAATTTTTTTGAATAAATTTATAAGAACCAAGTATCGAAATTAAAAACCAAAACATGCTTCCATTAATAGTACTATAAATACTTCCATATGATCGAAAAGGTAATACTTCAATTATTAACATCAATATAAATAGATAAGTATAATTTTTGTATTTTATACTTTTGTAAAAATTATGAAAAACTAAAAATAAAAAATATAAAAAAAGAAAAATTCCAATAACTCCAGATGTAGTAGCTATTTCAAGCCATAGATGATGTGGATGTTGCGCACAAGCATAGTTGTATCGAATGTTATTGCACGATATTGTAGTAAATTGTTTGTGTCCTATACCAATAAATAAATTATCTAAAAAAATTTTTATACCTGTTTCATAAAGTTTGTCATAATTATCAAATCTTAATTTTTTATTATCCTCATGAATAATATAATTTTTTTTTATATCTTTATTATTTGTTATTATAATTTTAGAGGTCTCAATTTTTAAATTCATCATAATTTTACCATAAAAGATCGAAACCCTTTCACTTAAAATATTTAATTGAGGAAAAGTATTTTTGTTATGGTTTAAAATTATTACAAAAAATATAAAGAAAAAGAAAAGAGAAAGAAATAATTTTTTATTAAACATAATAGGTAATATAATAGAGATTACTAAAGCCAAAATTAAAGGCATCCTATCCAAAGTTAAAAAAATTCCAGAATAGATAATTATTAGATATAAATTGGCGTATAAGATATTATTTTTTTTTAATAAAAAAAAAAATATTAAGGCTAATAAAAAAAATTTTTGCAGATAACTTCCAGCAATAGCCTCAAAATAAAAAAAACCTACAATTCTTCCATCTAATGGTATGTAACCAAATATACCTTTTTCATTAATTACTTGCAAAAAAATATCTAACGTCATTGCCACACATGAAATTATTATTACAAGAGATAATTTGTGAATGTTTATTAGTTTATAAAAAAAAAAGTTTTTTATAAGAATGAATAAAAAAAAGAATCTAAATAAAGATAAAGCTTTGACAGTTGATATGTAATCATTTGTTTTTATTGTATTAAATATAGTGCTAAAAAAAATAATAGAAAAAAATAAAAATAAAACTTTATCAACTTTTTCAAAAATAATTTTTTTTTTAACAGAGCTTAGACAGAAATATCCGGATATAATTAATATAAAAAAATATAGATTAAAGTACCCGCTCGCACAAAAAAGACTAAAAGGAAATGAATAAAATAGGATTTTAAACCACTTTAAGGCTAAATTACTATTAATTGCTAAACTGTACATTTTTTAAAAAATAATCATTATATAATAAGGTTATTTAAAATAAAATAAGATGTTTTATTACTCCCTTTACGAAAGATATTTTTTTTTAACTATTGTTTTAATATTTGCAATTTTTTTTTTAAAAAAATATTATTTACGACTTTATTTAAAAAGTTTTTTAGATCAAGATTTTAAAAAACCGCAAGCATTTCATAAAGAAAAAATACTTAATATTGGAGGTTTGCTAATCTTTTTTTTTTTTTTTTTTTCTTTTTTATTTTTTAAACTTTACT